>Ga0123355_10022835_pt1 | contig 10029 bp, 8 predicted proteins | sample TergutEmb28metaG_3_FD_89872 | JGI IMG/M metagenome (GOLD analysis project Ga0123355, IMG submission 89872) | Embiratermes neotenicus P1 segment gut microbial communities from Petit-Saut dam, French Guiana - Emb289 P1 | ecosystem: Host-associated > Arthropoda: Insects > Digestive system > Gut ...
CCAACACACATCGAACCAGATCAATACAACCCATGAAATAACTCAACAAATAAGTCGCAAGCTCCTGAGGATGGATGTATTAACATCCGAAACATGTCGAGCATTAAATAATGAAATAATAAAGCAAGTGACATCAAGATGGTCCCTCTTTATTCAACTATTAAGCGAAGATATTATTTCAGAGCATGTATGTATGCGAAAGGATAATTGCTTCTATGACTTATTTTACGAAGCAATTACCATCAACGCCAACGTCGTGTGGTGTCGATGTTAGAATGCCTGGAGAGTGAAGACTTGAAGAGAATTTGAAACGGAACTTGTGTGACCTAATCTCGATACTATCCAGGAATTTACCTAGTGGAACAGACAAAACCCATACAAACTTGTCAGAAGAGCGGGTGGTCCGGCAGAGATCGAACTGGGCACTTTCACAAAACATGTAGACGCCCTGCTTTGTGCGGGTAATATTAACATGTGTATTAGAGAATCAGAGCATGAAGAGTGGACTGGATTAATACGGCTAAAGTTAGTAACCGGCAGCGAGCCGCTGTGAATGCGATGTGGATTTTTAGTTTCCAAAACCGGCTGTTAAATTTTTGACCAGCTGAACAACCATCAGATTCTAAATAACGACGCAGCTCCATGGGTTAGTTAGTGTCACCTTTTAACCTACAGCTCATATGAAACCCAGATATTTTATCTACGTCATTTTGCTTTCAGATATATGGGACCGGTGTCAGAAGAAAGTTTCACATGAACGCAAAGTTCCCTGAGGAGCGAATACAATACAGTGGAAATTCGGGCATCAGTGGTTTGGTTGGATAGCCGTCACAGATAACTGTGATTAATGAATGTTACAAATGAATTGCACACTACATTACGTAACATAAACTATGACTCTCTGATTTCAGGCAAAGGACTGCAAAGGTTAGCAGCCTGTAGCCAAATCAAATGGACTGTGAAACATCCAGTTGCAAAACTCTGTTTTAGACGGGTTCATAAGACTTCTTGTGGTAAAGATTTTAAATCCTGCAATTGAAGTTCTTTTTGGACTGCTTATTGTAGAAAATTTCCCTTTTTAATATAAAAAATAACTAAGAAATAAAAGAAATAAATCTGACGTTTGTTTGACCGTGCATCATTGTGATAACTCAAGAATAAAAAACCAACTATATGACACTTATTATTTTATTTTACTTCTTATAGGCTCAAAACATTTCGGGCATTGCTATGCCCATCATCAGGAGCTCGCGACTGTGATGTTGATTACCACATTGGTCGTTTCGTTCTTGGTTTGCTGTATGTTGGAGGTTAGGTGCGGTAAGCTGGCGTAGTGTCCGGGCTGCAGGCTGCAGCCCGGACACTAATCCAACTTACCGCACCTAACCTCCAACATACAGGAAACCAAGAACGAAACGACCAATGTGGTAATCAACATCACAGTCTCGAGCTCCTGATGATGGGCATTGTAATGCCTGAAACATGTTGAGCATATAAGAACTATATAGTGAGGTAAATTCAGTCAAAAACACAACTATAAATATATGGCTAAATTATGGTGTTTATTATCAATGAAAAAACTACATGTTTCGGCCTATAGCGGCCATCTTAATGTTTTGACAACTTTCTTGCTAAAAGAGTTTTATATAATATACCTAAACCGCGTGGGGATGTTGAGAGATCTCATCATCATTTTACGTGCTTTTGTTAAGCTAAATTGGTGGGATGCTATTGGGTCAATGAATTTGTAGGTAGCTGGGAGTATATCTTGCCGGTAAAAACCTGAAGAAGGCCGCTATAGGCCGAAACATGTAGTTTTTCCATTGCTAATGAACACCTTCATTTAGTCATATATTTATAGTTGTGTTTTGACTGAATTTACCTCACCACTTAGTTTAAACACACAACGGGGTTGGCACACCTCAGCCTATAAGAAGTACAATAAAATAATAAGTGACATCTAGTTGGTTTTTTATTCTTCAGTTAAAAGAAACAAAGATTTCTGAAGTGAAACAGAGTTCAATACTAAGAGGCGGACTTGGGTCACAGAAGTATGGTACTCTAAATGTATATAACAAATGTATAAGGACACTCGACCATTGCAATGATAACAAGATAGGCAATGTACGTACGTAACACTAAGGCGCATTTGTGTAACCAATGTTGCCGTTTAAAAGCAATAAATAGTATATGTCTGTATGCTTGTCTTAGTTTTCCAGCATGCAAACTGCAACTTATCTGCGCCGCTTTATATTGCCACCTGTGACCTGTCTGGCTGTACCACGCTCTAACCGCATTATCTCACGACTGGTACGATTTTCGGGAAAAAAAAATTACGGGATACAAAATTATGTGTTTTGATTTCTTCTATAAATTTGGTCTGAAATATTTCTCCTTCTCAGAAGAATTCAGCGAGATATTATCACAAACCTACACACGTGTCCATATTATCACAAACGTACACACGTGTCCATATTATCACAAACGTACACACGTGTCCATATTATCACAAACCTACACACGTGTCCATATTATCACAAACGTACACACGTGTCCATATTATCACAAACATACACACGTGTCCATAGCTAGTACCTACTATTCTTGTCAGATTTTAACCAAACCTTAATTTTCCCGACAGATTTTCGGAATACTCGAATAGCAAATTTCATGAAAATCCGTTCATTGCGAGCCGAGTTGTTCCAAGCGTACAGACAGAGAAGACGAAGCTAATAGCATTTTTTCGCATTTCTACGAAGTCGGCAGTCGTGATGAGAAAGAGACGCAGGAATTATAAGTGAAACTGGATAATATTTTACACTTTAGTGAGATAACTGACAGCCGAATAGCAGGAAAGTGATTTTCGAAACAACTACCACTTTAATTTTGAGTCTAAGGAAAATCGTGGAAAAATTCAGCGTCAGCAGCCGACATGTCTTCGAAGAAAGATGCATACAGTATAATACAATGTAATTTATTAAAAGTCAACGCACGTACCAGTTAAGGAACCTTTAAAGTTCGACCTCTGTACCGAACTTGACCTGCTGTTATGCGAAGCTCAATACAACCGTCGGAGCTTTCATTCACGCCAATCTGAATTTCTGCTGCAGATATGATGACACCTGGGCTAACAAGCGGAGAGCAGTTACAAGTCTGTTCTTTATGAACATTTCATATTTCTTTAATAAGTTCCTTCTAACGTGGTTATAAAGCCGCTCTTTCCACAAATTCGTTTAGAACGCGAAAGTCAGTATAACTAATTTCAAACTTCTTAAATATTTTTATTGTTTCTGAGGAAATTAAGAATCTCTCCCAATATTTAATTAAATTTCACATTTTCCGTGAACATTCCATGTGTTTGCGCTGTCATACTAAGGATTCTAAATTACTTCTCATGTTTTAAAAATCGCCGTGCCTACAGACTACTTCACCTACACTGCTGTATCGCATATAGTCTAAACGCAACTGACAGGCGTTCCTAAGCTGCTCGCTTCAGCCTAATGGCCTGCAACATGCAGAGAAGTTTTCTGTCTTACGTCAGTTTACTGTTTGAAATTCTGTCCTTGTAGACGAACCTTCAGCGTTATTAAATTTTTTTCTTGCTATGCCTATACGGACCACTAAAAAGTATGTGTTCTCTATTAAATAAATAAATCAGACGTCGATTTTGTAGGAAGACTGTTGACATATTTTTTTGGTATTGCAGCCCAACACGGCAGTAACAATAAATTTTAGTTATTTTGAATTTTACACCGTATCAATGTTTCGGATGAAACTGCTTCTTCCATTTTCAGGGTAGATGAGAAATGCATAGAGAGAAAAAGACCTAGAATTATGCACAGAAGTTAAAGACGAGGACTAAAGGTGAGAGTAAACATGTCTTTGTTCCATGCAATGTGCCTCACTATTTGTACAAGTCATATTTATTTATTTTTCGCGCAAAGCTTATCCCTTAGACGTGCAGAAGAAAACAGCAACTTCCTCGGAAAAACTCGTTCCTGACTACCAAACACACAGCGCCATATTGTCTGACAAAAGTCAGTAATTTTATAACGATACACAACCATAAACATATTACCACATATAATGGAAATTATTTTTTTTATGTCACAACAGCCCCCAGTAGTCCAGGGACTCTCCATTATCGAGGCTTCACGATCACACTCAGACACCCAATACTCGGTAGGACTCCTCTGGACGAGTGATCAGTCCGACGCAGAGACCTCTATCTGACAATCAACAACACTCACAAGAGACATTCATGCCCCTAGCGAAATTCGGACCCGCAATCCCAGCAGGCGAGCGACCACAAACCCATGTCTTTGACCGCGCTGTCACTGGGACCAGAATGGAACTGCAATACGGAACGTTATATTCCTCAAGAATTACTCAAGACCACTTGCGAGTACATGAAAACCGCCAGTATATATATATATATACCATGTTTTTTCACGCCATGTTCTCCAGTAACAAAACACTTGTCTGCGTCTCTGTGCATGAAATGAAGTCCTTTAGATGCCACAAATGTGAATGTATAGTATGATATATGTATATATATGTATATATATATATATAGGTACACAACACATTTAGAAAATGACCTTTTTAACGCATTAAGTCCTACTGAAACAGAAGGAATAATGGAGGCAAAAAATGCATGACGTCTTGTTCTTAGCTAAAAGTACGTAACAAGATATTCAGTTTTATGCAAATTTAAATTTTAAATGCAAATAATGTTACAGTACAACATGGGTCATTATTTCGTAACAGTCTGTGTACTATATACATGGCAACGTTTCCTATTATGGTGGCGCACTACCAAAGTCCACGCATTTGCATACAAACCAACTTCAAGCACAAAGTGTGGTAGTGACTCTCATTCGTACGTAACCAAACTGAGAGTTTTAAAATGGTACACATTTTTGGAAAAGACACAAGACACATTACCTTATGTGCGACGCGACAAAAATATATGCATTTATATCTAAAAGGAAAAAGCGGACACAAATTTATTTACCCCTGTTGTGTTCTTTCTTCTGGGGAATTCCCCGGCGCCTGAATTTTATATGCCGACTTTTCGTAACACACTATTCCATCTTCATAGGCAGGTAGGTATGAAGTATGAACATACTTCGTAGACTCCAGTTCAAATGTGATGGCACACGATAACGCAGGGAAGGGGAAACTGGCAAAAGGAGTGGGTAGCCAGTACTCTACACACTACCGCGGAATACAGTGTATCTAGCATTACTACCGCTGATGTGCACACCTCGGATGCCAGTAGTCGACTTAACTGATGCCACTGCCGATTTAAATGGACTCGTCCGTTTCACCGAAAGACGAAATCTGGTTTCTGCGCGTGTGCCATTACATTTCAACTGGTCTCTACCTACCTACCTATGAAGATGGAACAGTGTTCCGAAACGTCGGCATATAAAATTCAGACGCCGGGGAATTACCCAGAAGAAAGCCAACAGCATCAGAACACGGCGAAAGTTTGAAATCAAGAATTATTTACTCCTATTATTACACAAATACAATCATGTTCCAGTTTGCAATGCCAGAATCGATCACAGGGTGCAATAACCGTAGACGCTTTAACGTGTACTGTACGTACTGTTTTAGTGCAATTTTTGTTTTCAATAAAATTGTAATTCTTTTTAAGTTTTGTGATTTCTTGATCTGTACGGTGATTGGTTCTTGCACAAAATCTGGGTTCATATTTAGTAATTACACTTACTTACTTACTTACTCCATGGTGCAAAGTCCTTCTTGAGAAACTAACTTGTTTGCAGCTAGTCAAGAAATTCCCCGCATTTCACGGAACCCGAAGGTTCATTACCGCACTCACAAGCGTCCGCCACCTGTCTCTATCCCGCGCCAGCCCAATCCAGTCCATATACCCACATCCCACCTCCTGAAAATCCATCCTAATATTATCCACCCACCTACATCTAGGTCTCCCCAGTGGTCTCCTTCCCTCCGGTTTCCCCACCAAGAACCTATAAACCCCCTCTCCTCACCCATATGCGCCACATGCCCAGCCCATCTCATTCTTCTCGATTTTATCACCCGCACAATATTGGGTGAGGAGTACAAGTGATTTAGCTCCTCGTTATGCAATCTCCTCCATTCCCCCGTTACCTCGTCACTCCTATGTCCAAATATTCTCCTCAACACGTAAAGCTTTTATTCCTTTTAGTAACGAACTTCCCTTATACTCGATGGACAGCGAATATGGGGGTTTCTTGAAATATAAGACTGTCCGAATCATCAATCCCTGCTTCCGCCACGGCCTGATTCATGAACAATGACGTCATGCTGTAATCTCTTCGACTTAAGCAAAGTTGAAGAGGGGAAAAATAAAACGTCGTTTGAAGTTCCACTCGTTTGGAGAATTGTACATCCATAAAGCATGATAAAAGTTTCTTTTCCCAAGTCTCGCGAACTTTACGACCGGCGAAAAACTCCCTTTGTTTTACGTAGTTACAAAACTAGTAATATATCTTAGTCTTTAAAGACAATTTAATTTTGTTTCTAGAACATTACGATATATTATTATACCATTTCATAAAAAGGTAAAGGTAAAGCAGTCCCGTTACAGGCCTGGAGTGGCCCAGAGGGTTCCAGGAAGTTAAGGTTCCCAGATTTCATGAAAACGGCATAGGATTGTGGTAAGGTTGTCAGCCGTAGGCACCGGCCGCCTTTACCCCCAGGAAATGCTCCTGGTAGTCATTTCTATTAGAGACTGAGTCGACCCCAGGGCCATAGTGCGATGGGAGGGATTTTATGTCAATGAAGAATTCCAATGGCACCAGCTGGGATCGAACCAGTGACCTTCCGGTTTGTAGCATAGCACCTTAACCACTGTGCCACCGCTCTCTACTTTCAGGAAAGGCTGAAGAGACCAGCAGATTGTAAAAATGAATGCCTGTTGTAGATAAGATTTCTACATTTACATCATTATTGTAAGTACACTGTTCATCTTGTGTTGCGTTCTTTTTGTTTCGTACGTACGTGTGTAAATAAATAATTTTTGCTGGTTTGTAATCGGCCATTAAGTTACTACTATGTAAACAAACTACTACTACTACTACTACTACTACTACTACTACTACTACTACTACTACTACTACTAATAATAATAATAATAATAATAATACATAATACAAGACGTTCAACTTAAAAGTGGACCGTTAACTAAGCCGTGAATATATCACGTCAGATGCTATTTATAATGGTTCTGCTGGTATGACATTATACTACTACATGTGCACGAATTGGCAAGACTGTTGCAGGAGAGGGGAGAACCGGTCTTGGCCATTTGTATCAATTGAATCAGTCGACAGTGAGTGCTGGTGTTTGAACAACGCCATTTTTTACGCTTTCATAATGCGGTTAACAGTGGAAGAACGTGTATTTATTTTGGAAAGTTATTTTAAAATGTTGTCTTACGTCCACCGTAGACAAAGGTTTTTTTGAAAAATTTGGAAGGCAAGCGCCAGTAAAAAGTGCTATTGCGAAGATGATTAAAAAATTCCGTAAAACAGGTTCAATTTTGGACAAGAATCTTAATCGGCAGAAGTCAGTGTTAACACCAGGAATACTGCAAGATATTCACTCAATATAAATTCAGGTTAGTTGTGTAATATAGCATGTTGTAAATCTTAGTAAATACTAAATAGGTCCACTTTTAAGTTGAACACCCTGTATATATAATCCACGCAATCAGCATATACATGCATATGAGCAGTTTTCTAAAGTTTCAGATTCTGACTGGAGAAGCTGGATCAAGCGCTATTCGATCGCTACATTGCCTATACTGATTCTAAATTTCGCGATATTTTCATTCCTTCTTCGTGCTTCCAGGTTATGTACATAAATTCAGCCAAAACTGCTTCTTTCTAAATCACTTTCAATTAATCACTCATATACCATCCCACCATTCAACACCTGTCTACCCTAAAATAGTGACTGCGACCATTATAGGAATTACCTGTAATTTTGCAGTGAACGAATTGACGGTTGAAACTGAGTAATTTATGTGATAATTAAGTTTGTCAGATATTGTATAACATTTACTGATTTTAAAATTTCAGTGTGTGCTGCTCTATTGGACATATAATATATATATATATATATATATATTGGGCTTGTGTGTAGGTGAAGGTGCATATACGGACTGCAACACTGAAGAGGGACAACATTTTGTGGCACACGTCAGGTTTATTCCTGATCGACAAACAGCATGATCCAAGGTTGTCAGTAAAAGACTTCAAGCATATTTAGGAAGATAAAATACAGGAATAAATTGGTTTATATAGGATATGTACGAATTAAACCAAAGAAAAAAGTAGAAGGCATTCTTGGCAAAAAAATAATTAGTACGAGTCTATAGGATGAAACTGCAGTCAACTGACATTCGCCAATTAGTGCCCGTAACGTGACGATGGTACGGAATGGATGACCGACGAATCGGGGTTCAATTCCCGACAAGTAACGAGATTCTTTCATTTCTGTCGCACCCAGAATGAACCTGAGGACCAGGTACTCTTCTAATAAATATGTGCGTAACTTATTTATCCAGGAGTATAGTGGCAGGGGTGCGAACCTGACCATTTACTTCCACCTAGGCCAGAGGTTAAGAATACTTGAAGGTATAATTACATTCCCCGTAAGTCTTGGGGCTGCGTAGAGCTCTAAATTCACCACGTCTATGAGCTGAATACGAGTAAACATGTGAACTCACCAAGTCTATAAGCTGCATAAACTTTTGAACTCAACACATATATGAGCTGAATAAATATTTGAACTCACCACGTCTGCGAGCTGAATAAATATTTGAACTCACCACGTCTATGAGTTGAATAAATGTGTGAACTCACCACTTCTATGAGCTGGGAAAGTCGAAGCCCCATCTTGACAGTGAGGCGATCCGAGTTGTTGCCCACGGGCCGGATGAGCCGATTGTAGTTGCTCAGCAGGTCGTCGTACAGTCGCTTCGCTTCCGGGTTGGCCACTGTTCCACCGATCACCGACAGAAGGAGCGCCACAAACACGCTCCCCATCTTAGGCCTAGTCCACCCCTGAAAGGGAACAGAAGGAAGATAAGTCTAGAAAGATGAACCCCTTGTGGAAAGGAGGATTTAGAATTTTCTCTTAGATGCCGGATCTCATGAGAGAGAGGATACTGCCGACACCACAGTGACAGGGCACAGAATGGAAGATAACGGTTTTATTCCCAGCAGTAGAAGGGATTATTTTCTACGCCACCTCATCCACACAAAACTCTGGATTCCCCACATTTTTATTTAATGCGCATTGATGGTTTTCTGGCAGAGTGAGAAGCGGCTTGACTGTGAAACTAAAAAACTCTGCGTCTGGCGAGTTAAGATGGGACAATACTGTAATATGTGAAGCTTCATCTAAATTGCATACAAAATTTCAGTTCCAGCCTCATAGAGAACACAGTCTGTGTCCAGCATAAAGACCAATCTTTTAATGTTGCTCAGGAGAAATACTCGGTTTCTGTGTGAGAATTACATGAAACACATAAACACACTCTGCTGCAGCAGTTGGCACATGTTGTTATCACTAGATTTCAAACGGTTGCTGATATCAAGACAAAAACAACAGGGCAGTAATGAAATCAAAACAAAAATACTGAAACAAAAATCATTACAGTACACCAGAGTTCATAATGTGAAGAAGATCACAAGTAGGTTAAAATGTAGTCAAACACAACTTTTGGTATTTATAATGCTAAGAGGTGTTTATATAGCTTGTCTTAACAATTACATGTTTCGGCCTCTATAATGATCATCATCAGGCTGTACACTTTCTTATTATAAATCAAACTGTACAATATGCAGTGTTTTTGTTTTTGTCGAAGAGATCTCGTTCACATCTATAAAATTCTTTGCATGTAAAATAATTACAGTAGCAAAGCAATTATAAAGTTATTCTAATATAAAAGATATAAAACGGTATAAAAATTTTTACATCTTTGCAATTAAAATGTTGTTCTAA
>Ga0123355_10022837_pt1 | contig 10029 bp, 7 predicted proteins | sample TergutEmb28metaG_3_FD_89872 | JGI IMG/M metagenome (GOLD analysis project Ga0123355, IMG submission 89872) | Embiratermes neotenicus P1 segment gut microbial communities from Petit-Saut dam, French Guiana - Emb289 P1 | ecosystem: Host-associated > Arthropoda: Insects > Digestive system > Gut ...
ATGGCTCTTAATGCAAACCGCGACCTGCATGGCGGCAGACTTTTTGGTTTTGGGCATAATGTGGCTACAAATGCCGATGACCATGAAGATTTCTTCTATTATCCTTATCTGCGTTGGGATTTGTATAAGGAACTTGGGATGCCCCCGATTAATACATTGGAATGTTTTATCGATATCCTGTATGCAATGCGGGAGCTTGAGCCATATACCCCGGATGGATTAAGGACTTTTGGGGTTTCCTTCTTCCCGGATTGGGACGGCGACATGGTTATGATGGTTAAGTCAACCCCTGCCCTTTATGGCTATGATGAGTTTGGCCTTGGGCTTTACTGCACCATTACACAGGCATATCAACCAATTTTCACCCCAATAAAAGAAGGCGGCATGTATCTTAGGGCACTTAGGTTCTATAATCAGCTTTTCCAGCGCGGGCTTGTAGACCCTGACTCTATGACTCAGACTTTCAACGATATGATAGAAAAATACACCCGCGGTCAAGCCTTCTGGAATATTTTTAGCTGGATGGCAAGCCCCTTTAACACAGAGGAAAACCTGGCTGACGGACGTGCAATGAGGCCTGTAGCGGCAGCAGACCAACGCAATATCGTGTATGGCCTTAATGTATTTGGGCATAACCGCATGTGGGCAATAGGCTCAAACTCTGCGCATCCCGAGCTTGTGATGGAAATCATCAACTGGTTTGCCACCCCCGAGGGCGTTTTGACATATCTATATGGCCCCCAGGGGCTGATGTGGGATTATGACGAAGACGGCTATCTCTTTCTTACAGAGCTTGGCACCGCCGCCGAGCAGGATGACAGCACAGAAATCACCTTTGGCGATTGGACGGGAGAGTTTGGCGATGGAGCGTTCCAGCACAACAATACAACCTGGAGTGCCGATGCTATAAACCTCGAATCACCCGTAGGCGAAACCTTTAATCATAACACCTGGAGAAATACACTGGAAAACCAAATTATCCACCCAATAGAGCAATCTTGGCGCGACCACTTTAACGCCATACGTGCAGACGATTATCTGATTGCCAGGGGCAAATTTTCTGTGTCTATAGGCTCCGCATTTGTAATGGACGTATTGGATGCCAGAATGCAATTTATGTGGGACCAGGTAACCATGACCATAACTAACCGTTCCTGGGAAGCTATTTACGCCTCATCTGACGAGGAATTTGACAGAATAGTTGCCCTGATGATTCAAGAAGCTTATGGCTTTGGCTATGAAGAGCTTCGTGAATGGAATGCATACCAAGGCGAGCGTCGCAGAGCCGCCGAAGACGAAGCGAGAGGGATACGATGAAATTTACAAATGGATATTGGCTGATGAGAGAGGGCATAACCGCCTTCCCTTGCACAGAAGTACGGGATGTGGAAATAACGGAGAATAGTTGTACATTGTATGTACATGCCTGGAAGATTCATAACAGGGGCATGACTTTGGGTGGGCCCCTTTTGACCCTTAGGTTTTCGTCACCTCAGGAGGGCATTTTGCATCTGGAGATGTATCATTACAAGGGCGTTGCGAAAAAAGGACCGGAGTATCCTTACAATGACGAAAACCATCCCATAACCGTATGCGATGAAGGTGATACGATAACCATCACAACCGGCAAGCTGGCAGCTTATATAAAAAAGGATCCTTTCGAAATTGAGTACCGATATGACGGCAAATTTCTCACGGCCTCTGTACCGAAGCAGCTTGCCTATTTAAAGACCCCGGATTTACCCTACTGCCGCGAGCGTTTGCAGGCTTCTATAGACGAAAACTTCTACGGCTTTGGCGAGTATTTCACGCCCTTTGTGAAAAATGGCCAAGCCATAGATATCTGGAATGAAGACGGCGGCACCGCCAGCGAACAGGCATATAAAACCGTACCGTTTTATTTATCCAGCCGGGGCTATGGTGTGTTTGTAAACCATCCGGAAAAAGTCAGCTTTGAGGTATGTTCTGAAGTGGTTTCAAGGGTGCAATTCTCTGTTCCGGGCGAGTCCTTAAGCTATATGATAATTGGCGGAGCCGGTTTAGAAGCGGTTCTTGGGCGTTATACCAAGCTGATGGGCCGCCCCGCTTTACCGCCCGCATGGAGCTTTGGTTTGTGGCTTTCTACATCCTTTACAACAAATTATAACGAAGAAACCGTGGCATCCTTTATCGATGGCATGATAGAGCGGGACATTCCTCTTAACGTATTCCATTACGACTGCTTCTGGATGAAGGAGTATCAGTGGTGCAATTTCGAATGGGATAGAGATATGTTTCCAGAACCAGAGGCGATGCTTGCCCGCCTAAAGGAGAAAGGCATAAAAATATGCGTGTGGATTAACCCGTATATAGGGCAAAAATCACCGCTGTTTGATGAAGGTGCTAAGGAGGGTTATCTAATAAAAACCGCCGACGGTGGCGTGTGGCAATGGGATTTATGGCAGTCCGGGCTTGGGATTGTGGATTTTACCAACCCGGACGCGGTTAAGTGGTATCAAAATCACCTGCGCCGCCTAATGGACATGGGTGTGGACTGCTTTAAGACAGACTTCGGAGAAAGAATCCCCGTGGAATGCACTTATTTTGACGGCTCTGACCCGCAAAAGATGCATAATTTTTATTCATTCCTTTTCAACAAGGCTGTATTTGAAGTAGTGCAGGAAGTAAAGGGCGAAAACGAAGCTGTACTCTTTGCCCGCAGTGCCACCGCAGGCGGGCAGCAGTTCCCGGTACATTGGGGGGGCGATTGCGATTCTAATTATATTTCTATGGCAGAAAGCCTACGGGGAGGTTTGTCACTTTCCCTATGCGGTTTTGGTTTTTGGAGTCACGACATAGGCGGTTTTGAAAATACCGCTACCCCTGATGTGTACAAACGATGGGTAGCATTTGGGCTTTTTTCATCCCATTCGAGATTGCATGGCAGCATTTCTTACCGGGTGCCCTGGCTGTTTGATGACGAAGCCACGGATGTGCTGCGCTTTTTTACAAAGCTAAAATGCACCCTTATGCCATATATTTTTGCAAATGCAATAAAAGCCCACTGCACCGGTGTGCCCATGATGCGGCCGATGATATTGATGTATCAGGATGACCCTGTTTGCCCGTATCTGGATAAGCAGTACATGTTTGGCGAGAATCTTCTTGTTTCTCCTGTTTTTAACGAAGAAGGTACCACTCGCAGCTATTTGCCAAAGGCGGAAGGGCTTTGGACAAGCTGGTATACCAATACCCAAGTGGCTGGCGGGCAGTTTGTTGATGAAAAGCATGATTATTTTAGCCTTGGGCTGTGGGTTAAACCCAACAGTATAATAGCTATAGGAAGCACAGACACAACGGTAGATTACGATTATGCTGCGTCTCCGGTTCTTCATATATTTGATATAACGCATTCTTGCACAGTGGTTTATGACCGTGCAGGGCAGGAAGCTCTTGCGGTTGAGCTTGAGAAAACCGGAAATAAAATTGCTGTCAAGGCATCGGATAATCATTGCGGGTTTTCATTGATGTTCCGGAATCTTGCTGTCTCATGTAATGGATGCAGCTTCGAAAAAACTGACCAGGGTACCATGGTGGATATCACTGCGGGATGGTCTGGGGACGTAGTAATCGTTTAGTTTTGCTCTTTTTTCAAAAGCCGGTTAAGCCGCTCCCGCATTTGGGAGCGGCGTTTAGCCGTGGCTTCGTGGTCTATGATGTAGCCGTCTGCATTTTGGCATAGTACTTGCCCTTCGCGGGCACCTTTTGGAAGGGCTTTTCTTGGTATTTCTATAATTTCCTTGCTGCCTTTTATGCATTCCAGTACGGCTATGCCGTCTTCGATTCTATCGATTATATATGACTTCATCGCTCTGTACTTATATCGATATTGGTGCCGTCGGTTGTTAGGATAATATCGCCATGTAGGTCGTTTCTGTATATTCTTGTGCCTTCGATACGCTCCATTACCTCGGGGTGGGGGTGGCCGTATCTATTGTCGGCACCTACTTGGATAATGGTGATACTGGGGTTAACCGCGTCAAAAAACTCCTGCATGGTGCTGGTGCGGCTGCCGTGGTGGCCTAGGCGTAGTACGTCGGCGTTTAGGTGCTGGCTTACGGTTTCTAGCATTTCACGTTCGGCCGGGACTTCGGCGTCGCCGGTGGTTATCATGCTGAAGTTGCCAAAGGCTACGCGCTTCGATATTGACCAGTCGTTTAGGTTATTGCTTTCATGGTCTGGGCCTGGGTGGAGTATTGTAAATATTGCGCCGCCCATTTCAAATACATCGCCTCTTGTTGGGGTGGTTACATCACCAACTATGTTGTCTTCGTTTTCTAATGCCTCTATCATACGCTCGAAGGTGCGGGTGGTGTGGACTACATCCGGCATCATGAAGGTGCCTATATCAAAGGCGTTGATTACCAAGTCCATGCCGCCTATGTGGTCTTCGTGGGGGTGGGTGCCGACTACGTATGTGATCTCCTGAGTCCCTAGCTCTTGCAGGTATTCTACTACTCTTGGGCCGCTGCGCCGGCTGCCTGCGTCTATTAGCATGGTGCCCTCAGATGTGATTATAAAGACTGCGTCGGCTTGGCCTACGTCTATGAAGTGGATTTCCATGTTGCCGTCTACCGCTACTATGGTTGGGACGGTGTCTTCGCCTTGTAATAAGCTGTCCAGTAGCCCGAAATGCCATGCTGCTACTGCCGCGCCTATTACCACTAACAATATGACTACTATTAGTATTGGTGAAAACTTCTTATTGCCGGATTTTTTGCCACTGCTTCTGTTGCTGATTTTACGCTTGGCTGTACTTACGGCTTTGTCTTTTACCTTGCGTTTTGCCGCCTGTTTAATATCGCCTAATGGCATGTTGCACCCTCCTATTTAGATAGATTTAGTCATATATTATCATAGCTGTGATGGTATGGGAATATGCCCCAATGTATAACGGGCTGTCTTCTTATCGTGACAGCCCGCTCATATGATGATTTTACATGTTGGTTAGTCTAATTTTTCGCCATTTTCCCATTTTTTAATAAAACCTATTACTTCATCGAATGTTGGGCTTTTGGCATTACGTACGTAAAAGCCTGAGGTAGCTACGCCAAGCCCTAAAGATGACAGCGGGTCAAGCCCCAGTGCCTGCCCTAGGCAGAAGCCAGAGTTTAAATTGTCGCCGGCACCGGTGGTTAGCTTTGGCTTTTCGCAGTAGGGGCCTTCTACGCTGAAATATTCGCCGCCTACTGCACAGCAGGCTGAGCGTACCGGATGCACCATTAGGCAGTAGACGCCCAGTTTTTTATGGGTTTCTATTACGGTGTTCTTTAGCTTTTCGGCGTCTGGGGCGTCTATTATTTTTACGCCCATAGCTTCGGCTACTTGATATACTTCCTTTTCGTTAAGGCCCAGGATTCCGCGGAACTTTTCTTCGAAGCGGCCTATTAGCTTCATAGCTTTTAGCAGGTCCTCGGTTGTGCGCTTTTCTGGGTCGGCTAGGTCAAAGAAGGCTAGGGGTTTTTCTGGGCGATTGTCTAGTAGTGGGAATACTTCGTTTATTAGCCCTTCCCAGATAGCACTCATATGGGGGATCATTGTCCAGTTTTCCATGCCGAATAGGTTGCTTTCGTTGATTAGTTTTGCAATGCCTGTAGGTCCCCCTAGGCCTTTTTTGAAGGTTTCCCAGTCTAGGTCCTTTAGTACGGCGTGTTTGCCCATCATTATTTTGCCGTCCTCAAACTCAAGTGCGTCGGTGCTGGCTGCGTTTATTAGACTGTATACGGCCTTGGCTTTGTCTGCCATTGGCTTGAAAACCGGGTGGATATCAGGGTTGCCTAGGGCACCTACATATACCAGATCTACACCGTATTCCAGTAACGCATTTGATAGAATGGGTCCGTTGCCGCCTAGTTTGGTCTGGATTGTTACCATCTCTACATTGGCGGATAGGCCTGCTGCACGGCTTATGCGCTCGCCGTATTCTGCTATGGTGCGGATACGGGTGTAGTTGGCATAGTCCTGGCGTTTGTCCACCAGGTGGATGATTTCGTCTACGAAGCCGTCACATCCAATTATCATGTTTAGTTTGAAGCCCTTTTTGGCTTCTAGTTTTGCTGCTAGGTTTTGCATTTTTAGCTCCTCCTTTTAAATGGGGGCTCTGCCCCCAAACCCCCGCCGCTTCGCGGGGAGTGAATCCCCGCTTGCTTCCTCACTTGCGCCCTAGGGGCGCATTGTTGCGGGGCCGCGCTTTGCGCGGTAAATCATTTTGGTTATAGTTTGTTTTTATGCATAAAAGCCTGAAACCATTAGATAAATGCTGTAAATTGCTATTTAATCGCAAAAGCCTAAGAAGAAGGATGGGCTAAACCGTCAAAAGGCTGGCACCTACCTTGCGCTTAAAATCATGCTCTGCTTTAGGTCATACAGCTTTTGCGAAAGGTCTATGGGCATTAGCTGTGGCCTTACCAGGCGTTTATGCTCTTCCCATAGGGTGTCGCGCTCTTTTTTTGCATAACTTTGAATTTCTGTGACGGTGTACTCCGGGTAGACGCATTTTCCATTTACAAACACCGGTACTAATAGTTCCCGTGTTGTAAAGGTTCCGGCCTTTAGGGTCATCCGCTTCCAGGTTGCTAGGGGGTCAAATATGGTTAAGTCTTTTTGATTATCCACTACTTCTTCATGAAGCGCAATTAAATCCGCCTTCATTTTGCCGGTTGTGACGTCATACAGTCTGAAGATTTTTTTCTTTCCTGGGTTGGTTACCTTTATCGGGTCTTCGCTTAGCTTGATTTTTGGTTGCCAATTAATACCGTCTGGAGATAGGGCCGCCAGTTTGTACACCCCTCCAAAAGCGGGGTTTTCTGTGGAGGTTATTAGCCTTGTGCCTACCCCCCATACGGATATTTGCGCGCCCTGGGCTTTTAGTTCCGCTATCAGATATTCGTCTAAGTCATTGGACGCGACTATTACAGCGTCGGTAAACCCGGCGTCGTTAAGCATCTGACGAGCCATCTTGGATAGATAGGCCAAGTCGCCGCTGTCTAGGCGGATACCATAAGATGTCAGGGGATTTTTGGCATCTCTCATTTCCTCAAATACTCGTATGGCATTAGGCACACCGGAGCGGAGGGTATCATAGGTATCAACCAGTAAAATACATTTATGGGGATATAATTGGGCATAATAACGAAAGGCCTCAAGCTCTGTGTCAAAGCTCATAATCCAGCTATGGGCGTGAGTCCCTCCCACGGGGACATCAAACAGTTGTCCCGCCAGGACATTGCTTGTTCCGTCGCAGCCGCCTATAATTGCAGCCCTGGCCCCATATAGCCCGGCATCCGGGCCTTGGGCACGTCTTAGACCAAATTCCAGCACCCTGTCTTTAGCGGCGGCCCAACACACCCTTGCTGCCTTGGTGGCGATTAAGGATTGGTGATTGATTATATTAAGCATTGCCGTTTCTACTAGCTGGCCTTCGATTAATGTGCCGGTTACCCTGACTAAGGGCTCGTTTGGGAAGACTACCGTGCCTTCGGGGACAGCATAAATCTCACCTGTAAAACGGAAGGTTTTAAGGAAGGTTAGGAACTCCTCGCCAAAGGAGCCCGTGGAGCGTAGGTATGCTATATCTTCATTGTTAAAGTGAAGGTTTTTGATATATTCGATTAGCTGTGCCAGCCCGGCAGCTACGGCATAACCGTTACCGCAGGGGTTCTCCCTATAAAACATGTCAAAGACGGCCATTTGTTTGCGGCCGGTACTGATTTCGGCATGGTAGTAGGCCTGCATCATGGTTAGCTCGTAGAAGTCGATTAGTAATGTTAGGTTGCGCAAAAGATTGTCTCCTTTCTTACACTCAGCAGATTACCGCTTTTTAACTTGAGTAGCAAGAAATTGTTCGATATGTGTAATTTGACTAGCGAAATAACACATTAGCATTTATGCCAATAGATATTAATTTTTTCCATTTGGAGCATTTGAGTATAATATTTGTTAAATTAATCACAAGGGCATCTTGTAAACTCACAAATAAAACACATTTTTTTAATGGTAAATAGTGAATAGTTCACAGATGATTTTAATTTTATATCAGCATACGTCAAAATGACATATTGACATAAGAATTTTATGGCCTATTATATGTGATATGTCTTTCAAACCGTTTGGAGGGGTTCATTTGGATTCAACACTTGGAACAAAGAAAACCAGGCGAATGAGCAGGAAAACCCGGGAAGGGCTGTTTCTCTTCTTGATGGCTCTGCCGTTTCTGGCTTTGGTGTTCGCCTTTACCTACCTACCGCTATATGGCTGGAGGTATGCGTTTTATGACCATAGGCCGCCGCTAAGGCTGGAGCATTCGGAGTTTGTGGGCCTGCACTGGTTTAGAACCCTTGTCGATAACCCTATCCGTGTCCAGCAAGTTATAAACGTTCTGCGCAATACACTTGCCATGAGTGCCTTGGGTCTTTTAACCTCCTGGTTCCCAATCGCCTTTGCTATATGTCTTTCAGAGATTAGGTCTATCGGTGCTAAAAAGAGCATCCAGGTTTTATCTACACTTCCCTTCTATATAAGCTGGGTATTGGTTTTTGCTATGGCCTTTGCTATGTTAAGTAGTGAGGGTATGGTAAACAGTCTCTTGATGAACTGGGGCATTATCGATTCACCCATCCTGTTCCTTAACGCCAGAGATAACGTTTGGCGAACTATGCTTGGTTGGAATATCTGGAAGGGCTTAGGGTGGGGGGCCATACTCTATCTTGCGGCAATTGCCGGCATAGACCAGGAATTGTACGAAGCCGCTCGGGTTGATGGTGCCGGAAGGTTTAGGCTTATATGGCACATCACCTTACCGGGTGTTATCCCTACCTTTACTGTGCTTCTTCTTCTGGCTGTGGCCAACCTTTTAAACACCGGTTTCGAGCAGTATTTCGTATTCTCAACCCCCTTTAATATGCATGCCATAGAGGTGCTGGATTTGTGGGTTTATAATTTAGGTATTGCGGGCCGACTCACGTCCTTGGCCACCGCTATAAGTATGCTAAGAAGTTTCATCAGCATCGCGCTACTATTTACCGTTAATTTTATCGCTAAGAAGTTGCGCGGCGAGTCTATTATTTAGGAGGGGCCGAGTATGGAGTTTAAATATCCAAAAACCTTTGGCAATGTTAGTTTTTCCATTATCAACTATGCCATTTTGATTACCTTTACGCTTCTATGTATCTATCCGTTCTACTATATATTTATTAACACAATCAGTGCCAATGAGCTAAGTGCTAGGGGCGAGATTATATTCTTACCCAGACAGATACACTTTTCCAACTATATACAGGTGCTACAGCTGCCTGGGCTTCCCAGGGCTGCTTTTATCTCTGTTAGTCGGACGGTAATAGGTACGGCATGTACGGTTGCTGCGGCAGCTTTCCTTGGATATCTGTTTACAAAGCCCATGTGGGGCAGGAAGATTTGGTATCGCTTTCTTATAGCTTCAATGTATTTTAGCGCAGGGCTGGTGCCTTGGTTCCTTGTTCTTGTTAGGATGGGGTTTAGAAATAACTTTTTGGTTTATATAATCCCTGGTATTGTTTCGCCCTTTGCTGTGTTGTTAGTTAAAACTTTTATTGAGTCCACCCCCGAGTCTTTGCAGGAGGCGGCAGAAATAGACGGCGCAGGGCCCTTAAGGATATTTACCTTTGTAGTTATGCCCCTTATTAAACCCATACTTGCCACGGTGGCGATTTTGACCGCCGTAGGCCAGTGGAACGCTTTTATGGATACGCTGATATTTGCAACAACCGAGCAGCGCTTATGGACCTTGCAGTTTATACTGCATAGATAGCTAACCCAAGCTGGTGCGCTGGCACGTATGATTCAAATGGCCATGGCCGGTGTAAATGTAGATATAGGAGCCTTAGTGGGGGCAAACACACAAACCCCTACATCAGTTAGGATGACTATCACCATGATAGTTACCCTGCCCATTCTTTTTGTCTATCCCTTCTTCCAAAGATACTTTGTGAAGGGGATTATGATAGGTGCTGTAAA
>Ga0123355_10022838_pt1 | contig 10029 bp, 9 predicted proteins | sample TergutEmb28metaG_3_FD_89872 | JGI IMG/M metagenome (GOLD analysis project Ga0123355, IMG submission 89872) | Embiratermes neotenicus P1 segment gut microbial communities from Petit-Saut dam, French Guiana - Emb289 P1 | ecosystem: Host-associated > Arthropoda: Insects > Digestive system > Gut ...
CAGTTCGGCGAGCGAGAACGGCTTGGTGAGGTAGTCCTGGGCGCCGCGCTCGAGGAGGTCCACCTTGGCGGCTACGTCGGCCACGCACGACAGCACGATCACCGCCTGGTCGGGGCGGGCGGCGAGCAGCTTCCGCAGCACCTGGCGGCCGTCGAGGTCGGGCATCACGAGGTCAAGGATCACCAGGTCATAACGGCTCTCCAGGGCGGTGCGCACGCCGTCGGTGCCGCTACCCGAGAAGTCTGTGCTGTACCCGGCGGCGGCCAGTGCGCGCCCGATGAACGAGCCGATCTTGGGCTCGTCATCGACGACGAGGATGCGTCCCTGCGAAGCCACGCTCACCTCCGCTCTGCCCGGATCTCCTCTTGCTGGATCTCCTCTTGATGGTCTGTGTGGACTTTTCCCATGGTCAACCTGCGGACCGCAGCGCGGGGTGTTCGTTACGGGAACGTCACGCAAACGATTGTAGATGTATGTGGACGATCGTTGTCCTATCCGGACAAATCGTGCGCTACCTGTTATGAGGGGCTTACGAGCTGGCGAAACGGCAGATTGTGACATAGATAACACTGAATGTCATGGCCAACGCCGACCCAAGCCGCAGGTCCGGCCGCATGACAATTTTGTCATTCAGGGGTCCGAGTGTTGCACCTGTGTCAACGGAACCGCAACTATCGGGGGCGTAAGTGGGCAACCTGCCTGCGAGTTCGGCATGTGGCGGGGGCGGCCGCTGGGACGCCGGACAACCAAGGGAGACCCACGGCTTGACACAAGTTGGGCGCGGCCGCATGGTGCGGGCCGCGCAGGAACGAGGTGGTTTCCGGTGTCTCTACCGGCTCGGGTGGCAACCCTTGTGGTCGCCTTCCTGGCGGTTGTCGCGGGCGGAATATACGTCGCGTTCGCTTTCATCGGCCAGAAGCCTGCCGTTGAGGACTTCAGGTCGTACGCGAAGGGCGGGTCTGTGGACGTCACCCTGATGACAGCCGCGCAGACGACCGTGACGAATAAGCCAGACTGGGTTACGTACTTCATTCAGAACCCGTCTACTAAGCAGTTTGATCACACGACCTACTTCGAGGTCCCGCCGAACACCACGGTGAACGTTACGGTCCTCGGCTACGACGGCTGCACGCCGCTTCGCAACCCGCTGTGGGGACAGGTCGCCGGCGTGACGGGCAATGTCGAGAACGTGTCGTTCTTCAACGGCAAGACGATGTCGGCGTCACAGCCGCTGTCGACGTTCGACTCGTGGGCGAACTGCTCGGTGCAGCACACGTTCGCCATCCCCGGCCTTGGCATCAACGTGCCGATCGCGTCCGTGACCACGCTGAACGAGAACAACAACCTGTGCGGGAACTCGCCATGCGTAGCCGCGGCGGACGCTGCCTCGCCGCACACCGTGATCCACTTCAGCTTCAAGACGCCGAGCACCACTGGCACCTACCGCTGGCAGTGCTTCGTCCCGTGCGGCCTTGGCTACCTGGACGGTAACGGCGGGCCGATGGCCACGCCGGGTTACATGATGGGCCAGATGGAGGTGTACTCCTGATGGCGGCCGACGCTCCCACCGCAACTGCTGCGCCGGTCCCCGTCCGCGACCGGCGCGATGCCCTGTGGCTCCTTGTCAGCTGGATCGTGCTCAGCATCATCGCCTGCCTGCTCGTGGCGCTGGTCTGGGGGCCGCACCTGCCCCCAGGACAAGGGTCGAGCTCAGCGGCTAGCCAGCAACGGGACTACACGGTCCTGTCCACGATGGCCGCTCCGGTCGTCGTCGGCGTGCTGCTCTACTTCGGCTGGGCGGCCACCTTCTGGCGGAAGCCGAAGGGTGACGACACCGACGCCGAGCCGCTGCACGGCAACACCAAGGTCCAGGCCACCTGGATCATCGGCACCGCCGCGATCGTGCTCAGCCTCGCGGTCTACGGCACCGTGGAGCTGATCTCCCCGGCCGGCGCGGGCGCCGGCGAGGGCCCGCAGCCGATCTGGAAGCCGGCCGGCACCACCACCTCGTCGCTCACCTCCTGGTCGCCAGGCACGAGCAACATCCTCCAGGTGCAGGTGATCGGCCAGCAGTGGGCGTGGACCTTCCGCTACCCGCAGTTCGGCGGCTTCGAGACCACGCAGCTCGTGCTGCCGGTCAACGAGCCGGTGCAGTTCAACGTCACCTCCCTGGACGTGATCCACAGCTTCTGGGCCTACCAGCTGGGTGTGAAGGCGGACGCGAACCCGGGCCTGGACAACGTCGCCTACACCACGCCGAAGTCGATCGGCAGCTTCACGGTTCGCTGCGCCGAGCTGTGCGGAATCTGGCACGGCTCGATGTTCACCTCGGGCCCGGTCATGAGCGACAGCGACTTCATGACGTGGACCAAGACCGAAGGCACCCAGCTCGCGTCGATCACGAAGCTGCTGCCGCCGTACGCCGCGACCTATGACCCGACGGTGGTCGCCAGCATGGGCAAGGTCAACGCCGCCCTCGGCCTGACCGGCGGTGGCGGCGGTTACTACAGCCCGGGCGACCCGGTACAGCCGTAGGAAGAGGAGCGAGGTAATCCATATGGCTATCGAAACTCAGCCGGAGAGCGCCCACGCTCCCGGCGGAGGGAGCCCGGGCGACGCACACAAGGAGCGCAATTTCTGGCTCCGCCCGGGTTTCCACACCGCGATCATCGGCGCGGTCATCGGTTACATCTTCGGCCACTGGCTCGGCAACTTCGTCGGCAGCCAGTACCAGCAGGTCGGCACGTCCGACGACAACGACTTCGCGATCGTGCTCGGCTACTGCTTCCTGGTGGTCGGCTGGCTGATCGGTCTCGGCGTCTTCAACGACGTGTTCCGGCAGATGCTCGGCAAGCCGGTCAACGGCAACGGGCACAACGGCAACGGCGGCATGGGCAAGTACTTCAGGTACACCCTCGACCACAAGGTCGTGGGCCTGCAGTACCTGATCGGCATGCTGGTGTACTTCTTCACCGCCGGCCTGCTCGCGATCGCGATCCGGACCGAGCTGCTCTCGCCGACCTACCACGTGCTGTCGCCCACCGCCTACATCGAGGTGGTCGGCGAGCACGGCACGATGATGATGATGATGATGACCTCGGTCGTCCTCGGGCCGTTCGGCAACTACCTGGTGCCGCTCATGATCGGCTCGAAGAAGGTCGCGTTCCCGCGCCTGGAGGCGCTGTCCTTCTGGCTCACCCCGTGCGCCTACCTGATCCTGCTGTCGAGCTTCCTGCTCGGCGGCTTCCCGACCGGGTGGACCGGCTACGCGCCGCTGTCGACCCAGGCCGGCGAGGGCATGGACTCGTACGCGTTCGCGTTCGGCCTGATGGGCATCTCGATCATCCTGGCCGGCTTCAACATCGTCGTGACGATCATCTGCTACCGCGCGCCGGGCATGCGCTGGTCGCGGCTCCCGATGTTCGTCTGGGCCATGCTCACCACCGGCTTCCTGCTGGTGCTGGCCGCCCCGGTGCTCGTCGGCGGCATGTACATGATCCTCTCCGACCGCACCGCGCAGACGGCGTTCTTCACCCAGCAACTGGGCGGTTCGGCCTACCTGTACGAGGACCTGTTCTGGTTCTTCGGGCACCCCGAGGTCTACATCCTGGCGCTGCCAGGGTTCGGCATCGTGTCCGAGATCATCCCGGTCTTCACCAGGAAGCCGCTGTTCGGCTACAAGGTGGGCGCGGCCGGCATGTTCGGCGTCGCGATCCTGTCGTTCTTCGTCTGGCAGCACCACCTGTTCGACTCCGGTATGGACCCGGACATGCGGCCGCTGTTCATGCTGACGACGGAGCTGATCTCGATCCCGACCGGCTTCATCTACCTGGTCGCGATGGGCACCTTCTGGAAGGCGAAGATCCGGTTCACGGTCCCGATGCTGTTCGCGACCGCACTGTTCATCAACTTCCTGTTCGGCGGCATCTCCGGCGTGTTCCTGTCGGACGTGCCTGCCGACACCACCGCGCACGGCTCGTTCTTCGTGATGGCGCACTTCCACTACACGATCATGGGCGGACTGATCTTCGCGTTCTTCGGCGCCATTTACTACTGGCTGCCGAAGGTCATGGGGATCTCCATGAACGAGAAGCTAGGCAAGATCCACTTCTGGACCATGTTCATAGCGTTCAACTCGACGTTCATGCCGCTGTTCGCGGTCGGCCTGGCTGGCCAGCCGCGACGGGTGTGGGAGTACCAGGCGAACCTGCAGACGCTGAACGACTGGGTGTCGATCTCGGCGTTCTGCCTCGGCGGGTCGCTGTGCATCTTCATCTTCAACTTCTGCATGTCCACGATCGTGTGGCGGAAGAAGGCCCCGCAGAACCCGTGGAACTCCCGCGGTCTGGAGTGGCAGGTCCCCTCGCCGCCCCCGGCCGACAACTTTGAGCACATCCCGGTGGTCCTGGCAGGCCCGTACGAGTACGGCGACCCGGACGCCTTGCCGGTAGCGGATCTGCATCCGCCGGCCGGCGTGATCAGCGGTGCGCTGGCATCCACCGGATCGGAGGCCTGAACAAATGGCGGAAACCACCGCCCCGGGTAGCAGCGAGGCTGCTACCCGGGCCACGGAGGAGGCGGCCTTCTATCACGAGGCCGCGCTCAACGCGACCTGGACGAGTGCCAGGCTGCTCATCGGCTCGCTGTCGTTCCTGTTCGGAGCGTTCGCGTTCGCCTACTTCTACCTGCAGTCATCCGATGGCCACTCACTCTGGTTGCCCCCGTCGACGACCCCGCCAAAGGCGTGGTACGGCGTGACGATCATGGTCCTGATCGTGCTCAGCGCGCTGCTGAACACGCTTGGCCTGCAGCGGATCAAGGCGGGGGCCAAGGGCCCGTGGGTCACGGCGGCTCTCGTTGCCCTCGTCCTCGGGCTGGTCGCCGTGGCACTGCAGATCGTTGAGCTGCTCAACCTGCCGTTCCAGCCGGGCGCGTCAGGTTTCGCCAGCGTCTTCGTCGGGTTCTACCCGGTGGACCTCGTGGTCTGGCTGGCCGCGATGGTGTACCTGGAGATCCTCATCGCCCGCTCGCGGAACATTCCGGAGATCTCTTTCGTGGAGCAGCCGCCCACGTACGCGCAGGCGTTCGAGGTGCAGCGGTTCCAGTCGGCCTTGAGCGGCTTCACGACGGTGTGGAACTACCTCGCCGTGGTCACGTTCATCTTCTGGGTTCTGTTCTACGTTCGCTGACCTAGCGGCATGGAGGTATGACTTCGGTGGCTGCACTACCGCTCGCGGACGGGCCCGCGATGTATTTCGGCGCCACGATCATGACGTTCGCCCTCCCGTACGGGGCGTTCATCGTGGGCGCGCTAGTCCTGTTCTTCCTGTTCCGCGCCAGGCACTCCGGCCCGAAGCTGAAGTACCTGGCTACCTACGGCACCACGTCGGTTAGCACCAAGGAGCCGGGCCCCGCCCCGGCCCCGTCGGTGGCCGCTCAGGATGCCGGGCCCAAGGCCGAGGCCCAGCCGGCCAAGGCCGCGGAGGATTCGGAGAGCAAGGAGGGCGAGGAGTAGTGACCTCCTCGCCAACCGTGTACCGCACGGCGGCGGCAGCGGGCCATGACGGCCCGCTGCCCGCCGCACGGCGGGATTTCCGGGCGGTGGCCGGCGCGCTCGTGGCGCTGACCAAGCCCAGGATCATTGAACTCCTGCTGGTGACCACGGTCCCGACGATGCTGCTCGCCCAGCGGGGCCTGCCCTCGCTGAAGCTCGTCCTGGTCACGCTGATCGGCGGTACTCTCGCCGCCGGCAGCGCGAACACGATCAACTGCTACATCGACCGCGACATCGACGCGGTGATGAAGCGCACGTCGCGCCGCCCGCTGGTCAACAAGAGCGGGACGATCAAGCCTGCGGAAGCGTTGCTGTGGGGTGTCGTGCTCGGCGCGGCCGCCACGCTGCTACTGGGATTGCTCGCCAACTGGCTCGCTGCGTCGCTGGCCGACGCCGCGATCCTCTTCTATGTCTTTGTCTACACGTTGCTGCTCAAGAGGCGCTCTCCGTCGAACATCGTGATCGGCGGCGCGGCCGGCTGCTTCCCGGTGCTGGTCGGCTGGGCGGCGGTGAAGGGCACAGTGGCGATCCCCGCGATCGTCTTGTTCGCGGTCATCTTCTTGTGGACGCCCCCGCACTTCTGGGCGCTGGCGATGAAGTTCCGCGACGACTACGCCCGCGCGAACGTACCGATGCTCCCGGTGGTCGCGAGCCCGGCTCAGGTCACCAAGAAGATCGTCGTCTACTCGTACGCGATGGTCGCCGCGACCCTGGCCCTGGCCCCGTCCGCGGGCTGGCTCTACACGGCCGCCGCCGTGGGTCTAGGTGGCTGGTTCCTAGTCGAAGCGCACCGTCTGCACGCGCAGGTCAGGTCCGACTCGGCCGGCGAGCGCCCGGTCCCGATGCGGCTGTTCCACCTGTCGATCGCGTACCTGACCCTGCTGTTCGTCGCGGTCGCGGTCTGCGCCCTGCTCCCCGTCGGCCGCTGGTAGCCGGCCTCCCGTCCCTAACCGGTCCCGTGTTCCCCCGTCCCCGGTCGGTCTAGTCATGACTTACCGGGAGGCGGACGGTCGCGCGCAGACCGGACGGGGAGCCGGGGTTGTCGTCCAGGCTCGCGGTACCGCCGTAGGCTTGGGCGGTTGCCCTGACGATGGCCAGGCCCAGGCCGGCGCCGCCCGCCTCGTCGCCCTCGCGGCTGCGGGCGTCGTCGAGCCGGGTGAAACGGTCGAAGACGCGTTCCCTGTCCGGCTCGGGAATCCCGGGACCGTCGTCGCAGACCGAGAGTTCGGCCCACTCGCCGGTCCGCTCGACGCGGACCGTGACCTCGGACTTCGCGTAACGAACCGCGTTGTCCACCAGGTTGACGAGCAGCCGGTCCAGGCTCTGCCAGTCCCCGGTGACAGTCACGAGGTCGGCTTCCGCGACGGCCATCTGGTCTGCTTCCCCGCAGGTGTCCGCCACCGCGGTGGTCACCGGTACCCGCGCGTCCGCGTACCGGCAGACCACGGCGCGCGACAGTTCCGTGAGGTCAACCGGCGCCCCGCGGCGCGGTGTCCGCGCCGTTCCCGCGGCGGCCGCGCCCGCCTGTTCGTCAAGGCGGGCGAGCAGCAGCAGGTCCTCGGCTAGCCGGGATAGCCGGAGGGTGTCGGCGAGGACGTCGCGGGCGGTTTCCGCCCAGTCCTGGCTGGATGGGTGGTCGAGGGCCACCTCGAGCTGAGTCCGGATCGATGCGATCGGGGACCGCAGCTCGTGCGCGGTGTCGGAGACAAGGGCCCGCTGTCGCTGCTGCGCGGCGGCCAGCCGCGACAGCATGTCGTTCAAGGTCAGTGCCAGCGACCGGACTTCGTCGCGCGCTTCGGGGACCGGCAGTTCCTCGGCCGCCCCGGCGCCGGTGACGTGCGCCGCGCCGCGCCGCAGCAGGTCGATGGGGCGCAGGGTGGACCCGGTAACCAGCCAGATCGCCCCGGTGAAGGCGACGAACAGCACCGGCGTGCCGATGATCAGCGCCTTCAGCACCACGGATAGCGATCCAGACGTCTCGCTGTACGGCACCGCCGCGATCACCAGGTCCCCGTCGACGGCACGATTCGCCACGACGCGCAGCAGCGACGGCATGTCGTAGGGCGCGCCTTGCAGCTGCGTGGCCGCGCCGCCGTCCGCGAGCGCCGTCGCCTGGGCCGGCGGGATCAGCGGGACGAGCCGGTCGGCCCCAGGAGAGCCGTCCACGATCCGGCCGGCCGGGCTCAGCACCTGGATCGTGCCGGTGACGACCGGGACCGGGTCGGGCAGCCGCCCCTCGTTGATCAGCGCGACGACCTGGGCCGCGGCCGTATGGGCGGTGTCGTCCACCGACCGGGTGAGCGAGACCCGCAGCGCGTTGAAGAGCAGCAGGTCGGCGGCGATCAGCGCGACGAGCAGCCCGAGGGCGGCGGTGAGCGTGACCCGTGCCCGCAGCCCGCGCCGGCGCCACCACCGGGCCAGGGCTGGTCCGGGCTTAGCCACCGTCGGCCGCCAGCAGGTATCCCGCGCCGCGGACGGTCTGGACCGAGCGCCGCCCGAACGGCACATCGATCTTCCGCCGCACGTAGCCGACGTACACCTCGACCACGTTGACGTCGGCGATCTCGTCCGGGTCTTCCCACACATGCGCGAGCAGCTCGGACTTGGACACGACGGCGCCGGCCCGCCGCATCAGGTACTCGAGCAGTGCGAACTCGCGCGCGGTGAGCTCCACGTCGGCCGTGCCGCGGCGCACCACGCGTGCGGCCGGGTCCAGGGTCAGGTCCCCGGCCCGCAGCACCGCGGGCCGTGGCGCGGCACCGCGCCGGAGCAGGGCCCGCAGCCGCGCGGCGAGCACGACGTAGGAGAACGGCTTGGTCAGATAGTCGTCGCCCCCCAGGTCCAGCCCGTCGGCCTGGTCGTACTCCCCGTCCTTGGCGGACAGGAAGAGCACCGGCACCCAGTTCTCCTCGGCCCGCAGCTGCTGGCAGACCCGGTACCCGTTCAGGCCGGGCAGCATGATGTCGAGCACGACGCCGTCGTAATCGCCCTCGCGGGCAAGGTGCAGCCCGGACACCCCGTCGTAGGCGAGATCGACCGCGAACCCCGAGGCCTCGAGGCCGCGCTTCACCGCGGCGGCAAGCCGCCGCTCGTCCTCCACGACTAGCACGCGCACGGCTACAGTGTCACCCACGGCCGGACCCCGCGCATCCAGCTCTCAGCCACCTCACAGTTATCTCTTCTCAGCGACCTCACAGTCGGCGTAGGGCAGGGTAAAACTGACGATGTAAACCGCGCCCTCCGAATGGGTGAGCAAGCATGCGAGTGAAACTGTCCAGGCACGCCAGGTGGGCGGTGCCGGGTGCCGCCGTAGTAATCACCGGCGGCGTCGTTGCCGCTTTCGCGATTCCAGCCGCCGAGGCTTCCCCGGTGCTGCCGGCCCGCACCCCCGCCCAGCTACTGGCTGAGATCAGCGCGGACTCCCACGTCCCGCCGCTGACCGGCACCGTGGTGGAAACCACCTCGCTCGGCCTGCCGCAGCTGCCGGGGATGAACGACCCGACGTCGCTGGCGTCGCTGCTGACCGGATCGCACACGGTCAACGTGTACTACCAGGACGCGAAGCACTTCCGGCTGGAGGCCCCGTCGCCTGCTGCGGAGACCGACTTCATCAGGAACGGCAGCACCCTCTGGCTCTGGGACTCCAGGACCGATTCGGTGACCAAGTTCACCCTGCCCAAGCCAACCGCGAAGCAGAAGGCCGAGGCCCAGCTGCCTGCCACCCCGGTGCTCACCCCGCAGCAGGCCGCCAACGAGGTCCTGGCGGCGGTGGGCAAGACCACGCTGGTCTCCCTGAAGTCCAACGTGATGGTCGCCGGCCAGGCCTCCTACCAGCTGGTGCTCGCGCCGAAGGATCACCGCTCGCTGATCGGCGAGGTGACGATCGCGATCGACGCCCAGTACGGCGTGCCGCTCCAGGTTCAGGTCTTCGCCAAGGGCGCTGGATCCCCGGCGTTCCAGGTCGGGTACACCAGCCTGCAGTTCGTCGCCCCGGCCGCGGCCAACTTCGACTTCACCCCGCCCCCCGGCGCGACGGTGAAGGTCGAGAGCCCCGGAACCAAGCAGCAGGGCAGCGGTCCGGGTAGCCAGTCTGACCTCACCGGGGCAGGCACCTACGGCAGCAGCTGGCTGACCGTCATTGAGCTGCCGAGCAGCGACCTGCTGAGCGGCCTCAGGGGCGGCCAGCCGACGTCCGGCACCGGCGGCAACGGCAACCCAGGCCCCGGCGGGGTGCTCGCCGGCGACTCCCAAGCCATCCTGAACGCGATCCTCGGTTCCGCCAAGCCGGTGCACGGCTCGTGGGGGAGCGGCACTCTGGTCACCACCAGCGTCGTCTCGATCCTCATGACCGGCGGCGATGTCTACGTTGGCGCGGTTCAGCCGAGCGTGCTGTACGCCGCCGTGGGGCACACGACCTCATGAGCCAGCCAGCGGACACGGAAACCCGGCGCCCGGAGCTGGCGATCGCCAGCTCC
>Ga0123355_10022839_pt1 | contig 10029 bp, 9 predicted proteins | sample TergutEmb28metaG_3_FD_89872 | JGI IMG/M metagenome (GOLD analysis project Ga0123355, IMG submission 89872) | Embiratermes neotenicus P1 segment gut microbial communities from Petit-Saut dam, French Guiana - Emb289 P1 | ecosystem: Host-associated > Arthropoda: Insects > Digestive system > Gut ...
TGTGATCACTGTGAAGGTTGCTGTGAGTCGAACAGCAACCTTCACAGTGATCACACCCTCAACATAGCACCACAGTACCGCAAACTGCCACATCCAGCACTACCATAAAATACACTCCACATGCAGCAACAAGTGTCTTTCTCCTGAAGTTGGGCATAAAGATGCCCGAAACATGTTGAGACAGTGTCAATAATCAACATCCACTATTGACAATAAATCATCTATATTGTTGCATCTTGTTGGTTTTCTTTCCTCACGCTTTCCTCACGAACATTTTGTACTTCGAGGGCACCTGAAAAGCGCACCTCTTAATTTACTGCAGCACTCTGCAGCTATTGCAATATTAAATATGGGAACTTGTGGGGCGGGAGCGGAATTAGCGAAATTTACTTTTAGGTTCCGAAATGATGCACCACAGCAGACCCTGCAGAAATGTGTAATTTTATTGAGACAGTGTTTGTCACCAACACCAGGGAAGGACTCGTCTATCGTGACGATGAAAGCAGTAAATTCCTATGAAATTTCGGTACACATTATCAGACTACAAGGCGTCATATTCCAGAAAACGGTTACCTTCATACTTCATACGTCCAAGGCTCCAGGCAACGCATTCAAATAGGCTAGTGCCTGTTCACGCTGCACTTCTTTGTTGCAGTACGCAAACGCGATTGCAAAATCATTTTTCCAAAATCAGAGCGTTGTTTCTCTCGTATGATCATATCGGTAAATATTCCTTTGTAAATAGGACAATCAAACTGTGGAACCAACCGCCTGCAAAGGCATTAGCGACTTTCCCTTGTAAATTACATATTTTTAGAAAGAGGGTTAGGAAAGTAATTATACGTGAATAGAAGTGAAGGGTTTTGAAGCGTGGTGACGAAACGTCCAACAGTGCAGGGAAGTGAAAAATGGGTAGTGAAGTGCGTTGAAGTGAACTGAAGTGATGATCTTCGGTGCTATGTTTGTACTATCATTGATTTATAGCTATGTAGCTGTATGTAGGTTCTGCGCAGCGTGTTTTCTCATTATTATTTGCTACTCTTTGTTACTTTCTAATTACTCGGCTTGTTTTTAATATTCTTTTTATGTTTGTTTTTTGTTCTGTATTTTGTTTTCTATTTTGTTTGTCTTGTGTTTTTGTACTGTTTTGGGTATTGCTTCTCCTTTTGTTATGCTTATTTCCTATTTTTGTACAAGTCTAACGACCACTGCTGCCGGATGGAAACCGAATTGCAGTAAATAAATAAATAAATAAATATCAAACATCACGTTACCCCTCCGTACGTGCTTACATTGTCAAAGTTCTACCCAGCGGAGAACTCGCTTACATCATTTTTTTCTGTGCCGCTGCGGACCCACGCGGGCCATATCCTCCTCATTCTTGAGGTGTCTAGATCACACATAACGACGCACCACAGTCGGTAGGACTCCTCTGGACGAGTGATCAGCGCGTTGCAGAGACATCTACCTGACAACACACAACACTCACACCAGACGAACATCCATGCCCCCGGTGGGATTCGAAACCACGATGTCAGCAGGCGAGCGGCCGCAGACCTACACCTTAGACCGCGCGGCCACTGGGACCGGCCGCTTACATCATCTTATTCAATATTATGACAAAGTATTTCCGCGCGACGTCCCGAGCTTAAAAGCAGTTCTTATTCAGTTCGAGGACACAAGAATGCGGTGAACATTACATCGTTTGGAATCAACCTCTTCACATAATTCTAACATAGTTAAATGCAGCCCTAATCATCAGTGGCGGTAATAAACACTAGAGAGAGGCATTTAGCTAGTAAGTATCAATGATCCTTCCTCGACAGTAGCCTTACTTTACTATTGTCAACTCTACACGGATTTCATGCAAAATACTTACCTTATCGTCTTCACCTTCGCTATCACACTGAAAAGAAACAAATAAAGCATCATTAATCCTTTGTTATTTAACAATCACTGCACTCATTTCCACCTACATCAAAATAAAACACAGGTAATTTTAGAAAGAGAATTATTATTCTGTGACAGACATAAAACTTGTTCATTCCGAAATAATTGGTGAAAGTAACGCCTGTCCTTAAACAGAAGAAGCAAAATTGCAATGAACTTTTCCCTTGCTGCACACGTTAAAATTCACGCGCCAACTAATCACGGTCAGCTCATACCTAGGCCTATTCAAACTGGCCACAAATCAAAACCATAAACTGTACGTAACACCTACACAGTACATATTAAAGATTCAACGTCCACAGTTACACCCATACAGTATCAAAAATTTAATGTTTATTGTTTAAAACCAGCTTCAAAGTTGTACACTCTTGCAACGGGGCACACCACGTTAAAACAACATGGCAGAACTTAATTACAACACAGTGTAACTACAGTTAAGTTCTTCTTTTGTTCTCCACATAAAGAGGATGAGTATGTTCGGAAGACCAGCCCCATTATCTCTTTCGTACGCAAGTTCAACAAGACAGGCAATGTGCATCTAAGGTAACACTGAGGTGCGTTCGCATAACCATTGTTGCCGTGGAAAAGCAGAAATTATTATATATTACGAGTGTGTGTCTGCAGCCTTAAGTTGTCCGACACGCACAGCGCAACTTTTTGTGCTGTATTGTATTGTCACCTGTGGCCTTCCCGATTCCACCATATTTGTCCACACTGTCCCATAAAAATAAAGATTTTCAGAAACGCGTTATTGAACTCAAAATATTTGTTTTGATTTTCTCTACAACTTTTGTCTGAAACATTTCTCATTATAAGAATAATCCAGCGGGATGTTACCAAAAATGAAAAGAGATGTTCATGTACAGTACCCGTTAATCTTGCCACATTTTAATCGCACTTCAATTTTCTCTACACACTTTCGAATAATCCTCAAATATCAAGTCTCAAGAACAATCCGTCCCGTGGGAGCGGAGCTGTTACATGCGAGCGGACGGACGAACGGGCATGACGAAGCTAACGGTCGCTTTTCGCAATTTTGCGAAGGCGCCTAAAACCTTAACTAACTACTTAATTATCTCGTAAGCCGTCTTAACGATGTGCGGATAAACAAAGGACAAGGCGAGCATGTGTGTTTCATCCTTCCCTCCTAACATTTTCCGCTCCGCGAAGTACTTGGCGATTAGCGCTCGAGATGCAAGCACAAACGGCGTGCGTCTTTATGTATCGCCGATGTTCAAATTGTCTGATTTCAAGTAAAAGTCAAATGGATGGACAGTTTTTCGTACAATTCTACAATATAAATTTTAATGTATTTACTGGCACGTTTAATGTGCGTTTTTATCGTTGCTGTACGTCATGGTCGAGTAGTTGGCATTCCTACTTCGGATTCACATCTTGGCCCGGACGCGGCCACACATAGATTCCTCGCAGCCCCTACCAACGGGCCTGGAATAGCACCTTAACACAAATGACCACTTTTTGCCACACTTCAACGTTACATTTCACACTATCATCCTTCCACACGACGACAGAGTAGAACCAGTGCATCTACCACGCGTCTTATGTTAAAACGTAATTTACTACTCATTCCAATGTTTACATCACGTGGCTGGGGTCACTGCCCAATTAACGGCCACACGTGGACTAACGCCGGCTATCGCCCGCCCTCCTTCTTGCGGTCTATGCTAGGACTGGACCACAGCTGTGATGCAGTTCTGACCTCCACGCCTTCCCTACACGCCATCATATCCCTTAGTAGCGGTCAGAAGCACCCAAAAGCATTCTTTCTTTCAACAAAACTGAAATGGTCTCCATCCCGATCGAGCATGCTACATGCGCCTCCACCACAAGCACATCATGTATATGGCTGGTACTCCCGTCACCCCTACGCCCTCAGCCAAGCACCCATCACAGTTACGCCGCCAAAACGCTATCGACAAACTACAGTGGATTTCACTGACCTACACGCCTTCCCCACTTCTCACAGACCTCCATGCCAATGTACTCATCGCTGTCGAAAAATGCAAAGGCACGAAACGGTGGTTTAATCCATCAGGCCTTCCCCAGTTCTCACAGGGAGAGCTGGCGACTGTACCGGCAAGCAGTCGGTGAGGCAGACTGCAATACGAGCACAGAGGGTGCATAAGGGCTAATTAAGAACGAAATGGCCAAAATCACAGAAGAAACACCCAGACAGCAGTTGGATTAGGCCTGCGATGTGACAAGCAGTTGCATGGTAAGCTTGCCGAATACCGTGTGGTATAACAGCGGTGTCTGCAGAAGGGCAGATCATTTGTACTTTGTCAAAACCGACGTTGTATGGGCGTACAGCGGAGGTCACTGATTAAACTCCTACACAGCGGTTCAGGCACATTCGTAGCACTGAATACAGCAAGGTCGCGTGAAAAGGGCCTGGTGTGATGACTAACCTGAAGTGCACGTGTGGCCGTTAATTGGGCAATGGCCCGTTACGTAATGCAAACAATGGGAACAGCCGTAATTTAGGATGACAGAAAATATGCCACAAATACACTGGTTAAACAGCTATACAGCCGATTCAATTTTAAAATGAGTAATTAAGTAGTCTAAATATTCCAAATTGGCACATATTGGACACTTCCAGAATGGCCACTTTAGGAGTTACTTTTCTAACTGTCATACGTTTTATTCACTGACTTCATTCCCGTCTGTGTTTCAACAAAATGTAAATGGTTATTTTGTACTAACATAACACCCGAAGAAGGGGACTGAGTCTGTCCCCGAAACGCAGTGTGTTTCGTAACATAAAATTCATACCGGCCTGTAAACATATGCATAATCTGACACTAGGCTTATAAATATAAACAATATATAGTCAAATACAACTCAAAGGTTTTATTAAGGTGTATTTCTTACACGGTTTCGTTCAACGACAAGTTTTGGCCCTAGTTATGAGACACCTAAAGGCTGATTACTTTTCTTAGTAGGGTAAAATATACGAGAGGTTGCTGACAAGTCCTTAGCCCGACCTACTTCCCGATGTCGTAGGACGGAATCGATAGTGTCGTTGGAAAGAGTTGCCTATTCATGTGCCGAATTGCAAGTCCTTTCTTGTTACAGAGGCTGAACGGAAGCACGTCAGGCGACGCGCGCGATTTCAACAACATGAAAATGCGAGATGTCTTTTTTTTTTCCCCCTGCAAGGCAAGGCGCCGAAGGAAGCTCACGCCATTCTGAGAAAAACATTTGGGGAACATGCACCATCGTATGCCACCGTCAAAAACTGGGCGGCCCAGTTTAAACGTGGTGATTTTTTCACCTATGATGCGCCTCGTCCTGGACGACCCAAAACAGTAACCATCCCGGAGATTATTGATCAAATTCACGAGTTAATCTTGGATGACCGCCTGATTTCGGCTAAATCAATAGCTGAGCAACTGGGCATCTCACGTGAGCGGGTTGGGTCCATCATTCATAAATATTTGGACACGCAGAAGCTCTCCACGAAGTGGGTCCCGAAATGCCTGAACGCGGATCAAAAACGCCAACGGTGCCAGTCGTCTGAGAAACTTTTGGAATTTTTTCGGCGCGATCCAAACGATTTCCTGTCGCGATTGCTGACCATTGACGAATCCTGGTTATATTACTATTACCCGGATACAAAGCAACAATCAATGGAGTGGCGGCATAGCGGCTCACCCCGCCCCAAAAAATTCCAAGTGCAAAAATCCGCTGGAAAATTTCTCGCCTCGATTTTTGGGGATCAAGACGGCATCCTCATTGATTATCTTCCAAAGGGCCAAACTATCAACACGGAGTATTACTCATCTCTACTGGTGCAACTGAAGGGCATTTTGAAGGAAAAACGCCATGGGAAGGTCGCCAACGGGGTCTTGTTATTGCATGACAATGCCCCGGCTAACCGGGCATTTGTAACCCAGAAGAAACTGGCCTACCTGGGCTTCCAACGTCTTGATCACCCACCCCATTCTCCGGATATGGCCCCGTCGGACTACAACCTGTTCCCTGGACTGAAAAAACAATTGAAAGGTCGGCATTTTTCGTCCGACGCGGAGGTCATTGCTGCTGCGGAGACCTGGTTGGACGGACCTTCTCAATTTTCTTTTTTGAGTGGTTTACAAAAGATAGAGCAACGGGCTAAGAAGTGTACTGAGCTTCGTGGGGAGCATGTTGAATACATCCCGAGTTTGGTCGCTGTAGCTTGTTTCCTTCCTGATGGGGCTAAGGACTTATCAGCACCCCTCGTACAATTAGCAATGCTATTGTAATTGTTACCTACGAGATTTCGTATAACATAAAAAATTTTAACATTTACTCCACTGTATAGCAGTATTAAATTAAGTTAGTGGAGGTTAATTATAAGTTCTGACAATAGGCCTACATGATTTGGGTGCCATGCGGTATTTAAAGTAGAGTACTGCAGTTTAAGGCAATATCACACAGAAATAAGGCGAAACCCGACACTGAGTTACGGTATCTAAACCTGCTTCCTATACATCGGGCCTATAAAAAATAAAAGCAGGTATACACACAAAAGAAAACCCGAAAACAGCCATCAAGAAGGCGGTGTGGGAACGGGATGTTCATTCATGGTAAGGAAAACATAAAAGCAAATACAGTTAATATCTAAATTTATTACGACAATCCAATCCGTCAACTGGTTCGGAAGTTATTACGGGGCCAAGAACAGGAATACGATATAATAAGCATACTTTCCTAATAAGATACGGGAAGCATGATAAATATACCGCTGTAAAAGCGTTCACATTACTTATTTATTGAACCAAATCTCAGGCAGAAAGATTCGCTTGAGAACAGAATCGGCCTTCGCTTTTAACTGCATGTCGTAAACTCCAGTTGAAATGCGATGGCACACGGTGACGCACGGGAGCGGAAGTGAAGGTGAAACTGGCGAATGGAGTGGGTGGCCTGTACCCTTCACTCTACCGCGGAACATGGTGTATCCAGCATTACTACCGCTGATGCGCACATCTCGGCTGCCGGTAGTCAACTAAACTGACGCCCCCGCTGTTTTAAATGGACTCGTCCGTTTCGCCGAAAGACGAAATCTTGTTTCTGCGCGTGTGCCATCACATTTCAACTGGCCTCTACTTCAGTATTACTCAGCTCTTTGAAAAGCGAACTAAGGAAGCCTGGTGGCACGCGTTACACAGCTTAAGTTATCAGTCCACAAGTAATAAAATCACAAATTCATTTGCTTAGTGTTTTACTTCCGTTTAATGACTATTTGACTAATTTACAACTGTACCGTTCAGCGCGTTGAAAAAACAGGCTGGTAGTGACGAACAAATTGGTGGGGGGGGGGGGGGGGGGGGGGGGGGCGGGGGACGGGCGGCGGCATGGCCTAATTGAAGGTAAAACAACTCGTGCAGTGCCTCAAGGCAGGCCAGCATCGCGTTCTTTCTAAACCTTCACACAATTATCCTTGCTTTCAATTTGACGCTAAATAAGCTCTGTAGTAAACAAAACGTCATCACATAACTGTAAACAAGCCGATGCGATACAGCGGTGACACCCGAAGACTGTCGAGAGCCGCCCGCTGAAACGAGTTCCTTCAGTATACACTCCCGAAGGATTAGAAACTGATTAATGTCTTTTCGACCTCAAGGCTACAGAGCACTGAATGAGAATGTCACGAATGTTGCGTGACGAGACCCTGTTTACCTCAGGGTGGCAGTATTAGCCTATTGCAAGACAATAACCTGGCTTTACGTGAACCAAGAAAGCCTCAAGTCACTGAGCCAGTCGACATTCGGGTCAAGTACCTCCCGAACACACCTATACACCTATACTGCAACGCCAACTCGCAATTTTACCTCCTAAAACGTCAGAAGGTCTGCCGGGAACAGCGCAGTCGGTATGGGCGGGCTTGACAGCTGAGGAATCGTGGTTCGATTCCCGGCGCGTTCTCCTAAGCGTCTCGACCGGCTACGCGGCCCACCACTTATCTCCAACTAAAGTGGTGTAAGTGACCAGGCGTGAACATGACCACTCGCCTCCATCTAGTGACAAGACCAAGAACACGTGGAGATAGACCTCCATTCCTCCACATGCCTTCAAGCGTGCCATACACTTTACCTCCTGCCTCTTAACAACGTACAATGTATTCATAAAACGCACACGCCACTTACAACATCCGTACCACCTGCGGGGTCAGGAGCTCAAGCGCACTCACGGATATGCAAGATGCAAAAACTCAATAAATTACTCATTACATGAAGGATTTCATCATTGCTTAAAAAGCGCTGACTGCTGTAATCTGTCTATGTCTTTCGCTTCCCCTTTCTGGTTATACCCTCTCGCTACTCATGCAACTTCCAACTAGTTTTTCCACTTTACTTCCCAACAATCCCATTATCCTGAATAGGCTTTATAGTTTTATTTTCTTTCTCCTTTCCCTCCATTATTCTCTTTACTCGTCTTGTTGTCCGTTTTTCTTTCCTCAGTTTTATCACTTTCGTCTGAATCCGGACCACTATGTCTTGGATATCCGACTTCACTTCTCGTTTTTTTCCCCCCGTTCTTAATGCGTTCTTATCTTCCAGTTCCACAAACTCCGCAACCCAAAAACCGATGTGTTCGTATTGCTGAATCCATGCTGCAGACAGTACACGTCGCTCACTGCACAAAGCGTATGAAGTACTCACGACGGAGTGACAGTGTGAATCTGCATATGTAATCTCAAGAACTAGTGAAAATTTTCGATGAAATTCACTACGGGAACTACAGTAACATTTAAACGTGCTTATTTCACTCTCTACCATATAGGGGAAAGAAAAAAAAAATCTTTCTTAAGACGGTTCATCCCCTTTGTGATGTCGGTAATAAGAATCCTAGCAGACGCAGTCGAATACAACAATTTTGTGTTCGACTGCGTCTACTGTGATTCTTGCGAATTTTGCTCTGCACAAGCGCATACTGAATTCTCGTACAGTATCTGCTGTCTTACAGACGGTTCATACTATAAAAACTGGACAGATATAATAAATACAAAGATCTACAATTGTAATCTAAAACAAAGGTTAATCTTCAACGAATACGCGGAAAAGAAAACATTACTTACAGAAGCAGCACTTCGAACGGCGTTTCTATCACAAATGTAACCGTAATGAATAACGTTTCAGTCACTGCTGGCACGAGTGCCGGTATACGTATGAAGCATTTTGTGGTCAATAAATGTTGACCATACATGGGAAGAAGCTAGCACAATGGGTTTCGTTCTGTCTCTTTGAAAAAATGAAACTGTATAAGAACTTACGAAGTACCCCGCAGTCGAATACTGCAGCATGTATAAGGAGTTTAACTACGTTCGCTTGAACAGTGGTGGGCTTCATTCAGCAGTGTTGGGTGACTGGTGAGACACTGCAGTCAATGTGTTTGGTATTTGCGGTCCGACATAAGAAAACTATTCCGTAGGAACGGGATTCATTCAACCGCTCGGGATATTAGTTTTAGAAGAAAAGATATTAGGCATCCTGCAGAATAATTCGCTAACTGCTCAAGGCAATGTACTAGCCGAAGTGATGACGTCTAATATTAAAGCCTTCAATGAAGCGATTTCACCGTCCATATATATTGTTGCCTCGCTATTCAATACATAAACGACTATTCGTGATATCTTATTGTTTTTGTATTCCCTTCCTTTCGCGTGCTACAGTAAAAGCTTCTGCAGGATTTTGACATCATCTCTGACAGTGTTCAATTGTTTAACAACTAGCTGGCGCCGTTTCGTTAAAGTTATTATCACATAAAACGTAGCATTTCACTTGTGTTTATTATTGTCAACGCTCCCTCCACCCTTGTCACTTTTTCTGGATGAATGCCTCCCGGATTGCTGGCTTCCTTGGAAAGCAGCCAAGTTTTCCTACATCAGACTTCTCTGAACATCATAAAATAGCTCCTGCTACATTCCTCAACGGGTACTAGGTAAAAAATACAAGACCACACTTCAAGACGCTTTATCGATAAAAAAGGGAGAACATCCAAAGTAAATGGTAATCAATACTCCATTTCGTGAGCTGTCGTGTCTTTTATCCATTCATCACCAAAGCTGGGCAA
>Ga0123355_10022840_pt1 | contig 10028 bp, 8 predicted proteins | sample TergutEmb28metaG_3_FD_89872 | JGI IMG/M metagenome (GOLD analysis project Ga0123355, IMG submission 89872) | Embiratermes neotenicus P1 segment gut microbial communities from Petit-Saut dam, French Guiana - Emb289 P1 | ecosystem: Host-associated > Arthropoda: Insects > Digestive system > Gut ...
AATGCTGCTTATACGATGACGGTAATGGCAACGATTATGAGTTTGTATTTTATCCATTCAGCAGATTTAGCAGGAATTGACGGGTATCGCGCAACTGCCCACTGGGGATTCGCAAATACGATTGCAACATTGGTTGCAGGAGTTTTGGCGCCGATCTTAGGAACTTTATCAGGTTTTCATGGAAAAAAGAAAATATTATTTAACTTCTTTGCCTTCTTAGGAATTTTAGCAACAGCAGGATTGGCATTTGTTCCAGAACATTTGTGGTGGTTGCTGCTAACTATTTTTGTGTTTTCATCAATTGGCTTTTCCGGGGCAATTAAAATTTACGATGCCTTTTTAGTTGATGTGTCTGAAGATGCGCAAATGGATCGTGTTTCAACTTTAGCGTTCGGATTTGGTTACCTTGGTGGCGGATTAGCGTTCATTATTTGCATCGTCCCAGTTGTGTTAATTGAGGAGAACATTATTAACTGGTCACTTGTAAACGCATATCGTCTAGCTTTTATGGTTACAGCAATTTGGTGGCTCGTTTTTAGTACTCCAATTTTTAAAAATGTGAAGCAAAAGTATGGAACAGACCTCGAGCCTGGATATATACGTCAAAGTTTTGTCAACATCTTTACGACAATAAAAAGTATGGCAAAAGACAGGCGGATCTTTGTGTTCCTAATTGCATTTTTCTTATATAGCGATGGTGTCAGTTCGATTATTAGAATGGCTGTTGCCTTTGGTGCAGATATTGGCATAGATATAACAACATTATTACTTGTCTTATTAGCTGTGCAATTTGTAGCCTTTCCTTGTGCTATCTTATATGGAAAAATGGCAAAGAAATGGGGTGCAAAAGCAACGATTTATTTCGGAATTGCTACTTATATTGTGATTTGTATGATTGCTTTATTAATGAACCCAGAGCGTGATCTTGAGTTTTTGACGATGTTATTCTGGATTCTTGCCATTCTTGTTGGAACAGCGCAAGGTGGAATTCAGGCACTTTCACGTTCGTATTTTGGCAAGATCATTCCTAAGAATAAATCCAATGAGTATTTTGGGATTTATAACGTAATTGGTCGCTTTGCATCGATTATTGGAACGACAATGTTTGGAATCGTAGCACTTGAAACTGAACAGCCGCATTTAGGAATTGCTGTGATTGCGGTGTTGTTTATATTAGCAGCGATTATCTTTAAATTTGCTCCGGATGATCGTACATACAAAGCTATGTAGAAATTAAGTTAGAAAGTGCCATCAGGCGCTTGTAATCTAGAATATAGCCAGTGAAACTAGCATAAGTATATAGTATGAGTGCTAGGAGGAGTATGATGGAAAAAAGACAAGTAATAATCGGTTCAGATAAATATCTAGAAGGTGCTACTGTATATCGATGTCCCAATTGTGACTATTCCATTTTAAGTACGTATGATTTAAGGTGCAGCGGTTATAAAGACAATTTTTGTTCAAAATGTGGTCAGGCTCTTGATTGGACTGATGTTAAAATTGAAACATATTGGCCTATGTAAACTTGCTTTTTAGCTAGATGTATTGTATGATTAAAACATACATATAGCTGGAGGAAAAAGATGAAGACCTTTGAGATGAGCGGGAATTTGGCAGGAGAGTTGGGACTAGGAGGAAATTTCGAAAAATTTAGACGAACAATCCGGAAGGTAAGAAATTATTATATAAGTCACCTAGGCGAGCAGTTTATGAATTCGATCGATCTATTTGTAGATAATGCTACGAAGAACTCTGGACACACACCGATCATAACACCTATATTAGGAAAATATTTGACGATAAAATTAGGCATCACACCAGGGGCTGATGAAGCGAAAATAGCGTTTCAATTTGCTCATGAGCTTATGCATTTTGTATTTTTTGTAAAATACGGAATAAATAAAAAAAAAGCAGATGATCAAGAGGAAGCAATTTGTTCAGCAGCATCTTTGATTGTCTTGTACAACCTCTACCCGAAAGATTTTGACAGATGTAACAACTATGTTAAATCATTACAATACAAAGCTTGGAAAAAAGGGGCAGAGATTGCGGAGGAAATAGAGTATCAGTTTGCGGAGTTAGTAAAAAAGGTATAGGTAGTGTCAGTACTACCTAAGGGATTGTACATAAATAACAAGATTAGAAATAGCAGTATAATGTTAAACAAATTAAAATCCCTAATCATTTGGACTAGGGAATTTTTTTATGCTTTTATAAACTTAGTCTGGAAAAAATTCTCGTTTTATGGTATAATTAAGCAAAAAAAGATAAAGATGTGGTGCTAGTAATGAGAAAAAAAATTGTCGAACCTTTACGATATGAATTATTACATGAATGTAAACAAACAGGAGCTCGCTATGGAAAAATTCATACACCCCATGGCAGTTTTGAAACGCCAATTTTTATGCCAGTAGGAACCCTTGCCACTGTTAAGACGTTGTCGCCAGAGGAACTACTAAGCATGGATGCTGGAATTATTTTAGCGAATACTTATCATTTATGGTTACAACCAGGTGAGGATATTGTGCATGAAGCTGGTGGATTGCATCAATTTCAAAATTGGAATAAGCCAATTCTAACTGATTCTGGAGGCTTTCAAGTCTTCAGTTTAAGTAAAATGCGTAAAATAGAAGAAGAAGGGGTTAAGTTTCGGGATCATCGTAACGGTGCACCACTTTTTATGTCGCCTGAGATTTCGATTGATGTTCAAAATAAGCTAGGTGCGGATATTATCATGTCATTTGATGAATGTCCACCGTATCCTGTAACCCATGAATATATGAAAAAATCAGTGGATCGGACACTAAGATGGGCCGAGCGTGGACTAAAAGCTCATACCCAGCCCCAAACCCAAGCACTATTCGGAATTGTTCAAGGTGGAGAATTCGCTGATTTACGGGAATATTCAGCGAAAAAACTTGTTGAAATGGACTTCCCAGGATATTCAATCGGTGGTGTATCAGTTGGAGAAACAAAAGAAACCGCACGCAAAATGGTTGAATATGCAATTGCTTCTCTTCCAAAGGACAAACCCCGATATCTCATGGGCGTAGGTGCGGCTGATGATTTGATTGATGGCGTAATCAGAGGAGTTGATATGTTTGACTGTGTGCTACCAACGCGTGTGGCGAGACATGGAGCGGCGATGACGTCAATTGGCAGAGTTATCATCAAAAATAAAATTTACGAACGTGATTTTACAGCTCTAGATGATGGCTGTTCATGCTATACATGTAAAAATTATACAAAAGCTTACATTCGTCATTTATTTAAAGCTAACGAAACATTTGGCCAACGATTAGTGAGCTATCATAATCTGTACTTCCTCATTGATTTGATGAAACAAATTCAAGAAGCAATTAAAGCAGATCGATTACTAGATTTTAGAGCAGAATTTATGGAAAAATACAATACAAACTACAGTGGGAACACTGCATTTTAAAAATATATAAAGATACAAAGGAAGGGGGTATAACGAAAGGCGGGAACTAAAAATGAATTGTAGAAAATGTGGTTGTGGTATTTTAGAAGATTTTGAGCATTGTCCCATGTGCGGTGCTAAGCAGCGTCATGCTGCTAATCGTGGATCAAAAGCCAAAGATAATAAAAACACTAAAGTGCTAAAGGGAACTAGTAAACAGCGCTTAAATCTAGCTATAGTCGCTATCATTAGCGTTTTAGCAACATTAGCTATAGTCGCTGCCAGATTTTTTTTAATCAATGGGATTGGTTTTGATGGCACGGTTAGCTCACAAAATCGTGAATTAAATGAGCATTATTTTTTCCTGAATCAAATGAATAATGCTACATCACGAGGTAATGTTTATTTTACTGCAGATTCAGTTTATATCATATCTCCTAATTTTGGGGAAATAGTTATCTTTGATCGTGATTTCAATGAGGAGTCAGTAATTAGAGTTCAAGATGAATGGGAGATAATTGAAAATCTTTATGTTACTGATGATGCAATTTATTATACAGTTCTTTTTGAAGGTTATTTGTATCGGTATGATCGTGAGACAAGCCAGAATCAACAAATAGCAGATAATATTTTTCGACAAACGATTATAGGTGATCATGTATTCTATTTAAGTGAATCTTGGGATGATTCTAACCTTTATGTATTTGATAAAGCCCATAATGAAACGCGTATTCTTTTTGAAGGTGATATTAGGCAATTTTCTATCAATATCCACGATAATACAATACTTTTTATTGATGATTTGTCGTTATACAGAATGGGTTTTAATGGAGATAATTTGGAGCAATTAAGTGATGATACATGGGGATTTGCTTTTGATGGTGAAATGATAATTTGGTATACATTATCGGCTGAGATTTTTATGATGGATCTTAATATTGGCGAGGAAATTCTCGTAGCAGAGGGAATTGACCCTTTTAGCGTACTATTTACTGAAAACTATGTAGTATTTATGGATTGGCTCGATAATTTACATGTTGCGAATCTGAGTTACAATGATTCACGACAACTAGCAGTTAATGTTATAAACTATGCAATCGTAGGAGATTACATTGTTTATGAGCACTGGGATACCTTTGATATACATGTGATGGATTTTTACGGAAATAGCAGAATGTTAATTGAGGATGAATGGCGCTAGTGCCACTACCTAGGGGAGGTTTTTAAAATGACAATAATATTATTAATTATCCTCAGCATTATTTTCCTTGTTAAACTAAGCGATATGAAAGCAGAAATTGGCGCGCAAAAGCGACTTATTTTTACGTTACGTGAACAAATAAACGATTTAGAGAAAAAAGTAGCAAAGATTGTCAACGACTTAGAAATGCAAAATCCTAAAACAAAAGTCCGGCACGAGACAGAAGCGCTTGATACGGAGGAACCTCCTCCCGCTGCAACGGCTCCAAATAAATCATTACTCGATCAGCCTCTTGTAATAATTGATAATACCAAAAAACCACCAAAAGCGAGAAAACAACTGATCGACTTTAGCACCATAAAGACAACAAAAAAGAAACCATTATTTGAATTTAAAAATGAAAATTGGATGGGTGTCAACTTATTAAACCGCCTTGGAGCGCTGCTGATTGTCATTGCAGCAATTGCCACCACCGCCTTTGAGGAAATCCCATCACCTATCCGCTCAGTGATATTGTTCGCATCTGCTACAAGCGTAATTATTCTTGGCGAGATGATGAACAGGAAAAAACCAACAACAGCGTCTATGGGTGTTACAGCTAGTGGGGTTGCACTAATGTATGTTGCCATTGCTGCTAGTTATTTTGTTTTAGAAACACTTGGGATGTACCCTTCCCTAATCGCCTGTGTTTTAGCAACAGCGCTCGGAATTTATCTTGCCATCCGTTATGACGAACAAGTGGTGGTTTGCTTTGCGCTTGTTGGTGGCTACTTGCCTATTTTAGCCCTTGATCCATTTAACGATGCCCTAACTGTTGGCTTGGTTATTTACTTTGTCATCCTTTCTGTCTACACCTTGTCCTTGGCTCTATCCAAAAAATGGGTGATATCCAACTTTATCGGTCTTTTCCTAACCATTGCTGGGACGCTATATCTAGGGTCTCAAGCCGCACCGCTCATCGCCTTACTGTACGCATGTTTTGCATTTTTAGCCTACACAGCACTCCCACTACTATCAGCTTATAAAACAGCTTACAAAATGGCTCATAAAACAGCTAAAATATTCACTGAATTAGATGTTATCTTTATCCTAATTAACGCTTTCGTTAGCTCAATTATTGTCTTTTTAATAGCGACTAGACTAAATGAACCATATATCCATGCCTACCTTTCCTTTACTTTTGCAATCATATACTTCGCGCTAGCACAATTCATAAAGCATGTGTTTCAACATCAAAACATGGAAACCATCTTCGTTTTGAAGTCCATCGCTTTTATCATTCTTTTTGTCCCCTTCACATTCGACCAACATTGGTTCGTAGTTGCTTGGTTACTAGAGGCAGTTGTTTTGACAAGTTATGGTATTTTGCGAAAACTTAGATTTGCTGAATATACTGGATTAGGGATTCTCGGGATTGCTATTTTAGCTTTTTTAACGAACTCAGTAACATTAGGAACACAATTTACCTTTGATTACACATTTTTTAGTGTCGGGTTACTAGTTATTCTCGGGCTGTATATTAACGAAAAACGCCATCAAAGCGGCTATGAACAAGTCTTTAAGTGGTGTTCACTTATTAATTTTTGGATCTTTTTAGTTTATATACTATTACGATACATTAATGATTTATTTGGTAATGGTTATACCGTGGCACTAATCGTTATTGTAACTTTAGTTTTGACTTGGATCTATGTAAAATTGAAAGCCTTGACAGATAATGGTATGAATATTATTGCTAATTTGATGCATTTTGCCAGTGTGGTAATGCTATGGAGTTCCAACTTCTCATATGTTACCACATGGCATCCAGGAAGAAATTTACAGTTTGATCTACCTGTTTTTCTGCTAAATACTGTTTTAACTTTGCTGTCTCTGACGATGGTGCTTTATTATAAAGAAACAGTGAAAAATAATCGCTGGATAACGGGTTATAAGAACATTATTCTTATTAATGTATGGCTGACGATCCTTTGGATAGTTGAAGTATTAGTACAGGATCTAAATTTGATTAATGTTGATTATGTATGGATTGTACATGCCATCGCTACCTTGATTATAGCTGTTGTTTATATTAAAGTTAAGCTATTGGTGGATAAAGGCCTGCGAATTATTGTTAATTTCCTCCATGCTATAAGTTTGTTTATTTTATGGATTTCAAATATTGAACTTTCATTCTGGAATCGATATGTACATCATGGTGGGAGTATTAATTATGGTGGCTTGGTCGTTAATTTAATTATTACTTTAATTGCGTTTGCACTGGTTATTTGGTATAAGATGTTGATAAAAAATAAGTGGGTTGCTATTTACAAAAACATCAATCTTGTTAATATCTGGTTATTTACCCTCTATGTTTTAGGAATAATGATGGAGGGACTCGTCGGAAATCAACTGGTTTTAATTATCATTACTTTGATAATGGCATTTCCAATAGCGCGAATACCAATTATAGCGGATAAAGGTGCAAAAGCGATTAGCATTGTGATGCAAGTAATAGGATTGTTGTGGCTGACAGTGTTTAATTTATTCATCTATGAGTCAATGTTCGCCTTGCTTTTGATGAATGCAGTTGCTCAGATTATTGCGTTGGTATCGTTAAATGAGTTAGCTAAATTTTTAAAAAATAATAGAGATGAAACATCATTTAAGTTTTTAATCCTATCAGGCTACGTCTTACTTGTTGTGACACAGGGAGTTATGGTGCAAGGTCAAGTCGCGTTTACGAGTGCGATTATTAGTGTCCTTTTTGGTGTTACAGCTTTGGCTTGGATTATGCTGGGTTTCTATCTAAAAAATCAGCCAGTTCGAAAATTTGGCTTAATTTTAGCTATTGCTTCGGCGGCAAAGGCGCTAGTTGTAGACACATGGGGATTATCAGTTCCCATGAGAATTGGATCATATGTAACCCTTGGGGTGGTTTTGTTTATCATTTCATTTATTTATCAAAAATTTAGTACTCCTTATGATGATTAAGGGTATCTCTATAAAATCGAAATATTGGACTGGTAATAACAAGTATTTGCCTCAATTGCATTAAAAATCTAGTACACCGCAAGATTACAAATAAAAATGGAAATAATAGTATTATTTTTCACCAAAGTGTGGTATCATACATAAGTATCTACGTTTAATAAGGCGAGGTTTTAAAAATGAAATTAATTGATAAAGGCGTTCTAATCGTTCTATCCGGACCATCTGGGGTGGGGAAAGGAACAGTGCGCGCGAAAGTATTTGAAGAAAGTCACCATAATTTAGAATACTCAGTATCAATGACAACAAGAAAGCCCCGTATAGGTGAAACTCATGGTAAAGATTACTTTTTTGTAACCCATGATGAATTTGCTACTCGTATTAAAGATGGGAAATTCCTCGAATATGCTGAATTTGTTGGTAATTTTTACGGTACACCTCTAGACTACGTGCAGGAACGTTTGGAAGAGGGCATGGATGTCATGTTAGAAATAGAAGTAGATGGGGCTCTACAAGTTCAAAAAGTAATGCCAGATGCTTGCTTTATATTTCTCGCACCACCAAGCATGGATGAATTATATGATCGAATTGTTAATCGGGGAACGGAGGATCCAGCGCGAGTAGCAGGGCGAATGAAAAAAGCGGAAGTTGAAATTGAGCTTGCCCGTGAATATGATTATATTGTTATTAATGATACCGTTGATAATGCAAAAAATCGGATTATGGCAATCATTGATGCGCAACATTCAAGAAGTGATCGAGTCCTTGAAGGTTATTGGCAGAAAATTTTAAAATTTTAAAGATTGATTTTTGTGCAAATTTTTGGTATAATTCTTTCACTCGTAATTTTTTAAAAGTATGAGAAAGCGGGGAATGTTAAATGTCAATGAGAGAACCTTCAGTTGATAAGTTATTAGAAAAAATTGATTCAAAATATAAAATTGCGTATATTGCGGCAAAACGAGCGCGGCAGATTTCAAATACTGGTTTATCACAAATGGATTATGTTACCGATTTACCAGAAGCTACAAGTGCTAAAAGTGTTGGACTTGCCCTTGAAGAAATTTTACATGATGTTGTGAATTACGAATTAGAAGAAAATTAACGGGTTAATTAGTTTTGATAATGGAGTTGAAAGTTGTTACTTTAAAAGGCAACTTTTCTTTTTATATTTAATGATGTCGATAAGGAGGGATTAGATGATTACTTTAAACAAGATTAAACACAGTGCGGCAGAGTTTACAGAAGGCTGCCACGGAAATTATACCTCAGAGGAAGCTGCTATATCGCCGGAATATAACGGAATGAAAATATATGATGCCCCGATATTTGCTTGTGGCTGTGCTAATGATGAGCTTTATGGAAAATTCAAAGCGCCTGATGTTATTGGTACCAATTTTATGACACCTACGGAATGGTTGCCTAATGCTAAAACGGTTATATCTTTCTTTCTTCCCTATACAGAAACAATAAGATTGGCAAACGCCCGCGATTATCAGTGGCCAGCTGATGAATGGCTTCATGGAAGATATGAAGGACAGTTGTTTTTGCTGAGTCTTGCTGACTATATAAAGCAGCTTTTGCAAGAGGAAGGCTTTGAAAGTCTTATCCCAGCTGTCGATCCGCGGTTTGGTTCTAAAAAAGCAGATGCTAAATCAAAAATTAAGTTCACATCAAACTGGTCTGAACGTCATGTAGCCTATGCTTGCGGATTAGGTACTTTTGGGCTATCTAAAGGGTTGATTACGGAAAAGGGTATGTGTGGAAGATTTGGCAGCATTATAACCGAATTGGATTTACCAAAGGATAATAGACCTTATCAAGACGTTTATGAATACTGTACAATGTGTGGTATATGTATACCCCATTGCCCAGCCCAAGCAATTTCTTTTGCCGAAGGTAAGGATAGTTTGCAATGCTCCGCTTTTATTGACAAAGTACATCAGCATTGCACCCCGAGATATGGCTGTGGGAAATGTCAAGTTAATGTGCCTTGTGAGAGTAAAAGACCAGCAATGCAAAAAGCCACAAAGGAAGTGTAAATACTGACCAATTCAAAGTGTTATTATAATTGACAGCTAAAATGATAGTCGGAGGTTGTTTTATGGTTAAAATTGCGTGTGTAGGTGATAGCTTAACTTATGGTCATTTAGTTGAAGATCGAGAAATAAATTGTTATCCTGCTCTTCTTAATGAGCTCCTTGGTAATGAGTATGTTGTGGGAAATTTTGGTGCAAATGGTTATACGATGCTAAAAACTGGGGATCACCCTTATTGGGATCATGAGAATTTTAGGTTTAGTGGGATGATCCATCCAGATATTGTGATTATTATGCTTGGGACGAATGACTCGAAACCCCATAATTTTACTTCCATGGAAGATTTTATTTCTACATATGAGGAAATGATTGCTCACTATCGTGGATTAGCATCTAA
>Ga0123355_10022841_pt1 | contig 10028 bp, 12 predicted proteins | sample TergutEmb28metaG_3_FD_89872 | JGI IMG/M metagenome (GOLD analysis project Ga0123355, IMG submission 89872) | Embiratermes neotenicus P1 segment gut microbial communities from Petit-Saut dam, French Guiana - Emb289 P1 | ecosystem: Host-associated > Arthropoda: Insects > Digestive system > Gut ...
GACGAAGCCTGGACCGGCTCAGCGCAGGACACGCTCGCGCTGGAGGCCCGCCTTCAGGGCGAGCTGATCGGCAAGCTCCGCGGCTAGCACCCCGTCCCGGCGCATCTCGAGGCCGCCGCTACTGCATCACCACCAGCTGCAACCGCACGACCATCTCGGCCATCGCGTACCACAGCTTCTCGTCGTCGTATTCGGTCAAGACCGCCGCGAAGTTCCTGCTGGAATCGGGGAACTGGGAGCGTGTCATGTCAGCGAGCATCGTGATCGCGTTGCGGATCCCTGGCAACTGCGGCGCCGGATCCATGAAGCGCTGAAGCCGCCGCACCAGCCACTCTGCGGCGTGTGTCTGGAGGATCGGGATCTTGCGACCCTCCTTCGGGTATCTGTCGATGAACTCGCGGACCTCGTTGACCCTCGGCTCGAGGTCGATGCCCGACGCCGGGAGCGCCCACCAGACGGCGAGCGGTGCCGCGGATGGCATGTCGATTTCCCCGTCGAGCCACTGCTCGAGCTGGACGAGCGCCTCGTGCAGCTGCGGCTCGGCCAAGATCGCGGTGATGACCGCCCGGCGCCCCCCGTCGCCGAGCCTCGCCGCGGTTCTCAGGAACAGCTTCTCCGCCTCGGCCGTGTGTCCGCAGCGGATCAGCCTCGTCAGCTTCGCGACCGCCTCCGCCGGCGGCTGCGCCGCGGTGGACCCGGAACCGGGCCGCACCGCGGCACCTCCTTCCGCCATCAGACGGCCTTCAGTGCGGCCTTGACACGCGCCGGCGTGAACGGCACCTCGCGCATGCGTGCCCCGGTCGCATCAAAGACGGCGTTGCCGATTGCGGCCGGCATCGCCGTGATCACGACCTCGCCGGCGCCGAGGACCGGGTTCTCCGGGTTGCTGATGATCGAGAGGTGGAACGACTGGGGCATCTTCTCGAAGCGGAGGATCGGGTATGTGTACCAGTCGATCGTCTTGATCCCCTTGGCGTTCCAGGTCATCGCCTCGTGCAGGGTGCGGCTGATCCCCTGGATCACGCAGCCCTCGGCCTGGTTGCGCATTCCGTCCGGGTTCAGGCAGATCCCGCAATCCTGCGCGCCCCAGACCTTGTTCACCGTGATGTCGCCCGTCTTGGTGTCGACGGTCAGGTTGACGATCACCGCGGCATAGGCGCCGGTGCCCTCGTAGCGCATCCCGGCCATCCCGAATCCCGTCTTCAGATGACCGGAGCCGTGTTTGCCGGTGTGACGCACCGCGTCGTTCCACTTCGCGTCCGCCGCGACCCGCTGGAAGACCGCCGCAAGCCGCGGGTCGGCGATGTATTTGAGGCGGAGCGCCAACGGCCCGACGCCCGCCGCGGCCGCGATCTCGTCCATGAAGGACTCGTTCGCGAAGGTGTTCTGGAGCCGGTTCGGTGACCGCATCGGCCCGGTAAAGAAGCGCGACCCGACGCTGTTGGACACGACCAGAGACCGAGGGATGTTGTACCCGGTTGCGGTATTGGAGCCGTCCGGTCCTGTCGGCGTCTCCGTCAGCGCGTTGGTCGTCGCCGCCTTGGGCGCCGGCGGCATCAGACCGATCAGCTGACCGGTCGGGACGTTGTACGCGGTGCCCGCGCTCGGGCGATTGCCGCGGCTCGCCGTGTACGTGTTGTACTGCCACGCCTGGATGTTGCCCTGGTTGTCAAAGCCGGCGCTCGCCTGCATCACCATCGCCTGGCCGTAGTTCTCCCAGCCGTGCTCATCCGCGCGCATGTACTGGACGCGCACGGGGGAGCCAACCGCCTGGGACATCAGCACCGCGTCGAGCGCGCAGTTGTCATCGCCGTCGATCCCGTAGCAGCCGGACGACTCCATGAAGATCACGCGCACGGAGCTGGCGGGAAGCTTCAGCACCGAGGCGATCGTTCCGCTCAGCGGGTAGGGCCCCTGCGTACCCGACCAGATCGTGGCACCGCCAGGGTGCACGTCGGCGACCGCCACCGGTGGCCCGATCGGAGCGTGGATCTGGTACGGCCAGTGGTATTCGGAGCTGAGCTGCATGGGTGACTGGGAGATCGCCTCCGCGACGGCGCCACCGTTGAACAGCGTGCTGATCGACGTCGGCGTCTGGGCCTTCAGCGTGTCGTACAGCGATCCCATGTCAGGAAGCGGGTTGACGTTCCACTGCGGCTTGAGCTTCTCTGCGGCCTGGATCGCCTCCCACTCCGTCTCGGCCACGACGCCGATGAAGTTCCCCTTCACGACGATCGCCACGACCCCGGGCCCGTTCGGTGTCGTGTCGACGCCGACCAGCGTCGAGTCGAGTGTCGGCGGACGCACGACCCGGCCGTGGAGCATCCCGGGGACCTTCACGTCGTGCGCGAACTGGAACTTCGCGGTGACCTTGTCCGGGATGTCAATGCGCGGCACCGACGTGCCGACAACCTGGCTCAGCGCCGGATCCACGGGCTGGACCTTGGCGGTGATGTTGACGTTGAACGCCTGGGAGCCGATCAGCTCGCCGAAGCTGACCCTCACGTGGGGGTTTCCGACGACGCTCACGATCCCGTTCGCGATCGTGAGCTGCGAGGGCTGCACGCCGAGCTCGGCGGCGCCCAGCTTCAGCAGCTGTGCTCTGGCCGCCGCACACGCCGAGCGGACCCCGTCGTTCCACTGGGTGAGCATCGTCTGGCTGCCGGAGCTGGTGCCCTGGTCGGCCGTGCGCCAGGTGTCAGGGTTGATGATCTTGAGCTGGTTCATGCCGACGCCCAGCTGGTCGGCGGCAATCTGCAGCGTCGCCGTCGCGGTCCCGGTGCCGAGCTCGCACTTGCCGGTGAGGATCGTGACTGTGTTGTCACTGCCGACACGGACCCAGGTGTCGACGGCGGCGCCGGTGGGCCCGTCTTTGACCCCGGTATTCGTGGGGGGGACGGGATTCACCGGCTTGGGCGGCGGCGCGTTGTAGACGTTCACAGGCGGCAACGTGTCCGCCAGCGTGTCGTTGGGATCGATGTACTTCGGCAGCGAGAAGCCCACAACCAGCGCGCCGGCACCGCCGACGAACGCCCGCCGGGACAGCCGCACCGACGTGGTCGTCTCTTCGTTCTGATCCTCTTCGATGATCGCCATCGTGGGACTCCTCACTTCTTCGTGCCGGCGCGCATCACGCCGGCCGCCTCGTGGATCGCCTCGACGATGCGGAAGTGGGTGCCGCACCGGCAGAGATGGCCGTTCATCGCGACCTGGATCTCGGCGGTCGTCGGGTTCGCGTTCTTGGAAAGCAGGTCGGCTGCCTGGATCATCATCCCGCTCTGGCAGTAACCGCACTGCGGCACCTGCTTGTCGATCCAGGCCTGCTGCAGCGGATGCAGGTGGCCCAGCTTCGCCTTGTTCGTGCCGTGGTAGGTGGCGGCGAGCCCCTCCAGCGTCACGACCTTCTGTGTCCCGACCTTGTTGATCGGGTAGATGCAAGAACGGATCTGCGCGCCGTTGAGCAGCACCGCGCACGCCCCGCACTCCGACAGCCCACAGCCGAACTTGGGTCCCTGAAGATCCAGGTAATCGCGCAGGATGTAGAGCAGCGGCGTGTCACCCGTCGCCTCGACGGTGTGCTCCTCGCCATTGACGGAGATCCTGAACTTCTCCTTCGCAGGCATAAATCTCTCCCCTCTCGGTCCCGGTTCGAGCTTGTGACAATCTGCATTACCGGTGAGAGGCAGTCTATGCCGTTTGTGCCTATTTGTGCAAGCGGGTCGCTAGAGACTGAGCCTCTCTGCGGGGATTCCGTACTGCCGGCCGCCGATCGCGGCAGCCTGCTCAACCGGCACGACGACGGTCCCCATCGGCAGCAGGGCGATCGGGATCAGCTTGAAGTTGGCGAGCCCGAGGGGGATGCCGATGATCGTCAGACACAGTGCGACGCCCGTGACCAGGTGTGAGAGCGCCAGCCACCAGCCGATCAGCAGCAGCCAGATCACGTTTCCGATCACCGACGCCGCGCCCGCATCGGGCCGCCGGACCACGGTCCTGCCGAACGGCCACAGCGCATACCCGGCGATCCGCAGCGACGCGATCCCGAACGGGATCGTGATGATGAGGATGAAGCAGATGAGCGCGGCGAACGTGTAAAGCAGCGCCTCCCAGAAGCCGGCGAACACGAGCCAGATGATGTTCAGGAGCAGTCGCATGCCCGCAGCGTATTGCTTAAGGGCCTCCGTGGGCAAAGCATCAACGTGAGTTTGCTTGGCTCCGGCGCGTTGTTTGTGTTCGACGGTCGGCGCACCTGCCTGTTGGTGCGCCGAGTATCAACTAAACAGAAGAACGGAAGAGTTAGCAGTCCAATGAAGAAGTCAGGCATCATCGCGGCAACGGCAATTGCCGCCGTCGCAGCAGCGGGGACCGCAGACGCGGCCACGCTACACGGCAACCAGTCGAAAAAGTGCATCACCGGGGTCATGCACATCACCCGCATCTGTGTCTACAAGAGCGGACGGGTGACCATTCAGACGCTGAAGCCCAGCGGTCATGGGAAGCGTGGAACGGTCAGCGTCAAATACAAGACCGGTCCTGTCGGCGCTCAGGGGCCACAAGGTGCCACAGGCGCACAGGGACCGGCTGGCCTGCAGGGGTCGAAGGGTGATGCCGGCACGACCGGAGCGACTGGCGCCACCGGCGCGACCGGAGCGACTGGCGCCACCGGCGCGACCGGAGCCACTGGCGCCACCGGCGCGACCGGAGCCACTGGCCTTCAGGGTCCGCAGGGCAAGCAGGGTGTCGCTGGCGCGATTGGTCTGACGGGCAAGAACGGCGAGTCTGCCTACCAGCTTGCGGTGGATCTCGGCTATTGCGGCACTGAGTCGCAGTGGTTGGCGTCGCTGTATGGCGCGCGGGGCCCGCAGGGCCCGATCGGCCCTCAGGGTCCGGCTGGCCCGCAGGGGCCGAAGGGCGATACGGGAGCGACTGGCCAGACAGGCGCAACCGGTGCCACGGGCGCTGCCGGTCCCGCCGGAGTCGGCGCGACCTTCACCCCGTTCACCGAGCAGCAGCAGCAGGAGTACGGCTGCGTCGGTGACTTCATCGACGGCCTGCCGTTCTGTCAGGCGACCGCCAAGACGCACAACGACGACTGAGCCGGACAGGGGCGGCCATAGTGCCGCCCCGCACCCCACAGCACGAACTGCCGGACAAGGACTCGAACCTTGAATACCAGGGCCAGAACCTGGCGTGTTGCCAATTACACCATCCGGCATTGGCCCTGCGCGAGTATAGCCGCGAGTCGCGCTTACACCGTGGCGGCGAACCGGGGGGTGATGTCGCCCTCGAGCCCCGGGTCGAGAATCAGCAGCACCTGATCGCCGGACTCGATCACCGAGTCGGCCTTCGGCACGAAGCCGCGCCCGGAACGCAGCACCGAGATGATCAGCGAGCCGTCCGGCAGCTCGATGTCGTGAGCCCGCTTGCCCGCCGCCTCGGACCCCGCACCGACCTCTAGCTCGATGATCTCGAGGTGCTCCTCCTCGAGCGCGAGCAGCTGCACGAGACCGTATTCGGGTACCTCGTGCTCGATCAGGCGCATGATCAGGTCGGTCGCGGAAACCGCCGGCTGGATGCCGAGCATCTTGAAGTGCGTGAAGTTACGCGGGTTGTTGACCCGCGCGACGATCCGCTGCACCCCGTACTTCTCCTTCGCCACCTGGCTGATCAGGATGTTGTCCTCGTCGTCGCCGGTGACGGCGATGACGAGGTCGGCGCGCTGGATCCCGGCGCGCTCGAGCACCCAGAGCTCGCTGGCGTCGCCGTACTGGACGGCGTGCTCGAGCTCCTCCTCGACGACGCGGAAGCGATTGTGGTTGGACTCGATCAGCGTCACCTCGCGATCCCTGGCGATGAGCTCGCGCGCGAGGTTCCAGCCGACCTTTCCGGCCCCGGCGATGATCACGTACATGCGCCCGGCCCCCTACCGCCGCTGGGTGGGCAGGCTCAGCAGCACCTGCTCAGCCTGGTCGATCGCAACCTGCGTCGGACAGATCGTCTGAAGCCCCTGCTCGGCGTACCACGCGGCGCGGGCCGGGTCGGCCACCCGCACGACCACACGCGGCACGTTGAAGCGGCGCTGCGCGATCTGCGAGATCACGAGGTTGGTGTTGTCGCCGCTGGTCGCGGCCATGAACACATCGGCCTCCTCGATACCGGCCTCGATCAGCCCGTCGATCTCGAGCGCGGTGCCGACCGTGAATCGTCCCCCCGAGTCCTCCCAGGTGGAGGTCAGGCCGCGATCCAAGCGCTCGTGTGAGAGCGGGTCGCGATCCATCACCGAGACGTCATGACCAGCGTCGAGCGCGCTCTTGGCGACCGCCGATCCGACGCGGCCGCATCCAACGATCAGGATGAACATGGCTGCACTGTACTGCCGATGCGCTCACGGCTGCCCCGGGACCCACAGGCGCCCGCTGCTCTGGGCCGGCCCGGCTTTTTCATCCGGCTTTTTCTCAGCCGCCGGAGCGTCGGCCGGCCCGCCGCCCGGAGTCCCAGCCGGCGCATCACCCCCACTCGTCTGTACGTACGCCACCTGCAGCTGCGAGAGCGCATCACGGATTGCCGGCACCTGCGCAGGCGCGACCTGCTCCAGCTGCGGCATCAGCGCGCGCACCGATTCGATCGCGAGCTGCACCTGGGCGAGGTCGCGTTCATCCTCGGTGCCCGCCATCAGACCGGTGCGGCGCATGCCGAGGTTCACCATCGTCACCACGTTCTCAAGCAGAACGTGCTCGACGCGCACGCGCTTGATCTCCTGCTCGTAGGCGGCCCGCAACTGCTCCTCTGTGAGCTCCTCCGGGTTCACCGCCCCCGGGTTCGTACTCTCGTCGGCCATCAGTTCACCTCCACGGTGCTTTTCGCCTCTGAAGAATAGGTTGCCCGCGTCATCTCGACCGTCGTGGCGAAGGCCTCCTGCAGCGTCATCCCCTGCGCCAGCAGCGCCCGCTGGCGCTGTGCCCCGTTCGCCGGCGGCAGCTCCACACTGATCCCCAGCTCGGCACGGACGGGCGCCGTCCACGCCAGCAGGCGGTCGATCGCCGCCCGCGCCGGATACGCCTCGCCGGACTCTAGGTCGAGCAGCTCACCGTCGAGCCCGTAGCGAATCGCCCGCCACATGTTCTCCTCGATCCACCGCGGCGCGAGGTCCGCATGCGGCCGGCCGTCGTCGATGTCACGGGCGGTCTGCGCCACACAGGCGGCGATCAAGGCCGAGAGCGCGTCCGCCTCGCCCGCGGTCGCCTGCACGTCGCAGATGCGCACCTCGACCGTGCCGAACGCGAGGTGCGGCCGGATCGACCACCACACCTGCGTGTACTCGACGATCGAGCGGGTGCGCACCAGGAAGTCCACGTACTCCGCGAACGCGCCCCAGCTTCCGAACACGTCCGGCACGCCACAGCGCGGGAAGCTCTTGGTGAAGATCTGCGAGCGCATGCTGTGCAGGCCGGCATCGCGTCCCTCGAGGAACGGCGAGTTGGCCGAGATCGCCAGCAGCAGCGGCAGCACCGGCCGCAACCGGTCGCAGACCTGGACCGCGCGGTCGGGGCCGCGGATGCCGACGTGCACGTGGGTCGAGAAGGTGTTGTTGCGCCAGGCGACGTACTTCAGGCCCTCCTCGACGCGGTGATAGTGGTCGGTGTCGATGATGTGCTGCTCGCGGTAATCGGCCCACGGGTGCGTGCCGGTCGCCGCCAGCAGCACATCGTGAGCGCCGGCGAGCGCGAACAGGCGCCTGCGCACATCGTGCTGCATGTGCAGCGCAGCCGCGACGTTCTCGCCGCGCCCCGAGCGGATCTCGATCTCCGACGAGATCAGCTCGCCGGCGATCGCCTCGCTCAGAACCGGATCCGACTGCGCGGCGGCGTCGCGCAGCTCCTCGAATCGCGCCGCCATCCCGAGGCTTGCCGGATCGAGGATCGCGAACTCCTCCTCAAGCCCGACCGTGAAGTCCGTCGCGTCCTCAAAGCGGGCGCGCCCGCCGATCAGATCAATGTCACTCAAGCCAGATAGAAGTAGAGCGCGTACAACAGATCGACGGCCGGGCTCGAGGTGTGGACGGTGACCTCGGGCGGCGTGTGCAGCAGCGCCTCCGAGTAGTTGAAGATCACCTTCACGCCCACGTCGACGAGGTCGTCGGCGACGTCCTGCGCGACCCTGGAGGGCACCGCCAGCACCGCCACGACGACGTCCTGCACCTCGATCACGGAGCGCATCTCGTCGTAGTGCTGGACGGTGAGGCTGCCGACCTCCGTACCGACCTTCTGCGGATTGGTGTCGAACAGCGCCACAACACTGAAACCGTGATCGGCGAAGATGTCCGAGGTCGCAATCGCGCGCCCGAGGTTGCCCGCGCCGAACAGGGCGATGTTGTGCTGCCCGGAGGTGCGCAGGATGCCGCGGATCTCACCGATCAGCGCATCGATGTTGTAACCCACGCCGCGCTTCCCGAACTTCCCGAACCCCGAGAGGTCACGGCGAATCTGGGTCGAGTTGACATGCGTGTAGTCGGCCAGCTCCTGCGAGCTGATCGTCTCCTCACCCATTTTCCGCGCCTGTGTCAGCACCATCAGATAGCGCGAGAGGCGCACCGCCACACCCAACCCGAGCTTCTCGCCGGGCAGCTCCAGTTCCTGTTTCTCGCTGGTCATGAGCCGCTCACTCTACTCACAAAAGCCTGCTCGTCCACAAACAGCTCGAAGGCCTCGGCCCCGTCGATCTCCACCACGGGGATGCGTTCGAGGTAGCGCTTGAAGAGCTCGTCGTCGGCCTCGATGTCGCGCTGCTCGAGCACGAACGGCACCCGCGCCGCCACGCGCTCGATCACTGCCAGCGCCTGCTCACACAGGTGGCAGCCCGGACGGCCGTAGACGACAACTGTCACTGCGGGCCCTGGATTCGGGCCCGCCCACCCGGGCCTGGCAGAACCGCTCACGCGGCCAACCTCCTCTCCCCCGTCGCGTACACATCCAGCTCGAGGTAATCCGGGAAGCGCAGCACCGGCGTGTACCGCGCGGCGCTGGCGATCATCGCCGCGTTGTCGGTGCAGAGCTCGCGCGGCGGGATGTCGAGCTCGATCCCAAGGCCGCCGAGCGCTTCGCGCAGTGGGCCGTTGGCGGCGACGCCGCCGCCGATCGCCAGGCGCGTGGCCCCGGTCGCCTTCAGCGCGCGCTTGACGCGGATCAGCAGCGCCGCCACGATTGCGCGCTGGTAGGAGGCCGCCAGGTCGGGCCGCCGGCGCTGCGCCTCCTGCTCCCCGAGGTCCCGCACCTTGTAGAGCAGCGCGGTCTTGAGCCCCGCGAACGAGAAGTCGAGCCCGGGCATGCGCTCGGCGGCCGGGAAGTCGAACGCGTGCGGGTCGCCCTCGGTCGCAACCCGCTCCAGGGCCGCCCCGCCCGGATAGCCGAGGCCCAGCAGGCGCGCGCCCTTGTCGAATGCCTCGCCGGCGGCGTCGTCGAGCGTCTGTCCGAGCACGTGCAGCTCGGGGCCGTGGTCGCGCACGTCCGCCAGCAGCGTGTGGCCGCCGCTGGCGATCAGCGCCAGAAACGGCGGCTCGAACCGCCCCGGGCTGAGGAAGCTGGCGGAGAGGTGTCCGTGGAGGTGATCGACCGGCGCGAACGGCAGCTCGCGCGCCGCCGCCAGCCCCTTGGCGGCGCAGAAGCCGACGAGCAGCGCCGCCACGAGGCCCGGCCCGCGCGTGGCGGCGACCAGCTCCACGTCGTCGAGCGATGCGCCGGCCGTGCGCAGCGCCTCCTCGATCACCGGCGGCAGCAGCGCCAGGTGGTGCCGCGAGGCGATCTCGGGCACCACCCCGCCGTAGCGGTCGTGCACCCCCTGTGAGGAGATCACGTTCGCGCGGATCTCGCCGTCGGCCGTGATCAGCGCGGCGCAGGTGTCGTCGCAGCTGGTGTCGATCGCGAGGATCATGCCGGCTCCCACGGGGTGCCGACGGCGCGCCACATGACGATCGCGTCCTCGCCGTTGTCAGCGTAATAGCGGGGACGCGTGCCGACTCCGCGGAAGCCGTA
>Ga0123355_10022842_pt1 | contig 10028 bp, 8 predicted proteins | sample TergutEmb28metaG_3_FD_89872 | JGI IMG/M metagenome (GOLD analysis project Ga0123355, IMG submission 89872) | Embiratermes neotenicus P1 segment gut microbial communities from Petit-Saut dam, French Guiana - Emb289 P1 | ecosystem: Host-associated > Arthropoda: Insects > Digestive system > Gut ...
CCCGTTGCGCTAACCACGTGACACCCCTCTATCCGCAAAAGTTGGCACTAACTTCGCCTACCGGCGGCGGCCGCTCTGTCGGTATGGTTCGCTCGCGGACTAAAGCCACGGAGTTTAGTTTTGTTAGTTTAGGACATTTTCTACTTACTCATTGAAGGTGTAGAGGAGTGTCGTTGCACCTGGTCACAGACACACACACGCGCGCGCACGCGCGCGCGACAGGACTCCCATGGATGAGGGTTCGGCCCTGCACAACACTCAACAATAAAAGAAGACAAGCATGCCCTTGGCGGGATTTGAACCCGCAAGCAATTCCGGCCATACGAGCAGCCGCAGACCCTCGCATTTGATCGCGCGGGCCATATTAAGAACCATATTAAGAAAGGGAATATTGGGCAGGAGGTTACAATACATTGACTATAAATTTCAACAACCCACAACAACGCAAACAAAATTTGATACAACACTTGGATACAATGCACGATAAAGGAAGGCGTAAAATGATAATGAAAAAGGAAGCGGAAACAAAAGAAGACTACGGAAAAGTTAGAATGAGTCTGTGAAGTCGGAATAGGCCTCACTGGTGAGGCTTAATAATTACTTTTGACACTATTAAAGTTAGGATGCTAATAACAGGGGACAAACAAACAGTACGGCTACTAGGAGAGGAGAGGAGAGGAGAGGAGAGGTAGCATGTGGTAATATGGCAGACACAAACACTTCGGTCTGAACAATGCGTGGGGTGTGCAGGGCTATATGGGGGGGAGGGGAACATTGTGGGTTACAAAGCGAGATGGGGGAAAAAATGTGCATTAATAAGCGAGATGAGACCGTGGCCAAATGCCAGGGAACAACCAGAAACAACAAGAACTTGGCGACATCTATTTATGCTGCCCTTATGGGGTCGCATAATATTACTGTAATCCAACTGAGCACCACTGCAAACAGAACGTACCCTCGGCCACATTAAGCAATCACCATTTCGTATGTTTGCCTTTACAAATAAGTGTAATGCGTATGTTACCAAATGCAATGAAATTACATGCCTAGATCTAGTTCAGTCTGCACAACTGGGTGTAAAATCTATATTCTTCACTTTCATGGCCCGACAGCCCTAGTAGATCTAGGCCTTCATTATAAGGTTCATCGATCACACTCGAACACCCCCCAATCGACAGGACTCCTCTGGACAAGTGATCGGCCCATCGCAGAGACCTCTACTTGACAACAAACAACACTCACAAGAGACAGACATTCATGCCCCTGGCGGGATTCGAACCCGTAATCCCAGCAAGCGAGCGGTCGCAGATGGCGCGGGGATTAGGCGTGAAATTCACATAAAAGTCACAGTTTTCTTCTCCATATCCGTCTCCACCAAACTTTTATCCCAGACACCGTACAGTTCCCGCTCAGGGCAGGCCGTAGCAAAATTGGCACCGTGGGCGAAAAAAATTCATCAAGCCCCCCCCCCCCCCAAACACACATAGGTCAATTTTGCAACTTCAGACTTCGTACATTAAATGTTCATACACCGCAAGCACTGCTCTCTTCCCATTTTATTCGCTTAGTCGTAAGATCAAAGTATTAGTAACGTTGTGTCGCGAAATATCAAACTAAGTTGCGCGCCCTGGGCGACAACCCAGTTAGCGCACCCGCCAAAGTCGGCCATGTTTCCGCTCGGTAGCGTAGAGTGAAATACCCAGTAGCAAAAAGCCTAAATATTCCTATATTTAATGTTCATTTTGTTGCAGACGATATTGCAATGTCTACGTCTCTAGAACTTCCGAAAGTTCACAGCCTAGTTCCCACACCTCCACCGAAAACACGCACAATTACGGCGCACGCAGTAAGTCAGGTCAATGCCCGATTTCACATTTTCACGGCGATGATGCTGGAGATTCAAGTCTTCTGAAATGTTACGCTGTGTCGTTGGCAGCAGTAAATTTTCCTGTATAGACAGTTTACCGCCGCTCTACCACTCAAACGGAGGAAATTACTTCTTTCTCCTTTTTTAATAAAAAAGAGAGAAAACTTGTAAACTTTTTAAGCTTATTACTTTGTGTTACATACTTCTTCCTATTCTTCTTCTTCTTCCATTGGCACTACAGCCCACTGTGGGCTTTGGCCTGTCGAACAATGTCCTTCCATTTTTTCCTATCTGCCAGCAACACTCTCCATCTTCTCACTCCCAGCACTTTGTGTTAACATACAAAATTGTAGACCTCACTTGCCCAATGGCAATTGCAGCACAGTAATGAACGCTAACCTTGCTGCTTGAGGCGAGGGTTTGTGTGAGGCAGTGACACACAAAATACAGTGTGGTTTATTCTCTACAGCGTCATTTAAATGCAAGTAAAGCCCCGATAATTTAGTGATATTTCTCGTTACCCGTAACAGGGAGAGATAGAGAGAAAACTTCAGCGAAAGATACAGCTAGTGTACCGGGAAGGTTGCCGCTTCACCCACTGGAAATGGGACAGCGGCGGAAGATCTTATTAACTGCAAACCTGTTTTCGTATTGACGAAACAGGTCTTATTGGATATTAAGCCATGTGGTTGGGCGATTGCCTTCCCAGCGTTTCAAAGCGACGTACTGCCTTCATCACAGGCATTGTGTGTCCGTGAATTGGCTCATAACCTGGGGATGAAGCCGGTTACGATTCTTTTGGAACTTTGGGAACGAATCGCCCAACCACACAGCGCAATATCCCAGAAAGACGGCTATTTAAATGTTTACATTAGTCGACAGAAGAGCGGAATTGCATTTCCAGTGACCAAAACATATCGCGTAAGAATCTCAAATTTGATTTCTCTTTTTGCAGGTAACATTTGTGTGTAATCAAATTTATATATTCGTTTATTATTATTAGTATTATTATTAGTAGTAGTAGTAGTAGTAGTAGTAGTAGTAGTAGTAGTATTAGTATTACCAGGGACAATGCTGGATGATAAAATTTTAATTTTTTGGAGGGAAAGAGAGGTCCTAAAAGAATAATATTCTGTATCCTTCCGCTACACCTGACCTCCCGAACAGGATTCGCCACTGGTCGTCCGGTAGTTCCCGACGCTCCGAAACATCGTTGTGCCTTCATCATCAGGGTCAAGCGGTCCAAGAAGGACCGACAGAACATTCTGTTGAAAGTGACAATCACATGGGTTCCCGTAAGAGAGCACGACTTCAAGAGATTAGCACAAACAGATATCACCAGTTCCTCTTACCGCTGGACGTCCCTCGCATGGCCGCGCTCAATTCTTCAGCTCTTTAACGAGGAAGATGAAGGCGCTACGACACTTCGAAACGTCGCTATTTACCCACTGACAGAGGGTAACATTCCCGTCGACGTGGATCTTCTTCCACGATTTACGTTTCTTGAACGTCCCTGCTCCATCCTACCCTACGCCCAACACAATTTTATACTGCACAGTTTCTTATTTCTTTCAGATTTATGTTAGCACATTTAGACTCCTTTGATGCCATTCAAAGCAACGTATCTGTCTGTATGTTTTCCTTTCCTCATCTCTTATGTGTGAAGCAAAGGATGCTCCACTTTATGTTTTGTTGTGATTTTTTTATCAGGGATGAGGTGTTATACACAAACTGCAGAAGTGCATGCTACACGCTAGGTCTACAGAAGAAAACGAGAAAACGAGAACATAAACACAAGATAGAATGGGAGGGTTTTCTGCTGCTTACCAAAACGTAAAAAAAAAAAAAATCCCTCTCAAATGAGCACACGATTTAGACTTTCTTTCTTCTCAAGCCTTAGAGATATTGAAGGTAAAAAAGCTGCCTACACGCTGAATTAAGCTCTATTCTATTAATGCATACGCCAGTCGGAGTACAGTTCCATATTTTATTAACCTGCTTTGTATGCTTCTGTTTAATTTTGTAAGCTATGTATCTTTATTGTTAGGTTTATGTATCCTTATTGTTATGTTTATGTGTCCTTATTGTTAAGTATGTTTTGTTCTGTGTATTCTGTTTCACAGTGTTGTTCTGTGCACTGTTTGTGTGTAAATGTATACCTTACTACTGCCACCGGGTGGCAACCCAATTGCGGTTAACAAATACATCAATATAACCTCCCCATTTGATACAAATGTTCAGCTTCACGCTCCGGTCTCTTTACCCCTACACTCACTGAACATTCGGGTGGGTGAGTAGGTGGGTGAGACCCAGGACCAAGCCGGCGATACACACACCTTTAAGTAAATCTACTAAAGCACACGGTAACGTAACCCTTAAGGGACTAATCTCCTATTTTATCAACGTGTTACTTCTTCTAGCATTTACTTTGTGACGATAACTTCTTTTCTTCCGAAGCATTCATAACCACTATCAGACCACACCATGTCAATACGCAGCAGACGATATGAGTTACATGAGTTCTGTCTTAGTCATGTGGACCCCACTAAGCTCCCAGTTCAGTTCTGTTCTCTAACATGGACAATTTCAGTTTAAATAACTTAAGACTTCCCACTGAAAATGTATCTATATCTGTGAAAGACTTCAACGATACAACAGGTACTGGAAAGGTTTCTTATGGCTACTAGGTTTGAAATAACCCCTTTATATTTTCTGTCTACTGCAGCACATGAGTTTCAGTCACCAAATGGTGCAGCACTTAGCAACGACAAAACCATCCACACAAGCTGTATTTTCAGTTTCTGGCAAAATCCACCGCAAAACCCTATTTCCTCAACCATCGAGACCAATGAAACCTCAGCACTACAAAAAAGAGTATCTCGGCTGCTGCCTATACAATAGCTTACACTCAAACCGAAATCTCTCAAGAGTTTTCATGTTGCGCCATTCTATATTACAAAATTGAACATTTAATGACACATAAAATCTTGAGTTTTGTCGGTAATATTTATCAGGACTTTCCCACTGTCACAATACAATGTTGTGTCGCGAAAGTAGAAAAGTCCTAATAAATATTATCAATAAAACTTACGTTAAACAACTGCCAAAATGTATATGATTTATAAATACCTTTAATTATATAAATTTATATCTTTCTGTTTGCATACACAACTTAAGTCCACATTATTTTCATTTTTCGTTTGTTTGCATTTACAATAACCGATGCACAAATAAGGCTGTTTATAAAGTCAAATATACTCTGTAAATTATTGGGATGATTCAGATCAAGTTACATATGAGACAGGCCAAACAAGTAGGAGACAGACCAGATATCAGTAATGCGGACAAAATTTTGGGCTTAAAGTTTTCTTGGGGTTCTAGTCGCAGGTGGAACAATATAAATAAGATGGCTCTTAAAGAAACACAGTTGGAGGATTTGGTTTGGATTCAGCTGGCTAAGACCACTGGGCAAGAGGCAGCCCCTTCTGAACACAGTACCACACTGTCGGGTTCGATAAAGAACATGATATTTCTTGAGCCGCTGAGCGACTACTGGCTACTCAAATAGTCAGTACATCTGCTTTAGTACGCGTAGGAACATTAGATATAGCCGAAGCAAGAAGTAAACAACATAGGTGGACACAAAATGGGCTCCAACTTGCTTAAACAATCACAAGCAAACACTAAGTTAATGTTATGCCTTTAACAGGCTAAGGTGATCAGAACAGTGCACAAAATTACATTAGCCGATAAGCACAACCATACAGATCTGATGTATTCGTTTTATTCAGCACTATTACATGGGTATTTAAAGGGTTAATTTACTATAAGGACAAGCAGAAGGCCACAGATCTAAAGTCATGATAAAATTACAAAAATAAATAGTCTACTGAGAAATCGATCAATTGCCGATTTTTTTTTTTTACCCTAAGGTCCACCTTGGCACTACCTCTTGGGCCGAGTGAACGCATCCTCTTCTTTAAGCTCCATTCTAATATTATGGTCCAATCTATGACTGTGTCTTTCAAATGTTATCTAATTACACATTTTCCAAGCAGTCAATACAATTTTTGCTCCTCTTGTTCCAAGCCTAAATATTCAACTTATCACCCTACACTACACTCCTTCACTCTCAGAATGTTCCACCCATACAAAATATATGGAATTAGTGTTGTACATTTACATTGTTAAGTTTTTATAGAGATGATGGGAGGACAAGTGTGCCCTGAACTGTAACAAGCATTCCCTAATATTAATCTGGCTATAATTCTAGTTGTTGTTATGGAGTGAGGGCATGTGTTGGTCAGAACGGGTCAGGAAGTCTTCCATTTGGCCAACATAATATTTCCAGCAGCTAGTGCTAGTTTATTGATAGATCCCAGAACTCTACTATTTATTATTTTCGTTTTTGTCTTTTCTTCTTAAATTTTGTTCGACAGAATTTTTAGTCTGGAATGCATCCTTTATTCAAGTATGTTGGATTAACTTTGCAAAGAGTTTTGTCTCTTTTCCAATATACGCAGTATAATTGAAAATGACTCATCTTTTGCGTCCCACTTCATCTGTTTGTATTGTTTTTGAATCAAACAGTTAACAATATTGCCAGGGGTAACAGCTGTTTCGTAAAATGTTCGGATTATTTAGGAATCTTTATCTTTTTCGTAGGGGTTTACAGGGTAAGATTTCATGCGGTATGTTAAATACCCTATGCAGAAAGTGTATGTTCGGGGGTGGGGGTGGGGGTGGGGTTGGCATGATTCTTTAGGTCTAATGCAGTCAATGGTTTTCGTTTTTCTAAAAACGTACTCAACATTATGTATAAAAAACGTTTATTATTTATTTCATGTCCTGCGGTAAATATTAACTTAGGATTCATTATGTTTGATTATTACAGCATATTACTGCTATTAAAAGTGTTTAATTATAGAAGATTGAATTGTCATTTACAAATCTGGAATAGATTGGAATATTACATTTCATTACTACAGAAAAAAAAATTGTTAAATTGATTATTTTTAAAGTAATTTCGGAAAACACGGCAGTGGATGTAGCCCCAAACGCTAAGCCTTCTTTTTGAATCTGTAACTTCCCATTATACAAAATAATTTTGTTCTCATAAAATGGAAGAGAAATTAAGTAATTCGTTTTTGTTTTCCATTGCAAACTTTTCTGAATTCGTTGTTTACTATTTTAATTAGGTCTAGATTCGGAATATGAACATACATAACTCCACGGACCAAGGTCCTTCTTGATAAGCAGAGGCATAGATAAGCCTCCAGCACCACCTGCGTTGCGTGGGCAGAGCGGACAAGCCCCAAACAAACAGAAAATTAAATTTGTTGTGTTCTTTCTAACTGAATTCCCTCCTTGTGAGAGATCTGCGTAAACTGGCCAAAAATTGTTGAAGAGCCCCGATTATAGAGCCGTGTGGGGGGGGGGACTAGTTTTATATGGTAAAATTGAGAAGTTAATGGGCTTCTTTCGCCAATCAAAAACTGCTCAGCAGTTAATTGCACCTCAAGCCCCATTACAGTGTTCAAAAAGGATGTCACTTATCCCTATCCTAAGCCAGATTAATTCAATCCATGCCTTCGACTGTTTCATTAACAAATATTTTAATATAATCCTCCCACCTACACCTAGGCCTTCCAAATGATTTCCTTCCCTTACTTTCCCCCATCAACACACTCCATGAATTCTCCCGATTTTTGTTTGTTTCCCTACAAGGATTCAACATATTGAAATATGAGCAAAATCAATTTGCACGTAAATAATTGTAAATTTTCTGCATAATCTCGTCCTATTGTAAAACTGTCGTGGTCACCGTACGTCAGTCCAAATCCTGCTGAAATGAAACATTTCTTGACAGAACGCAACCTTTCAGAATGCGACACTTTTCCGGCAGCGCACATTTTGCGCCTACTGTTTTCACACAGTGTTTTATTACGCACGTAAAGTCAGCGGCAACGACACTACATTCAGCTTAAGAAGTCACTAGCTATGCAAATTGTCAGCTGGGGACGCGCGACACTTTAATTTTCCAGTAGAAATACAATGTCCTTTAACGTTACCACAAAAGCACGTAATACATTACTGCAACACATTCGGAGCTTGGCATTTGAAACTTAGCCAGCAAGTGGAACTCGGGCACGTGTCAAAAAAGGAACACAATGGAATTCAATATAGGCCATATTTTACATGTTGCTGGCAGGGCTCTAGCAGCAGCATCGCTTGTACGACAAACAAAAATCTCGTATCATAAACGTCAAAATACAAATTATACATTTACTTTGTGTACGTAATATAAAAGTCAGAGATATTAATTTGTCCAGGAGAATGCAAAGTTTTGCCGAACACAACATCTGCATCCAAAGAAAACTAATCGCACTACAATTTATCAATTACGCATTATTAATGTCGACCAGACATAAAATATATTCCGAGCTGGGATTTGACGGACAAGCGGGAACAACGATGACATTGACGCACCCAAAGGGGAAGGAGTGGGGAATCTGCCGGGTTGCGCCCCTTCCCCCCAACCAAAATTTAAAAGACGCAGACTTGGTAGACACAGGGCCATCAAGGTTTTACATGATTTCCGCCTAAATCAGTCACTGAAATCGGCTGATTGAGTAGTACATTGGAAAACTGGAAAATATAATAAAACTTGGGAATGTATATGTTTTCCTTTTTCAGCTAGTTTTAATTTTCCCTGTAACCTAACTACACTTCGGTTCGGACATTTTGACATGATTTCCATACCGCAGTTGTTAAAATCTAACACATATTATACACAGTCGCGGAATAAGGCCCCCCCCCCCATTCCAAAGACAAATTCTGGGTGGGCAAACTTTCCTGAGCCAATGCCGAAACGTTCATCCTCAGTGCTCACAGTACAGTTCAGCGTAGGTGCCTCAAGTGAGATCGAAATGCTCTTCACAAATCCACGTGTGTGGAGCGTCGTATTTCACATCTAGATAAGCACACATTCCTCCTGGCTCTTTCGCCAAGCGACTTCCAGTATCGTCACGACAGTACGCCCGTCTGTCTGTCTGTTCGTATGGAAAAACATGGCTCCCAGTTGGCGGACTTTCGTGGAATTTTGTACTTGTGAATTTTTACTAAAATCAGTCAAGGAAATTCAATTTTGGTTAAATCTGGCAGACACAACAGACACAAGACTCATGAAAATTTACGACAACTCTCCGTTTTCTTCTTGGGTTGAAAAGAGCTTCCAAAACATTGTGCAGAAAAGCAAAACACTTGTTTTGTAAACACGTTTCACCTAGCATTCTGCCCCACAGACATTTTTCGGTCAGTCTAAAAGTCTCTTCAAAGGCGTTCCAAGTTGTCTTAGTCCCTCTGCTTTACAATTCAGCATTCGATGTGGCATCCTCATGTTGTTCATTCATGATACATGTTGTAGCCAATTTGATTTGTATCTTCTTAGTTTCTAGTCAAATGGCTTTCATCTTCCAAATATTTCTTCATTCCTTCTGAGATCAAAAAGTGTGCAGCGAACCGTTCTTATAAAAAAAATATTCATCTAGACTGTTCTCAACCGTTTTTAAACTTTTCAACGTTTAAGAGATGCTAAAAGAAATATGGCAGATCTATAGAGACCAAAGCAATAGTTTCAACCTAAACATAATATGATGTCGCATACATATGTGACTTGTTTGCCGGATAATTAAGGTAATAATACAAACATATAGTCCGACCTGAAGTCACATAAGGACAGATAAATTGCGCAACGGACTGTTATTACGATGTTCCGAGAGACAATTCGCGGATATATTAGGTCATGTGGGGTTAGCGTTTGCATTCTGTGCATACTGGTATAATACACAAAATAAAATGCGTGACGTTGTGTGAAATAGTTGGAAAATGATTTCTTTTCAAAAGAGTTATGTGGGATTAACAACACTACAATCAGGACAGCATTTATAAGTGTACGAATGACGATTCGAAGATCCGAAAGCACCTCACTGTTATGTAGGGCGTATATATATATATATATATATATATATATATATACATATAATATATACAGGGTGTAACAGGAGGAACGGACCAGACTTCGGGAGGGTGTTCCTTATGTTAAACTATACCGAAAAACCCCAAAACACCTATATCCAAAGTTGAACGGTTTGGGAGATAA
>Ga0123355_10022844_pt1 | contig 10027 bp, 4 predicted proteins | sample TergutEmb28metaG_3_FD_89872 | JGI IMG/M metagenome (GOLD analysis project Ga0123355, IMG submission 89872) | Embiratermes neotenicus P1 segment gut microbial communities from Petit-Saut dam, French Guiana - Emb289 P1 | ecosystem: Host-associated > Arthropoda: Insects > Digestive system > Gut ...
CCGGTTTTCTAAACCCTTAGTGTGTATATATTAAAAGGCTATATCCCCCCCCCCCCACCCCAATTCCCCCGTTTCGCTTGGGGAGTCTGTAAAAAAAAAAAAAAAACCTTCAGTATGTGATTACGGACATGCACCGTTTTCAAAAGTAAGCTTCTTCGAATAGAAGAGAACAACAAACGTGCTGCGGGGAAAAAAGTTCCTGGCCGCGTAAAGACAGGCAAGTGTAAAGTCAAAAGTAAGATGTTCCCGTGCATAACATGAAAGCGTATCGGAGGAATAAATGTACCATTGTTACCCCAGCACTAGATGGGGTGGGCAGTCAGATTGAAGCTACAGCTGTTTGATCTCTCGCGAGACGAAGCCAGTACCTATTGAATTGGAGGGTGTGTGGACAGTACAGCCAGTCTAACACTTTGGGGAAGAGGGAATCCCTCGCGTCTGCCCTTCTCGAACGTCCATTATGCAGCCTAGCCACTGCACCGCCTGCATTATCCTGGCTCCGTAAGGGAAAATCCAGTAATAAAATTTAAGCTGAGTTTGTGTTGTGAGTTTAGTTGTTTGATCTTTTCAGTGCCGCTAAGTGAATTTTAATCCCACAAGTAAGTACACGGATGGATACGTAAATTCACAAGTAAATAAATACATCACTCTGCACATGAAGAACAATGTGAGTAGCACAGAGCTTCCTCAGCTTTAAGGATTCTGACAATGGTACTACAATAAGCTCAAGAATGTGTGTTTCGACAATTGTCGGTTTATCGTCTTAGGTTTATCACAAACAGCGTTTCGAGAGCTTGGGCTTTTCCCATCTTAAAGTGAGAAAGGTGGAGAGGGTGGCCTTGTTGGAAAGATATGTCTCTATCAGACAGACTTTGAGCTAGTGTCTCCATTACTAAGCCACTGAGATAATGACAGAAGCTAGCCCTTTCTAATGAACCCACTTCATTATGATCTCTCCCCTCCGCCCTTATCAAACGGAAAAACGAAAATAGGCCAGTACTGAAACGCTCTGGCCTATTAAACACAATACGCTGGAACGACAATACATACCAAGCCTGTAACATTTACGCAAAGTACTGGTAGCAAAACACTTAATCAAACTATATCACCATTCAGATTTCTTCAACGTCTTTGCATGATTTTTTAAATTTAATTTAACGATACATTTTAACTGTGGCCACGGCCGACCCGAAATATGTGGGCGCTCCGGACAGGCTAATAATTTGACCCCCCTAAAAACCAACATTATTTGGACCTTTTCAGCCTAAAACAGAGATGGCGATTGTTTTTGAGTGCCAGTGCCTAAATTCCGGATAAATTTCTTAAACATTCTTTCGCGTGTGGAAATCTGAGTTTACTAGCACCATATTTCCGATTATTAGAGTGACGTCTCTGTGCCCCTCATAGGTTGGCGCCCCGGGCAGCTGTCCGGCTGGCCTGCCTCTTAGTCCGTCCCTGCCTGTGGCACGCAACTGGAGGGTGTTAGTGATCGACATGATTGGAAATGATATAAAGAGGCTGCAGCCTAAATTTAGTTTATTAAACTATTATTTTGAAGGATCTGATTAAAACCACAAAGACCTTAAGATTATCAGCTTCATGACAAAAAATATGAACAGTTTCGTCTCCTGCAACAGACGTTCCGTAACTTCAAACCTACCTGCCTTGATAATCAATACGATTGTGAAACTAAGTACAATACCGGTAGCAGACAACAACACAACAAATTCACCACGACAATTTTATTCATTCACATTAAGATTCATTTGAAAAAATCTGCCTGTATTCATGTTTTCTGGGCTTCGCGAGTATCCATTTCAGAGATTACATGTCTTTCGCGGCTTACACAAACACAGAAAGGCTATTAAAAAGAGTAAATAAACAATTCTGAAGTGTATATTTGGACATACAGGGCTATGAGAACAAATACGTCTTAAATTCAAGTCAATAATGTGAATTAGGAGATAATTATATTAGGAGAGATGAAGGTCTGTGTGAGGCCCATACAGAATTAACTACGTCAGGCGGCCGAAAATAGCATAGAGGGCAAAAAAGTAAAAGAAAGAAAGTGCAGGCGTTGGAAATAGGATTCTAAGGTCGCTATGTGTTTTAATTTGGATGATCCATGAAGACAGATGTCACTTGTGTGTCTGAGTCATATAGTCTACCCAAACTGCTAACTAGCAAATAGCCATTATTATTATTATTAGTTTAAGACAGGATAAGGTATTCATCCACACAGGTGCTGTCCGAATGTCTGCAATTCTACTCACTGTATAACAGAAAGATTTTCACCAGAATATCGAGCAGAATGCAGACACTAATAAAAACACACAGAATATTTAAGGAAGAAACGGCTCCAACTTCTCTTCGCCTTATGTCTCAGACCGCCTACGGTGCCCACATAACTTACTTTCTAGCGAGTAACGCCATGTCTCTCACCAAGAGATACAGCAGCTGGAACGTGAAGCTACCAACTCCCCTCTAACTACAGCCGAGGCTAAGGAGGCGATTGCTGTTTTAAGGAAACTTTATCCTGGAACGTTCTGGGATTCTTTCTGTTTCTCCCCCTCTAAGAGAAATCAGTTCCATGGTGTCTGGAGCTTGAATTTGACAATCGATTTATTTTCTAACCTCAAGCCCCGGAAGCTGTACCCCCGTGCCCAACGAATAGAAAGTTGGATGGGTCCAAGAGCCGGGCTGGAAGTTCTGGAGAAGAGAAATATCTTTGCCCCTGATGGGATTCAATTTCTGGACCGCCCATCCCGTAGCCTAGTGGCTATACCGACTATACTACAGCGGCTGCCATGTTAGTAAACTTACTCGAATTACTGGAGAGGTAATGAAGCCTGGTGTCAGTATCAGAGCAGGCAGCGTGTCACGTCAATACACAACATCAAAGACGCGGAAAGGTGAAGTACCCCTGTGTCTAAACGTTATGGTGCACTCTACTACAAGCGGACAGTGAAAATGCAGGTGAAACTCCACAAATTTTACACCTCGGCACAAGAAAGAGATGCGTGGCCCCCAAAAAAATCAATTAGCAGGAGGCTGAATAGGATTCAGCCAATATGCGACTTAGCGGATATAAGATACACGTACGAGTGCTCATGCCTGATGTCTGACAGTGGGCAGTCACTTGATTGACATTTATGCCAGCTCACAGAGAAAACTGTAAATTTGCACCAAAAGACAGCTCAGTGAATCTAGCAATTTGTTTCCGAGGTGGAGTTAAGCTCTTAAGTTGCAAAGTGCCACGTCAAAGGCCGTGAACAAAAAAAAAAAAAAATAATCCGATGAGCCGTTGTTGACGATCACCTTCCATTAGCAACTCTCTAGCAAGATGATTTCTTCGTTGGCAATACGATACTGTAATTGCGTATCGCAATCCACAATTCCGGGCAGTTCTTCAATCACTGGAGGTAAACGTAATTTGGATAGCAAGACAGCTACAGGGCCCTCAAGGTCTCCCGCCTGAATATAGAGCTCGGTTGTCCTTACTGCCTTATACCTAGCACTTCGAAACAGGGGTGAACAATTACGTTTGTTTAAGGATCGGGGTGTGCTATACCGGAACGAATGTGGGACCAGAAGCCTAGTGAGAAAAGGTGTACAGTTACAATTTATTGTGTAGTTTAACAATGCTATTCCAAGTACAGAGGTCAGAAAGTAAGAATCTGAGGAATGATTAGTCGTTGCCTATTTCAAAGTAACAGCCCTCATTCGCATGCAGACAGTGAATGAAACCCTGGTAATCCTCCGGCAGTAAGCATGTGGGGTACCGTCCGAACACAAGTCAACAACAGCCTTACGGTTACATCAACCGGCTCTGTCAAAAGTGTCGAAACACTATCAGTTATTAAACTAAATGAACGAAAGGTCTAAAAATATTGGGATACATACATACATACACGGGAGCAGGAATAACGCAGTCAGTATGGGCCTTCAAGTTTACTGCGCGTTGGAAACATGGAATTCGATTCTCGAAAGGGCCCTTTCATCAACAGCATCACATTGGCTGAGAATCCCAGGTGTTCTTGCTAAAGGATTAGCGTGGACGGAACTTGAAGCAAACTAATCCCTTGCAACAAATACATATATCCACTTACCTATACACATTGGTGTAACCGCGCAAACTTACGTGCAGTTTTACTTTTATCTCAAGACACATAATTTAATAATTAACTCGGACGTGATTAATTCTGACTCTCGTTACAGCCTACAGATTAAACTAAATTTCAATTTACGCACAGTTTAAATTACAGCAGGTCCATGGTAAGTAGGTAGAATATGTATGTTACAGAGAAACAGTGAAATTGACTTTGAAGTTGGATATTACACTTGCCTCTCAACTTTTTCACACACCTGTCCATACTCCAGCTGCAAAATCGTTTCTTCATCAAAGTCGTCACTGAAATTCTGGGCAATATCCATCATCACAGATTTAAAAAATCCAAGACGTTTAGGTTTGACCTGTCCCCTTCCCCAGGTGGAATGGGAAAGGGAATATTGCTATTTATAATTTTAATCATATCAATATAAACGCAGCTAGACCACGTGTGCTGTCTTATAATTGGTACCACAAAACTACACCTTCCAAGGAATATACACATCAGATACAAACTAAAATTATCCGGACCTCAGAGCTCGAATCTGAGTCATAATTTACGTTCTCCTGTACAAGACTTACGGTCCCGGATCTTGCGCAAAACAGATTTTAATTTTAATATTTGCACAACGGGAATATTTAGGAGTTATTTTTGACACTAGCGGAACAGATGACAAAGAAATAAGATCAAGAGTAATACAAGCAAGGAAATGCATAGCATGTTTAAACGGGATACTGTGGAGTAAAGACATAAGAAAGGAGAGAAAATTGAACATTTATAATGCATTGATTAAAAGTGGGAAGATAGGAAGCAGTGGAGTCTAGGTGTCGGACAACGTAGAACAACGTTTTGAAACCGACATACATACATACATACATACAACGGGAAGAAAAAATTAACATTCCCTTTGTTTTACATTAGAGCTTGCAACTGCCTTACGATGGAAAGCACTGTCAAAACCACACCCGACTTCAGCCTCAAGGCATTAACCAGCTTTTCCCGCATCCACATTTCTTAATTTTGTCTGGTCATCTAACTGCGAGTCACCCTTGTCCCATAAGACTTCGAAAGAATTAGGGCACTCTCCCTTCCGGCGCGAATTAGGGCATTAGAAACAATACATTTGTCTCTTACCGTGCGAATCAGTCAGATATATATCCGCTGATACGCGTACACGCAGACCCCCCAAGGCAACGAAGTACAGTTCCTCGTGTCTCATGTCCAGATTCAGGTTCACCACCGACTTATGTTATTATTTACTCTCGCATGTCCGGTTCACATACTAAACCGAGTGGTTTCGTTCTCATCCACCTAAACCCCAATTTCTTTTAGTACGGCCCTTAAGCTGGCGTTACCACGTTTCAAATCGATAGCTTCTATCAGTTTTCTCTTCTCTCGTCAAGTGTTGAAAAACGCTTCCACTCGATACAGAAACCGTCGGCCATTCTTCGAAGCGCAGCCTCGTGAGTTCATCCAAATCCACTACCGTTCTCAAATTATTTTATTTTTCCGGCGTTTGAAATAAGGTACCTGCGCCAGATCAATTTTCTCTTACGTCTTGATTCGCCGTATACTACAGGGGGACAGATAGTGGCTTTCTCATTTCTCTCCTGAACTTTTTCTAAATGAAACAAAATACTAGTTGTAACTTAATTTGCCATGAACGTTGCCACGCTGTACTTAATACTACTTCCTTTCTTTGGATGTGAAGCGTGCTTGCTCTCAGAGTCGAAATATCCAGAGACACGTATCGTATACGACTTGGGCAGGTTACACCAGAGTTAACGCGTAACTTAAATTCTTTCAAACAGTTCAGTTTACTTACACTAGTAACATATCGGCTCACAGTAATAACTAATCACAAACTCAACAAGTATTACTGAAAAGAGTAATGCATGCGAAGTATCTACTAAGCCAGTCTCGGTCATTATTATGACCCTGCACAACATGTGCACAAGTTGGGTCTCCCAAGGGAAGTGTTTCCTTCAGGTTTCCTGGCTATATTTCTGTATACATTTATCAGCCACCCATGTGTGTTAGGTAAACCGATTTCCAGATAACTACTGGTGTGGTAAATCCATTTTAGTGAACACACATTACAAATATAATAATTATGAAGACAGACCTTCATTGAACATTTTCTTCTCCGTTGTAACAAGTGGCTGGTTGCTATCGTGTGGCTGACAATAGGTACGATGTCTGTAGTTATAGCTGCCGCCACGAGATGATGGGGTCGTGTGTTTCGGTCTGGGCATGCGTTGTTGCGAAGATGCGCGCGCATAGGATGTGCTAATTGTACTGGAACTGTTGAGAGGTGAGGCAGAATCTCTGTCTCCATCCGCCTCGTCCTCGTTATTGGAGCACACTCCATTGCAGCCATCTTCACCTGCAACAAATGAAGGATCACACATTTCGTTGAAATTATGTGCACTTTTCATTTCAGCTTACGTTCAAGTCCCTTATAAAAATCCTTATAAAATAAAAAAAAAAAATCACAACAAACATCTAAATCGCAGAGCCCGAAAGAATAACAATGTCACTCTGATTCCAGACTTAAATATAATTTACACTATAAGTGTAGGCCGGTTCGAAACAAGTTATTATCCACCTCTGGATCCCGAAATTGAGAAAAACTGAGTAGGATGCTTCCCTTACTCCTTTGTTTGAAGACAGGGACCGAAACTGGCCCCGAAACGTTGTTTTGGTTTTTGCTTTAAACGCTGGACGATGGACAAAGTTCAAAAAGTGAACAATTCCAGCTATAAATGTTGGTAAATATAGCACATTCCTTCAATATGCATGAATGCAGGCAGAAAATCCCCATTTCTAAATGAACCATTTCCTCTATTCCATGGAAATAATATTAGAGCTAATTATCCACAATAACAATACAAAATTTTGAAAATTTGACTCTCACATTACAACGAAAGATGGGCAGGTTAATGCTCTAGTGCGAGGCAGGCTTATAGTTACAGGTAAACTTCTAAAACATGACTCACGGTAATGCCTGATGAGCAGCGCATGGTGAGCAGAACCGATTACATACATAATACGACGCTTTCTTCTCCACTGCATTTCTTCTAAGTTGTTGTATATTTGTGGGTTGTATAAAATGTAATAATTTCAGTCTGAAAATCTTGCTAAAATGTCCGAACCATTTTCACTTCCGTTAGACGTATATAATGAACAGTGCAACCGCTACACAAAATAGTCTTCATTTAAAGTTGGTCACGATGCGAAGTGTTAATTTACGTATTTCCACGGACATGCCGATATATTCTTTGGATGCCACGTTATTGATTCGAAACGTAAGTCACCTATAATAATACAAACACCAGTTGTTGCATTCCTTTGAATGTTGAATTAGGGAAGCACAGTAGGCACAACGTCTAGTACTGTGTTTGAAATAACACAAAACAAAAATGAAATACAGTAAACCTAGTACATAAATAATAGTCGGTCCACAGCCGAGTTTAAGCACAAAGAATCTTTAAACTTTAGAAGCCAGCGGTTAGATCGTGAACCACTGGATTTAACGTAGAAAATTCGTAAGTTCTGCCTATAGAATGTATGTATGTGTTTCGTATGGATCGCACAAAAACCGGCGATTACTTCCTTACACAGCATTAACTGGCTGGATTGGAGTGTGTGTATACTTGTCTAACACAACTATATGTTGGTAGAGAGATGTATAACTTATTACATAAAATCAACTACATGTTTCGGCCCTTTTCATTGGCCATCTTCAGGTTGATATTTGAAAAATTGAAAAACACTTAATAAGCAGTTATACTTGACTTATGTGAGTCTTTCTTTATACAGTGGGGAGGTGAGGTGTGGGTTACGAATGAGATCTCGCATATTGTGTAGGATGGGTGGTATGGGTACATGAACTCTGCTATATACTGCTCTAGGTTAACATAGTTGGATCCATGGTATCATCTTATGTTAATTGAGGTATATGTACCTGTACATTTGGCTTATAAGCTATTATAATCTAATATTACTATATGTTTTACAGTGTGCAAGTTTTATAAGAAACAGTATCTATAGTTTTTGCAATTTCCTAGTCTCAAAACATACATCACTATAGTTCTTAATAAATGTACTGAATCGCCGATTCGATCACACTATAAAGCATATAATAATATTAGATTATAATAGTTTATAAGCCAAATGTACAGGTACATATACCTCAATTAACATAAGATGATACCATGGATCCAACTATGTTAACCTAGAGCAGGATATAGCAGAGTTCATGTACCCATACCACCCATCCTACACAACATGCGAGATCTCATTCCCAACCCACACCTTACCTCCCCCTGTATAAAAAAGACTCACACAAGTCAAGTATAACTGCTTACTAAGTGTTTTTAAATTTTTCAATTATCAACCTGAAGATGGCCTATGAAAAGGGCCGAAATATGTAGTTGATTTCATGTAATAAATTATACATATCTCTACCAACATATTGTTGTGTTAGACAAGTATACACACACTCCAATCTATTTATTGTAAACACAACGGGGATGACAAACCTTATGATTAACTAGCTGGCTTTAGACGTGCTCGCAAACTGCGAAAAGTGAATTTGGTATTTAAGTGTTTGTCGAAACTCTGTCGAGAAAATTCAAATTTGATCAAATTTCGATAAAAATAGCGGATATTTTACACGAAGACGGTCGCACATTTATGACAGTATCTCGCTGAATTCTTCTTAGAATGAGAAATGTTTAAGATAAACGGTGTACAGAAAATAAAAACGCATTTTATGTTCAATAACTTAACAATAGTAAATATATAAATACAATAAACTGTTATATGTATGTATGTATGCATGTATGTAAGAAACTTAAATCCCAATTTTCATCCAAAACTGTGTACCTACTCTTCCATTTTTGCTAACCTGAAGATGACCCATTGGACCAAAACATGCTGACGAATTCTGAATAAATGAAATGCTAAGTATGACTGAATATACCGCGATTCTTGGAAATATCACTGCAACACGGCGTGTTTTCTGTGCGATGTAAACACTGAATACCGACTACACAAAAAATATCGTTGAAGATTCAAAGGTGAGGTCCCTCACGTGTTTGTTCCAAACACGAAAAAGAACAAAATTCAAATAAGTGAAAAAGTTTCCGAACAATAGGTTCGATTCTAGAACAGGCATTGAACAGACGGAAGGCAAGTTCCATGTGAGGAAAAACCAAACGAAACTGTTACTAGACTGGAGACACCGCCAAGAAAATCGTTGCTTCTACTTTCTTGTCAAACGGATGTTTGAATCACCAGCAGTAATTGCAACAAGACCGCTGCATTGGCATCCATATAAGATAGCTATAGTTCGCGAAATCCACGACACAAATCACGAAGTAAGGATGAATTTTGTAAACCGGTACTTCATTGGGGGGGGGGTTAAGCTGAAGAAAGAGACTGCGCACTCGTTTTCTTTAGCGATGCGGTTCGGTTTCGTCTCTAGGGCTACGCAAAATCTCCGAAGAACAGGTTCCATTCTGCAGAAAATCCCATGTGAATGCTCGTAAGAGCCATTACTCTACGTTAAAATTGGTGTGTGGCGTGCTATGAGTGCAACTAAGATTACTGGGCCATTTTCAGCACATTGTTTCAATGTGGCTATTAAAAGCCTAGTGTTAACTGCAATACGCTAAACTAAGACGAGAGGGGGGACCCGACTTGTAACGTATTGGAATAGGGGCGTTCGTTGCGCTGCCTGACGTCATGCAAGACAAAGGATTCTCTTCCTTACCAAATAAAACACACACACTCCATAAGACACAAAAGTAAACAAATACAGACACACCATACTACGGTCATTTATCCGGAAGCGGTGTACATCTACACCCCCCCCCCCCACACACCCACCCACACACCAAAACCACCCACCA
>Ga0123355_10022845_pt1 | contig 10027 bp, 6 predicted proteins | sample TergutEmb28metaG_3_FD_89872 | JGI IMG/M metagenome (GOLD analysis project Ga0123355, IMG submission 89872) | Embiratermes neotenicus P1 segment gut microbial communities from Petit-Saut dam, French Guiana - Emb289 P1 | ecosystem: Host-associated > Arthropoda: Insects > Digestive system > Gut ...
GTTGGACATGACAATGAGGGAAATCCCTACCCTCTGTCTGATGTGAATGAAACCTTGACCCGGATTACAAACAGTGTCCGTGATAGTATTTTGCCTGATGTGACAATGTTTGTGTCATACGAAACAACAGAGGATGGAATCACTATCACAGTGCGCGAAGGTACTCACAAGCCGTATTTCTTGTTGGAAAAGGGACTGAAACCATCCGGCGTTTATGTGCGACAAGGTGCGTCAAGTGTCCAAGCCAGTTTTGACCAGATTCGTGAAATGATTAAACTGACAGATGACGATAAGTTTGAAACCGCTCGCTCTTTGGTTCAAGAATTGACATTTACATTCGCAACAGACGAGTTCCTTCGCTGTAGAGTGGAGTTTGGCAAGAACCAAATGCGGACTCTTGGTATTGTCGGAGCCGATGGACTGTATACTAATTTGGGTTTACTATTGTCTGACCAATGCGCCCACACCATAAAGTTTGCCGTATTTAATGGCACAAAAAAGGGAGAGTTTAAAACTCGAAAAGAGATAGCGGGTTCCATATTGAAACAGATGCGTTCAGCTTTCGATTTTTTAGCTTTATCCAACAACCTTTCAGCCACTTTCTCAGGACTTGACCGTATTGAACAATACGATTACCCGGAGGAGGCGATTCGTGAAGCCATGCTGAACGCTATTATTCACCGTGATTATGCTTTCTCCGGTAGTATCATTGTCAATGTGTATGATGACCGCATAGAATTTGTATCATTAGGTGGTCTAATGCCCGGGTTGCACACAGAGGACTTATTCTTAGGGGTATCACAGCCTCGTAATGAAAAACTTGCCAACGTTTTCTATCGCCTAAAATACATAGAGGCATACGGAACAGGGCTTAGGCGCATTATGCAATATTATGATGGGTTTGAGGTAAAACCGAATATTGAAGCGACACACGGAGCCTTTATGCTCACTTTGCCAAACATGAATCATGCTCGCCCGTTAAAAGGCAAGCATAAGCAAAAACCACAGCATAAGATTGTGTTGGACTATTTACAAGACAACCCCTTCATCACAAACGAACTTGTACAGGATATTCTTTCTGTAAAGCAGACGAGAGCTTACACAGTTATTCGAGAGATGGTGAATGAAGGTTTGATTATCAAGCATGGTTCCGGTAAGGAGGACAACGAGTATGTTTTAACAGAATTCGTGGATTCGTAATCATAATCATCACACTCTATGAGTTTGCTAAAACATTTGTCCGCTTATCGTAATAGCATCGAAAGGATATACATATACAAATGACACTAAAACGTAAATTTCCCAGATCCTCTGCCGTGCTAATGCCACTCACAACAGTGCACGGACCCTGCGGCATTGGAGTTATGGGCATCGAAGCAAGAAATTTTATTGATTTCCTCTGCGACTGTGGATTTCACGGTTGGCAGATTTTACCTGTTGAACATGCCGGAACATGCAACTCACCGTACAGATGTCAATCCGCATATGCAGGTGATCCAATGCTCATCGATCCTAGAATGTTGCTAAATATGGAACTCATTACAGAATCTGAACTAGCCGTGCGTATGCAAGATGTGAGTGACTCACATGTAGATTATGACATTGTACGAGAAAAACAATGGGATATCTTGCGTCTGGCATTTTCACGTGTAAAGGATGAATCATATAAAAATTACAATCCATTTTGGTTTGACGAGTATGCTCTATTTATATCACTAAAGCAACATTTTGATTCTGAATCTTGGTATAACTGGCCGGATAAGGGCGCTCGTAGCCATGACATAGAAACTCTTGCAGAATACCGTCAAAAACTATGTAATGACATTGAGTTTCAGCGTTTCGTGCAGTGGCTGTTCGATGTACAATGGAACAAACTAAGAGAGTATGCCACCGAGAAAGGTATTGCGCTTATCGGAGACATGCCAATTTACGTATCGGACGACAGTGCAGAAGTTTGGAGTAGGCGTGAACTTTTTAATGCTGATGAAAGTGGCAAGTTCAAATTTGTCGGAGGCGTCCCCCCTGACTACTTCTCCCCTGACGGACAGCTTTGGGGAAACCCCATATACAATTGGGATTTATTGCGAGAAGAAAATTATGAATGGTGGGTTAATCGTCTAAAGGTCGCACTTGCCAGATATGATGTTGTCAGAATTGATCACTTCAGAGGCTTTGAGCAATACTGGAATATACCCAGCGACGCTCCAACCGCCAAAACAGGAGAGTGGGTGGATGGTCCGGGAATTGCACTGTTTAGAGCTCTGGAAAATACATTTGGAGACCTCTCATTGTCTGTAATTGCAGAAGATCTTGGTATCATTAATGACAGAGTCGAAAAGCTCGTTAAAGACTCAGGTTTTCGTGGTATGAGAGTTATGCAATTTGGTTTCCTTGGAGATGAGGTTAACCTGCCTCACAATTATATCGAAGAAACAACTGCCTATACAGGTACTCATGACAACACAACACTACTTGCATGGTTTTTTGAACTTTCAGAAGAAGATAGAAAAAAAGCCTTGTTTTACACAGGCTTTAATAGTGATTGGACGATAGGTGGCGCTAACTGTCCCATAAATAAAGAGTGGATTCGTATATTGTTCATGTCCGCCTCTTCACTTGCGGTCGTTCCAATCCAAGACATACTAGGCTACGGTGCTGACACCCGTACAAACACTCCGGGCACTTCCACCGGAAACTGGCTGTTCAGAATACGTGAAGGTGTGCTAAATGATGTTGACAAAGGCTTCTACAATACTCTACACAAAACCTTCCAAAGAGAAGATTCTGTGAAGTCATTCCAATAAGCGTTGATTAACGTACATTGTCATTGCGGGCTTGACCGAGACCACTAAAAAAGTCTCTTCCGTCATTGCGGGCGGGCTCCGACCCGCAATCCCATGAATCAACGCTACACCTAGGGGATCCCGGATCAAGTCCGGGATGACAAGGCAAAGACTGTTGATTCTGTTAAGCGACCATTTACACGGTCGCTTTTGCGTTTTCACGCTCATGTGTAATGAATGCCATCAATTTTTTTCTAAAGATTACTGCAACCAAAACAATAGCCACAACGACACAGGCTATGACAATCGCCGTTGTAAAGCTCCCTGCCGAAACACGTTCACCGAGAAATGTGCAAACAAATGCTGAAGGTATATTTCCAAGAATTACTACAGTAATATACTTCCAAAATGAAATTTTTGTTCTGGCAAACACATAAGGAACTATTCCATTAGGAACTCCGGGAATTAGAAAAAAGAAAAATGCAACCAGCTCCGGTCTTTTCATCTTTTCCAGTTGTTCTTTTGAGATTAGTTTTTTGCGTTTGCCTTTTTTGTTCGGTGATTCAGAATCATCAGAATCAGAGGAATCTTCTTCCTTATGAAACAAGGGAACAAACAGACCTTTCATCTGACGTATTACCACGAACACAATGGTGTTTCCAAGCACCATACCACCCAGGATTATCAAAGTGCCCCAATATGCACCAAAACAAAGCCCCGTTAGAACCTGAACAGCAGCAGAAGGAAAAAACGGAAAAATAACCAGTATCGTTTGCAATCCCATGAGAACCGTAACCCCTCTGGCACCAAACGATTCAATGTAATTCACCATATCAGCCTCGTTTCCGGCATTTTGGATTACTTTTTGAACCATGGGGAATAGGTCGATCACCATGACAACCGCAAGAGCAATAATTGCCACCACAACTATAACTTGAATAATTATATGTTTTTTCATCAAATTATCCCCCAAAAGTGTTAATTATTCTGCACTTATTTCGATAATACTTATGTGGGCGTGTATATTAGCTAGATATACCGCTATTATACCATAAGTGAGGGTTGATAGTCATGAAAAAGGAAAGAATTAATCATGTAGAAACAAAATTGACACCTGAACAAGCCGAGCGACGCAACGATGTTCGCGAGAGGTTGCAATACTCTGCCACCTCTGAAATCGATGATGTCCTTGTCAAACTCGATACAACTCCGGAGGGTATTGATGAAAACAACATTGAAAGCTATCGTAATAAGTATGGTGGCAACAAAATTACTCACGGCAAGAAAACTCCGCTTTTCGTGCGTCTATTTAACTCGTTCGCCAGCCCTTTCACCCTCATTTTACTTTCTCTGGCAATAGTCTCTATTTTTACAGACGTCATAACAGCCGCTCCGGGACAAGCAAACTACGCAACCGTTATCATTATCGTTGCTATGGTACTGCTCTCAGGTATTCTCCGTTTTGTACAAGAAACCCGAAGCGGTAATGCTGCTGACAGCTTGCTAAAAATGATAAAAACCACCACCAATGTTCAACGTAAAGGGAAAGAAAACGAAGAAATTCCATTAGAAGACGTTGTTGTGGGCGATATTGTTCACTTGACAGCAGGAGATATGATTCCGGCTGATGTGCGTGTTATTCGTGCCAAAGACCTATTCATAAGTCAATCCGCTCTGACAGGCGAAAGCGTTGCTGTTGAAAAGTTTGCTGATGTACAAAAAAATGTTGATACTTTAACAGACACTTCCAATCTCGCATTTATGGGAACAAATGTTATAAGTGGTAGTGCTTCAGCTGTTGCTGTTGCTGTTGGTGATGACACCATTTTTGGCGAAATGGCAAAAACCGTTGGTAGCAAACATGCAACAACAAGCTTTGAAAAAGGCGTGAACTCCGTGTCATGGCTTTTGATTCGATTCATGTTTGTAATGGTGCCGATAGTTTTATTCGTAAATGGTTTTACAAAAGGCGACTGGGTTCAAGCCGTACTCTTCGCACTTTCTGTGGCTGTCGGACTGACACCGGAAATGCTTCCAATGATAGTCACCACCTGCCTCGCAAAAGGCGCTGTGGCTATGTCTAAGAAAAAAACCATCATTAAAAACCTCAACTCCATACAAAATCTCGGTTCAATGGATATTCTCTGTACCGATAAAACAGGTACTCTAACACAGGACGAAGTTGTACTGCAGTACCATATGAATATCCATGGTGAATCTGATACTCGTGTTCTAAGACATGCGTTTCTAAACAGCTATTATCAAACAGGGTTGAAAAACCTCATGGATATCTCCATTATAAAACGTACACAAGGTGAAGAGGTCACAGAGGATGACCTCCGTGACCTAACAGAACGATTTGTTAAAATCGATGAAATACCCTTTGATTTTGAGCGTCGGCGCATGAGTGTTGTGGTTGCAAATGTTAATACAGCAAATGTCAACACTGTATCAAGTGACACAGTTCCTGTCACCACATATCATAAAACACAAATGATTACAAAAGGTGCCGTTGAGGAAATGCTCCAAGTTTGCAGCTTTGCCGAATCTGACGGAGAAGTTGTGCCAATAGACGATGAAATGCGTTCGATTATTCTAAAAAAAGTTGATGAATTCAACGAAGATGGCATGAGGGTAATTGCCGTGGCACAAAAAACAAACCCCTCCCCTGTCGGCGAATTCTCTCCCGCTGATGAAAAAGACATGGTGCTCATGGGATATCTTGCATTCCTGGATCCACCAAAAGATTCAGCTGCAGCTGCCATTAAAGCATTGAATGAGAACGGAGTTCAAGTCAAAATTTTGACAGGTGATAATGAGAAAGTTACACGGAACGTCTGTAAACAAGTAGGAATCTCAGTTAAAGAGATTTTGCTCGGCTCAGACATAGACAAAATGAGCGATGAAGAACTAGGTAAAAAAGCAGAAAAAATCAGCGTTTTCGCAAAACTCTCACCTCCACAAAAAGCACGTGTTGTCACCGTATTACGAAACAATGGACATGATGTGGGCTATATGGGTGACGGAATTAACGACGCTGCTGCAATGAAGGCCTCCGATGTGGGCATCTCAGTCGATACTGCTGTCGATATCGCAAAGGAATCTGCTGACGTAATCTTGCTGGAAAAAGACTTGATGGTACTGGAAAACGGTATCATTGAGGGACGCAAAACCTATGCCAACATGATTAAGTATATAAAAATTACAGCAAGTTCCAACTTCGGCAACATGTTCTCTGTCTTGGTAGCAAGTGCATTTTTACCTTTCTTGCCTATGCTTCCGATTCATCTGTTAATACTAAACTTGATTTACGACTTTAGCTGCTCAGCTATTCCATGGGATAACGTGGACAAAGAATTCCTCGCTGTACCAAGAAAGTGGGACGCTTCATCTATCAGCAAATTCATGTTATGGATTGGCCCGACAAGTTCCGTGTTCGACATATCTACATTCGTTCTCTTGTATTTTATGATCGCTCCTGCTGTAACCGGTGGACAAGTATACAGTCAAATTACCGACGCAGCAACTCAAGCAAAGTTTGTTGCAATATTCCATGCAGGTTGGTTCGTCGAGTCCATGTGGACACAAACCTTTGTCATACACATGCTACGGACTCCAAAAATTCCATTCATACAAAGTCGTGCTTCTTTCCCACTTCTGGTCATATCTTTCTCCGGTATCGCAGCCCTGACCATTATTCCATTCACAGCACTGGGCACAACCCTAGGTCTCGCTGCTCTGCCCCTAAACTTCTTCCCATGGCTAATACTCACAATCGCTATGTACACAGTGCTGGTATCCGTGTTCAAAAAAATCTTCTTCAAAAGATATGGAGAACTGTTGTAACTCCACTACTTACTCATTATTATGACCATTCCTTTCGATGTGCTTAGTCACAAAAAAAGGAATGGTCATGTAAAGGCAACCGGTTCAAATTACTTTGTCAACTTGCCCACAAATTTTTCTTGAAAATATAGCGAAAAATTTTAAAAAATTGTCTAGCATTTTTTGTAAGTATGTGGTATAGTAGTTCGGCGGTCGATTAATTGATGTTATTCGACCCACAAATATGAACCGGGGTGTGGCGCAGTTGGTAGCGTGCGTGGTTTGGGACCATGAGGCCGAGAGTTCGAGTCTCTCCACTCCGACCAAAAAACCTTGTAATCGTTGCGATTACAGGGTTTTTGATGTTTCGACCTCAATTTTTATACGGATTTTAGTTATTCTTCTTCGTTTTTACTTTTCCTCCGACGTTTCATCAAAACGAGTAAAATTATGACACCAAGAACCAGTAGCACATTAACAGTAGCCACTACAATGCCTATAATATTGATATTGGTGCCGTAATCCGGTGACTCCATATCCATAATACTAATACCGAGAAGACCCGAGATCTCTATATTAGGCTCTATAGATAAAATCAAGCCGGTTGATAAGTCAAATGTAATATCGCGTGTATCTAGAGTTGTCACACGGAGCGTATTGTTCTCTCTGTCGTGATATCGCAATTGCTGATGGTCCCATTGTGCACCTGCTCCGGAAAAGTTTATGCTATCTATGTCTATCACCAAGTCAATCACATAAAATGTGTGAACTAAGCTACCTTGCTCAAAAAAGCTAACAGCAGGTGTTGGTAGTTCTTGCTCTCTCCAAGAAGCACCGGGAATTCCGCCTGCAGGAACCGTCCACCTTACGTTAAGAAAAGTCATGCCGTCATTTGAGAAGTATAGAAGTCCTCTAAGTCGTTCTTCTACCGTATATATAAGCTCTCCATTCAGATACAGTCCTGTTGCCGGATATCCTCGCTCTTTGAAGTCCGTTGGTGTGCCCTCGCTAAACTCATCAGGACGATAGTGCTCATACTTCGGTCTATAATGAAAAACTAATCCATCCCCCAAGTCTCTGTGCCAAGGTGTTACAGCCGGTGGCGGTTCGTCAATAGCAAAAGCTGTCGTCACAAAAGATACAAGCATAAGTATAATCACTAATGATGTAACTGTCAGTTTTTTCATAGCAACTTCCCCTTAGTTATCTACGACGATAACCGTCATATAGAAAGTTCCATATTTAATCTCAGTCGCCGTCGCCATTTGCCTGAGACCCCTCATCTTCACCGCCTCCGCCGCCGTTTCCCGGAGGTCCCTCATCTTCACCGCCGCCGTTTACAGGAGGTTCATCATCACCATTGTCGTCTCCACCAGGTGGCTGTTGCCCGGCTCCACCGCCGGCTCCGCCTCCACCGGTGCCTCCACCGGCACCCCCGCCTGTTGGCGGTTGGTTTCCTGCGTTAGGCTGATTGTCTTGTTCGGATTCGTCCTCAGATTCATCTGCAACGCCTCCAAGTTCATCTTGATATCCTTGAATTAAAGTCGTGATTCTTTCCATTAGGTCTCTAAACCTAACATCCTCTGAACTGTCGGCATCTCCGAATACAGCTTCGCTAATTATTAGTTCACCTATGTCAAGCAAATCATCAATTTTCTGCTCTAAAATTTCTCTGTAGTTCTCGTCTCCACGCTCTCTTTCTTCGATTTCATAAATTCGCTCGCTGTAATACGCAAAGAACCAGTTTTTCATATCATCCACAGCCACTTCAAACACAATACTCAATCCGTGGAGTTCTGCATCGTCGCCGATTCCAACAGCCACTTGATTTCTCAAATTGTCGATTCTTCCAAGAAACGGAGCTAGTTCTGCATCGTCAAGCACGTTTTCTGTATGGAACTGCATTTCCAGAGCGTTCAAGTCATCAAGAAGTGCCTCAAAGGCAGCAGTTATTTCAAAAAGAGCTTCGACACTTAAATTTTCTTCATTTTCTTCAACAAACTCGTGGAAAAATACGACTGTTGCCCTTGGTCCAAAGTCAAACTCATCCCAGTATGGTTCATCATCATCGATGTCATCGATGTCATCACCGTTTATAGCATGGTCAAAACCTGCCTCATCTTCCATGAATGCAAGTTCACGAAAATGCAGAGAGCCCTGTTCAATTTCACTTTGCGTAAATCTAATAAATTCTCCTCTGCTTTCCACAGAACTGCGGATACCGACTTCAATGGAATCAGTCAGACGGCTATTATCATTATAAAACCACTCTTTCATAGAGGCAATCGTCATCTCAAATGCTTCAGAGATTTCTTGATTTCCGGCGCTTCCTTCTTCAAAGCTTTGTTGCTCAGAAACCATATCATGGAATATCGCAACTCTCTCTTCTCTGCTATCTGCTAAATTAAATGCCTCAACTTTTGAGTTGATGTAACCAATTGCTCCACCTGTGCCATGTGATCTGTTGTAAACAACTTGCATAACTATAGCCGCAATAAGTACTATAACAATAGCTACGATAGTTATTGATGTAACTGTTTTTTTATTCACGTTTTAAACCTCACAATCAATTTACGAATATTTGAACGAGCACTACAACTTTGATCAATCGTATGGACTCAGTATTCACTGGGGAGCGTAGATCATATCGCTCTACGACTTTCTAAAAAATCGTTCGCCGCATTTCGGACATGTTACTTGAAGCTTACCCTTACCTCTTGGCACACGCAATTTGTTCTTGCACTTTGGACACTTAAACCACTTATGGGTTCTAATTTGTTTGATTCTGGCAAACAGATTTTTTATTTTTGTTCTAATAGGCCACCAATAGCGAATAAAAACATCATTTTCCCTGCGACGTCGAATAATATTGCGTGAAAGTGTTCTGAAAATCACCAGAGCTAAAACAAAATACGATATCCAAAGCACGGGAATATAGCCGATTATAGCATATAACAACGATAATACAAAGCTCAATATTATCAATGCTATACTTAAATGATCAGGCCCATATCTGCCTATCATAAATCTCTGCAGAAAATTTCGCATTTCGTGACCTCATTTTCAGTTGTAGACTTCCCCTCATGTTCACGGTCAGCTACTATATTTTGCATTCCTTAGTGAAGCAAGGATGCGAGAACGGCGCTGTGTCTGCGCATGGATGCGCAGTCATAGCGCAAGGAATGCAGGATATAGTAGCTGACCGTGAACATGAGCCACCCTACCCATATATTCCTCCACCAATAAACTCTCGCAAAATCGACTCAGGTGGAACTAAAGACGCATCAATTTCTTCAAACTCTCTCAGAGCAGGAAGCACGCAACGCAACTCTTCCAACCTCTCTGTGCCATCAGGAACTTCACTTAGCGCCTTATAAGCAAAATGCTTCATTACAGGCACTTCATAAGCCATGGAGGAA
>Ga0123355_10022846_pt1 | contig 10027 bp, 6 predicted proteins | sample TergutEmb28metaG_3_FD_89872 | JGI IMG/M metagenome (GOLD analysis project Ga0123355, IMG submission 89872) | Embiratermes neotenicus P1 segment gut microbial communities from Petit-Saut dam, French Guiana - Emb289 P1 | ecosystem: Host-associated > Arthropoda: Insects > Digestive system > Gut ...
ATAAAAAAAAAAAAAAAAAAAAAAATATATATATATATATATATGTATTACGTAAAATTTATGCTCGTTCGCTTAACCATTTTTGAAATTTAAGATTAATGTTTATTACAAATTCTGAGTGTGTGTCTGTAGCTTTATTTATCTAACATGCCAAAGACATGCTTCGTTTTATATTATTATCTGCGGGCCTTCTAACTTTACTTTATTTTTCGCATCATCTCATAAATAGCACGATTTTCAGAAAATATGTATTGAACACAAAATGTGTTTGATTTTCTGTACAATATTTGTCCGAAATATTTCTTATTTTAAGAGGAATTCGGTGAGATAAAATAAATATATGTCGGTGTTCGTGTAAAGTACACCTTAGTTGTCCAAGATTTTAATGAAACATTAAGTTTCCAAAACAGATTTTCGTGAAATTCTCGAATTTAAATTTTCATGAAAATCCGTCCAGTGGGAGGCGTGTTGTTTCATGCGGACGGAAGGACAGACGGAGGGACATGACGAAGCTAATATTATGTTTTCGCAATTTTGCAAAAGCACAAAAAAGAAAAGAAAAACACAGAAAAACTGGAAAAGACAAGTCAATTCTAATACCAAAAATTAAAAACTAATTTTTATGTTCAATACAAAATAGTGTAACGCCTTGATGACTTAAGTTTCCTAGCAATTTGCGGCTTGTGGAGCGGTAAATAACCACGGACGTTTAAAAAAGTGTAGTCCCTTTCATCTCACAGAAGAACTTTATCTCTACCATTACTGCTGTGAATACACTACATCTCTTTCAACAAATCCCTTATAAACATATGTTTGAGACTTAAACGTAATTTCGTAAACAGATTTCCGGCTTGTTCTCTCAACGCCCCCTCAACTTTCCTGAAGACTATCTTGGTCGCGTCCTTTGCAGAGAGGTTGTAAACTCCGCACCAAAAAACAAAAAAAAAAAAAAAACCCTAAATATCAAACTAAACACTTTGCGGCACTTTGAGACAGTTTTCAGAGCCAGTTGTCACGGGGTAACGACTCCCTGCCGCTCTCATATATTTCCTGCCAGTAATTGGCAATTACTGCTTTGTTTACCCTTACTAGTTTATATATTACAACATCCAGCGACATGCGTGCTATATCTGGATGTACAAAGGAGACATCCAAACACCCAAACAGCTATTTCACAAACCATATCAACAGACGTTCCAAACGCGCCACCTCATGCAGCTTCCACCCCCTCTTCTGGCCCAACACGGTAAACATCAAGAACTTTATTAATCCATGATCAAATGAGATCAAATAACTCGTGGTCATTCTTCAGGACCTAATTTCCTCCCAGTTGTAATGGAACCCCAACGTTGATTAACCAAGTATAGGGGTGCTGGTAAGTCCTTAGCCCGTCCAGGAAGGAAACAAGCTAATGTTTCTCTCAGCACGGTGTGAATTTCCTTCGGCGCCTTGCCTTGCAGGAAAATAAACTTGATGACAGCTCGCATCTAGATTTTGTTCAAATAACGCGCATCCCTGACATGCTTCCGAGCTTGTTTCCTTCCTGGTCGGGCTAAGGACTTATCAGCACCCCGGTATAAAATAGCATGTTCCTGGAACCTATCGACTATGAGTTTCAGGTTTTTCATTATGTGAGGATGCGCATGTCCGACGTAAGGGCTGAACTAGTAGTCTAGGCCGGCTCGATTTCAGTAACAGGCTCTCAACGACATAATTGGAACACCCTGTACTTCACACTTTATAATACAATTCAGCTTATCCTTCTATTAACGAATCTCAGATTTATCCAAGCACACCCTCACACACAATTTAAGGTCTATTGTAAGAGGCAATTTTTCCCATCTATATCTGGGTTTATCCAATGTTCTCCTCCCTTAAGCTTCCTCGACGACATGTATAAATTAATAATTTTTTTCCTCCATCCATGCCCCGCCTATCTCATCCTCCACGCTCTGCCATTCTCTTATTAAGGTCAAATGACTGCTGTACTGAAACTTATATAAAACTTCGCCTTCAGCATCTGAGGTTAAGGTTAAGGTGTGGTGTTCGTGAGGTCACAGACTTACGTACGGACCTGGATTAATGACCTTAAGAATGAGGTTTGCCGAAGTTTTTCTTGATCTCTACCTCAAAATTATCAATAATGAAGCAATCTATAGAGAACTGTTAAATTTATTCTAGAATATATGCCTAAGTTCACTCTAGAATATATGCCTAAGCTCACTCTAGAATATATGCCTAAGTTCACTCTAGATATGTGTCTAAGTTCACTCTAGAATATATGTCTAAGTTCACTCTAGAATATACGCCTAAGTTCACTGTTTCTTCTAGCCAGGAAATCAGGTATATCGCAAAACTCGTTACCTTCAATCGAAGATGTGGTGTTCGTGAGGTCACAGACTTACGTACGGACCTGGATTAATGACCTTAAGAATGAGGTTTGCCAAAGTTTTTCTTGATCTCTACCTCAAAATTATCAATAATGAAGCAATCTATAGAGAACTGTTAAATTTATTCTAGAATATATGCCTAAGTTCACTCTAGAATATATGCCTAAGTTCACTCTAGATATGTGTCTAAGTTCACTCTAGAATATATGCCTAAGTTCACTCTAGAATATACGCCTAAGTTCACTGTTTCTTCTAGCCAGGAAATCAGGTATATCGCAAAACTCGTTACCTTCAATCGAAGATAATCTTATTTTCTTTAGTTGACCTTTCATACTCCTCGCCTGACTTGCAGCCAATACACTAATGTGTGACGCATCAGCAGCAACATTAGAGCAGTTCAAAACCGACGCACTGTTATGTGCAAGCAAAGCGCTGACATTGAAGGAACCAGTAGGCTATTTTCCCTGGCGCGTATGAATGCGCTACGCACGTCACTAACAACCTATGCCTCGTGCTGCTCTATGCTTGCCAATATGTACACTTTTACGCAACAGCCAACTGCACGCTTCACACAGGCGTCTTTCGAGAGCGTCGGTACTGCTGATATGCGTCTCTTCAATTGTAAAATTTATGCAAATTTATCGACGCAATTGCAAGATATACCTTATATTGAAGCCAAAAAGAGGTTTACGTTTTGGGGATTTTATGCCGTACAGTCTGGTGCAGGTTTAACGACGATCCAAGGAAACTTGCTGTCTTTATTATCAGAGTGTCACATCCCTGAAGACAGCAATGTTCATGCCTTAAATTATAGGTCTAATTGCATGGGTTCACAAATTTTCCATAACCCTAGGCTCTAACTAAAAATTCTAAGGTGATAATAGGCAAGGGTCATAACGAGGATCCACAAATTTTAAGCACCGTCTTGAACAATTTCGTCGCCCTGGTGACCTAAGGCACCGGATTTATCCCCGTGTGGTTAACTTTTGACCGTGTAACTGCGTCCTGACAAGTCATCGGGTTTCTGGCGTTTTGCCGTCACTTCATGACAAGCCATAGCATTTCTGACGTAACAGGCGCCTAGAACAGCGTTTGCTTTACTGCCGGTGAAAGCAATATATAATTTCATAACCATAAGTACTAAACATGAGACATTTCTCTACAGGAAGAAGGATATGCTTTAGAGTACAGACCTTCTTTAGAAAGGTTATGTGACGCTGTACAACGGGCACGAGATGTAAAAAGACACATGAACAAGGTTGAGGGTGCAATGGTTAGTTTCTGTTAATTTCTTATAGTATACACCAATTTTGCAACAGTGATATCTGAAGAATAAATGAAAAATAAACAACATACGAAATGAAAGCAAAAAAAAAAAATGTATTCAGATGTTGGAGATACACAGAAATGAAGCTGAAACAGGCTACGTGCCTATCGGCAAGGAAGAGTAAGAACATGAGTATCAGTCGGTTATGACACCCTGTAGGTAGTGCTCTGTCTCAGTAGGTTATGGCACCCTGTAGGTAGTTTTATATCTCAGTCGGTTATGACAAACTATAGTGTCTGCATTGGTAGAAAGGCACCAACAGACGAAAATCAAGGTAATTGCGGAAGTGCCTCTCCCAGTGATATTTTGTCCACCATAAATCCAAAATGGAATGGCGAAAGGAGAGAAATTTCATCCTGTCTATAAAACTACACGTAACTAAGAAATTTAGAATAATTATTGTGTTCATTTATTTATTTACCTAACAACGTTCTTAGTGTTTCAAGACTTGGTCTGTCACACCGAGGAAGGAACACAGGCAAAGTGTGTTCTGAAGTACGGTGCTGAGGGAAGATATTTTGGCATAAGAAGGACGAGGTAACGGGCGAGTGGAGAAAACTACATAGTGAGGAGCTTAATGAGCCGTACTCCTGACCAAAGATTATTCGTGTGATCAAAACAAGAAGAATGAGATGGCCAGGGCGTGTAGCACGTATGGGGGAGAGGAGAGAAGAGGTGTATACAGCGTTTGGATGGAGAAACCTGAAGGAAAGAGACCACTTAGAAGACCGAAGAGTAGATAGGAGGATAATATTAAAATATACTTTTAAGAAGTGGAATGAGGAGGCGTAGTGTTGGATTGGTCTCGCTCAGCATAAGGAGAAGTACCTAGTTTTTGTGGGAACGGCAATGAACCTTCGGGTTCCATAAAATGCAGGGAATTTCTTGTATACCTGAGGACCGGTTGGCTTCTTAGGAAGAATTCGGTTACATGGAGTTAATTAAGCTTAGTAGTTCCGACTAAATAACTTATAATTAGATGATCAGTGAAAAACGAAAGGCTTAATTTGAGGTTTCATCCAATCACTTTCCTGGAGGGACATAAGAAAACCACGAAATACTCCGGGCGGGATAGCTAGTCACCAACATGGGACTCGAACACGAGCTTTCTAGAGTACAAGAAAGTTGAAAACTCTCCAGCGACGTTTGTTAAAATATTTCCTTTAAGGTTTGGCTGATGCCCAGTTGCTGGGGTAAACCTTGCCTGAAACATCAGGCGTGTAGTTGGACCAAACTCTAGTAGCGTTTCAAAATCACGTAGAAAAAGGAAACATCACAGAAAAAAAAAAACAGCGCAAATCCGTTACAATGAAAGTGTTTTAGTGCTGAATAGACTAATATCCTTCGTTTATTTTTATCCACTTCAGCATGAAACTAATCTGAATTACATTTGCATATGCAGCTCGTACCGCACAGCAAACAATCGTCACCATTATATACGCCAGTTACTTTCGGGTAATAATCACACTTGATGCTGAGGAACATAGAAAATATATATAATCTGAAAGAAAAATTAGGAGATTTGAATATAAAGGTGGGTGGTAAACAGTGGGGTAACCAGGAATTTTGTTCGGGGGGGGGGGTTCAACAAATTCAGTTGAGGACAGAGGACAGAGAGAACGGGGATCTGGGTGCGGTAGCCTCCTAGTCAGGGGCTTTGGAGGTAGCTGTAATTTGGTACACGAAATTTCATTTCATATAGTAAAATTTTCTTAATCTTTGGTACTTTAAGACTATTTATGATGACAACCAATTTATTTGTCATTGCTAATGTAAAACAATTGCGAACCGACGGTAGTTTTAGAATTTTACTGCCTTTATCCCGAATATCCTGGAGTGTTGGCGTCCTAAATTCAGCAATTTTTAACAGTTTTCACAATCGGGTTGAGTTTGGCACGATTTTGAGGGGCCTTCGGAATTTCGGGGAGGGGGGTTGAACACTCCAAACCCCCCTCGGTACGCCACTGGTGGTACATATAGTTACCATTGTGCTTTGAAAGTTAAGGAAATTGAAACTCATTCCTGTTCTCCGCATAAGGGAATTTGTCTCGCCGGTATTCAGAAATAACTCTGCCGTCCTGTAAGCCAAACGTTACTAATGCAGCAACTAACATGGCTTCGCTTAGTAATATTACATAAAGGTCTAAAGCTAATTATGTCCAGGATATCGCAAAAAAGAGATACAGGGAAACTCACCTACCCTCGTAAGCAACACGCAATGATAAAGTAGTTCGGGGCTCTAAACAGGATGATTTCAAAACTCACCCTTCTGGTAAAGGAAGATTTTATATGCTAGGCGTTAAATATTTGGGGTACCCGGTGGCATAGTTGGTTCAGGCATCGCGCTGTAAGCCGGAAAGACGCGGGTTCGATTTCCGATGGTGTCATTGGAATTTTTCTTTCACATAATCCTTCCGGCCGCACTGTGGCCCTGAAGTCGACTCAACCTCTAACAGAAATGTGTACCAGGAATATTTCCTGGTGGGTAAAAGTGGTCGGTGTGTAGGGCTGACAACCTTACCACCTTCATGTGCCGATTGTCTTGAAATCTGGGAGCCATAACCTTTGGAACCCTCTGGGCCTTTCCAGGCCTGTAATGGGATTGCTTTACCGTTTAGGTGTTTAATATTTGGAATTCTGGATGCAATTTTCAGATATTCGTTTGGAAGAAAACATGATGTTAATTAATGAAGGCTTCGTAATGAAAGGATATGAGAATATATATATATATATATATATATATATATATATATATATGTATTACAATAATTCATTCACTCAGTATTTCATAATCATAATTTTTAACAATTCGTGTCGCTTTTATTTAGACTTTGTAGGTGTCACGGCAGGCACAGAGGCAGTTGCACAATGAAGTTAATAAACAAGGCCACAAATGCTGATGCTATTTGAATACAGAGTCTCAAAAGTAAGAAGCCTATATTTCTGCATTATGGTATTTACTAGTTAAATTAAGCACGTATAGGGGCCATGAGAGGCGTACAGAGGATTCTGGTGAAGAAACCTGAGGGAAAGAGACCACTTGGGAGACCTAGGCGTAGATGGGAGGACAATATTAAGATGCATCTTCAGGAAATGTTATGTGGGGCTATGGACTGAATCGATCTGGCTCAGGATAGGGACAGGTGGCGGACACTTGTGAATGAGGTAATGAACCTTCGGGTTTCATAAAATGCGGGGAATTTCTTGAGTAGCTGAAAACCGGTCAGCTTCTCAAGAAGGAATCTGCTCCGTGGAGTAAGTAAGTAAGTAAGTAAGTAAGTAAGTAAGTAAGTAAGTAATTAAATTATGCTGCACTAAACTTTAGGGATAGTTTCCTGGAAGGGAACTGGAGACTTTTATATAAGCAGTAGCCGCTCTATTAATGTCAAGATCTCCGCTGAGGCAATCCAGACACCAAGTCGCTACGTAATTGAGGAAGACTGTAATAAAATGTCTTAGGCTTAGTGTCTTAAATCAACGTGACTGAACCTAAAAACATGAATTATTATGAAAATGGATATAATTAGGCAACGCGAGTTTCATGCCAAAGGTTAAGCACCGTCATAACGCAATTTAAACACAGTAATTATAAGCAAATGCCGATCCCAGTTGCCGCTCGATCTAAGGCGTGAGTCTGCTGCCTCTTGCTTCCTGGGATTGTGGGTTCCAATCCCGCCGTAGGCATGGAAGTCTGTCTGTTGTGAATGATATGTGTTGTCAGGTAGAGGTCTCTGCGTCGAGCTGATCACTCGTCCAGAGGAGTCCTACCGAGTGTGGTGTGTGACTGAGTGTGGTCATGAACCCTCGGCATCAAGGAGGCCCTGCCCCAGTGGGGGCCGTTGCGCCACGGTAAAAAAAAATTATAAGCAAATGACACGTCAGTTACCCCGATGTTATGTTCAGTAACGCATATATATCGTATCTTGACGAGATTAATCATAATTAAAAGATGAAGTAGTTCGGTATGGTCTTGCGCTTGAGTTACTGCGTTGCTGGATGTGCGACAGAGGTCTGTGCACATTCGCCACGTCTGCTGTTCCGCCAACTTCTTCGTGTTTCCTGTATTGTCACCACTACGTGTGATGAAGTTGATGATGGATGTTGACGACTGTGTGGATTCTTAGAATAGATCACTGCGCAGTCAGCAGTTTTGATGCACTTGTCACAAACAGCAGACGTGGACAAACACACACACACACACACACACACACACCACCAACACATTTCAGAGTTCCGTTCTGGCAAATTACTGGCTTGTGTAACGACGCATTTGTAAAGGCATACTTCATGTAAAGTTTAATGAGTGGATGGCTATGATTGGCGTGTGCTGAAGGAGGGCCGATGGTGGTGAGTGGGGGACGAAGGAAGACATCGTTGTGTCACTTCAACTATTAACCAACAAATGCACCTATATAACTTTCACTTAAAACACTTTAAAACACTTAAAACCACTCCGACATGCTTCGATCTTATCAGGTCATCGTCAGGGAGTTTCGTCGTTCCTTGCTAAAGTTATTACATGTTCACGATTTAGTTCGTTTTTGTAAATAAGGTGTTGTGGCAGCAAATCATGTTGCGTAGGAATCTTTTGTAGAGAGTGTAGTTGGCTAGGTGTGCGTCGTATGCTACGTAGTGAGGGACTACGTAGCATAAAACGCACACCTAGCCAACTACACTCTCTACAAAAGATTCCTACACAACATGATTTGCTGCCACAACACCTTGTTTACAAAAAACGAACTAAATCCTGAATATGTAATAATTTTAGCAAGGAACGACGAAACTCCCTGATGATGATCTGAAAAGATCGAAACATGTCGGAGTGGTTTTAAGCGTTTTAAAGTGCTTTAAGTGAAAGTTACATAGGTGCATTTGTTGGTTAATAGTTGAAGTGATTTTACGAAATGCACGGTGCAAGGATGAGATTCATTTTTGTGTATTTGAAACAAGTAAGGAACACAATTGCTATACAACTTAACCAGTAATATTGACTTTCATAATAGTCAGTGTTTTCCTCCCATGTATATTACCATTGCCTGATTACGACTTGTGAAAATATTGTCGAAACATGTAGCACAGAATTATATAATAAAATAATTGTGGTTGGCGATCATTTACAGGGGACCAAACATTTTTACAAAATCTAGATGCCACCTGAAAATACTAGACTCCAGAAGGCGGAATTAATTCCACACTGAGGACCCACAAGTTTTTCAGATCACAACGCGATGTCCCAATTTTAAGTTGCCTATTTAAAGCACTACCAGTCCAAATTTTTTATTTTAACCCTTCAAATGCCGAATTAAATTCTGCCATTTGCTGGCATTAGTAGGAGCTCACCATATTCTCCACGTTAACAGGATAAGGGTTAAACATGTTCTGGAGACATAATGAACGAGGCTCCCACTACGTGCATTAATAACTGTGCCGTGTGGTGGACGGACAGGAATTCAATTGCCGGCAGGCACAGGAATCTTTGTATATGCCACAACTATCAGGCCTTTCGTAGGAGTCACACAGTTCATATTCATTCGGTACCGCAGTCCTTATCTTTGTACTTATAACTTGTCGTTTGGTATGCCAGTGTAATATTCCCCGTTAGTGCAACTACGAAAATCACTAAAAGGATTTTAATGTTACTAATTCAAAAACTCCACGAAAATGAAATCTTCTTGAGAAGCCAAACGTTTTTCAGGTACTCTAGAAATTCCCTGCCTTTAATGAAACCCGGAGATTCATTACCGTGTTCAAAGCGGCCGAATCCGGATAAATCACTTTTATACCCTCCAATTCTTTTAAAATAAATTTTAATATTATACTGCCACTTATGCTTACGTCTTTCGACGTGGTTTCTTTTCTTTAGATTTGCCCAACCAAAATATGTATGCATTTACTTTTTCAAAATTAATAATTACCCATACACATAAATACAGCATATGGATTTCCAAAATCTTTTATGTTGGACCGTTGCATTATTGTGATAATTGAAGAATAAAAACCAACTAGATGCCACTTATTATTTTATTGTATTTCTTATAGTCTCAACATGTTTCGGGCATTACTATGTCCATCATCAGGAGCTCGCGACTATAATGTTGATTACCACATTGGTCGTTCCGTTCTTGGTTTGCTGTAGGTTGGAGGTTAGGTGCAGTTAGGCTGGAGTAGTGCCCGGGTTGCAGGCTAAAACTTTAGCCTACAACCCGGACACTACTCCAGCCTAACCCCACCTAACCTCCAACCTACAGCAAACCAAGAACGAAACGACCAATGTGGTAATCAACATTATAGTCGCGAGCTCCTGATGATG
>Ga0123355_10022847_pt1 | contig 10027 bp, 4 predicted proteins | sample TergutEmb28metaG_3_FD_89872 | JGI IMG/M metagenome (GOLD analysis project Ga0123355, IMG submission 89872) | Embiratermes neotenicus P1 segment gut microbial communities from Petit-Saut dam, French Guiana - Emb289 P1 | ecosystem: Host-associated > Arthropoda: Insects > Digestive system > Gut ...
CACACACACACACACACACACACACACACACACACACTCACGCACACTCACACACGTAAGAAAACAAAACATACATTACGTCGAACACTCACAGGCCGTAGCACTCAGCACTCCTGTTTTGTGTTCGGATAATCCCTTTCAGAACAGACATCGGACACCAGCATAACTCTAATACTTAAATCAAGTAAATACGTTCTATTCTATAGGTCCAGTCTCGGAACATTTTGATACACCCTCGTATTAGAACAGCACCTTAAATCTGACTTCAATGGCTTCTTTACCCATCCTTTCCGTTTCAATTTTAACTGTTAATCCTACGTTTCCAGGCCATAGTCTCAGCTAATGACAGTGTCTTGAATAAAATCACAACGTACATCAATACAGCAATAGGGACTCGAACTAGCGATTTGTGTTTAAAACTTCGCAGACGTGGCAAGACCTCTAATTCAATTAGTCCCTATGGCCTTTTCAATATATCACACAAAGCATGTCTCCCCTTTCCTTTTGTCTAGCCACCAGGTTCCATATATGGATTTTACAGACATTAATAATATACGGTATGGTTTAACACATAGTTCGATTTACACCGAGCTTAACAAGTTTGATAATCATGCGGCACTACGGCAATAAATACTATAAAAAGTGTGCAATACTAATTGCTTACATGTTACGTGATAAACAAGAACAATTCTGTGCTTCATACCCGAATCGTGTGCTAATTCATCCTTCGTAAAATTCTTAATATTCGAAGTTACAAAATCTAATAAATTTAAAAAGCTTACTTAATTATACTTAGAAATAGCGACACTAACAATCGACGTTACAACTGAAACACAAGTTTAACACCGTCACTGGACACGATCCTGAGCGAATTTCAGACGCGAAACAAGAAATTGTAACAATAAGAGAGAAATAAAATTTCATTATACTCATATTCTCTTCCAAAGTTTCAGGACACAAACACTTGCGTGCGATACGCTTTCGTAGAGACCGTTGGGTCAAAGTTCGCATGAGTGACCTCATCTCGCCTTCTTCGCACGTCTGAACTCTACCGCGGAGGCCAGCTTCAGTTGCCAGAAGTCATTTTGCACCTGTTCTAAAACAAATCGCCACGCTCTCTTCTCTGTCATGAACACATACAAGAAGAAAGTTGGCTCAAGAAGTATATTTTGAATAGCATTTAGGGTGTTCGAAGTTAGAATCTCTGCTAGGATACTCAGGAGGTTGTTCGAGGCATTCCTCAGTCTCCCCAGGCAAACGTTGGGATATTCTCTCAAGTGCAATAAGGGTCCTTCCTTCAAATTCCTTTCCAGTTACTCACTCGCCATTATATTACCATTCCTTGCTATGTAGATTAAGGTAGTGACAGGTTTGACGCGTCAGTCATACACAAAACAGATAAAAGTAAAACTCACAAGCCGCTCATCTAACGATTAGTGTTGAAGACCACAAACTAGCCAAAACAAAATTATGCTCCTTTTGATTTTAATGTAAATCTGGCATCCCCGGCTTACTGGTTGATTGATTTCACTCATTCATTTGGTAGTGTGCCTTACGACAGGTCCAAAGCCTCTTCCAAAGCGAGCTCTCCACATAGTACGACTTAGAGCTTTCTCCTTCAAATGAGAGTATCCTCTCCTTTCCTTAAGGTCATCCAGTAGCTTCCTACGTCTTATTCTTCGTCTTCCTGTCACTTCTATCCACCATTTTATCTTTTCTTCAATAACCCGTTTTAGAAGGCAGTTTCTACGCAAAATGTGACCAATCCAGTTAGCCTTCCGTTTGTTTATTTCATGTAGGATATTCCTCTGCTCCTTGACTCTAAGTAATACTACTTCATTTCACACATGATCGGTCCAACTGATCTTTTCCATCCTTCTCCAGTACCACATTTAAAAACTTTCCAGGTGTTTCTGATCTAGTGCCCGAAGCGTCCAATCTTCAGCTCTAAATGTAGCACTTCACTAGCTTAAATATAATTAAAACTGATTGATTATGGAGGTTAAATTTAATATGACTGAAATGATAATTGAAAACACTTGAGTATAAAGACCACAAACCCAAACTTATTAGCAAAATTCAAACTAATTTACTTGCACCAAAAATCCTCGCGGAAAATCAATAAAATCAAAGCTGATTCAAAAATAAAAATTTCCGAAACATACGTACCAAGCCTCGAGTTTCAGGGTCGGTGACATCGGTACGTTGAGGTCTTACAACGTCGAATTTTATCTAAACTCAGACGTTGGTGGTCTCCCGAGGGGGTCGTGACGCAATTACTCACAAAGACAGCTCCAAATGCATAACTAACTAACTTAACTTACATTTTGGTTGTGTCGTTTCATTCTAACAAAATTCAATGTTCATATCTCCATGTCTCGGCCGTTACTGATCTCAGTGCAATCGTTTGTGGCTACACGAAAATTTTTCTCTCCCTCAGGAGGTACGGACGTGATCAACTCGCATCGACTACCCCCTCGGCTGAGTTCGTACTTATAGCGACATCGACAAACCAAGAACGTATAGCCCTAGACAAAACGCTTCACTTTCTTCATCTGCCCAGCAAACCGTTGTCTAGTTACTGCGTTGTTAAAACAGACGCTGTATACTAGCCTTACATGTTAACAAACACAAGAGTTTTGCTGCAGGTCTTGCGAAGTTTCTGCAACAAGCCTCTTACCCGTCGAAGACGTAAGAAGGAATTTCGAGGAAAATGTTAAAGCCTAGGACCTACGTCATCCTTTTTTTTTTTTTTAATGAGCACTTAACATCCTGATTCATTTTTCTTTCTTTCAGCAATGACCACCTATGTTATAAATCATTTAAGACCGTACATTTTCCTTTGTTTGGAAGTATGATATCCTGAAATGTATAACAAAAATCACCTCCTTCTCCTACATAATAACATCTTACATAAATAGACCTACGGTGTGTGAACGTAAATTTTCCTGACCCGTTGTCGCTCGTGGCAATTCGGCTTAAGACGTAAGGCGGAAGTACGTAAGGATGTGTTTGGGAACACGGTCGGCCGACAACACAATAATACTAGCTTCACGGTAATGTTCAACGATGGATTAGAACAATGCTGATGATAAACTGTAACGTGTGTGTGATCTTGGTCTCTCGAAGTCGCTACCACACCAAAACTGCGCTATCAGAAATGAAACTAGTAGCACGTGTGCTTCCAACCTGTTAGGCCGAAACATTTTCGGGTGGCTATCAAATGACGCCGTGTACAACGTACTATATAAAAACAACTTTGGCAGTAAGTTAGGTGAGTCCTTATACCGCCCACAATATGCGTCTTTCCTTCATTTCTCCAATATTTTAAGGTTAGAAATTTTGCGTCCAGATGTCGTGTTCTAAGAATATTTCTGGATGATGTGTACTATATGCGGCATCCCTCGTACATTACCTTTGCCTGAGAAAAACTCATTGCTTCTTGCTTTAGTTGATGCTCACAGGAAAAGTTGAAAATCACCAAAAACATATCAGCACTGACGTATCGGAAATATGATGTTAAAATGTCCCCTCAAAAGCTGAGGGATTACAGATACAGTGTTTGTGTGTAATAAGCTGTGAAGTTTGTGCAAATGGCCGTGACCTAACGTGAAGTACTATCCCATAATTATAACGGAGGAAATAGAAAAAGGGTATTTACAGAAGGCGTGTTTGCGAGCAATAAAATATTTTTTTGTAGAGGACATCCAGTTGTGTTTATTAAACTAAAAAGACATTAAAATAATTTCTGATTCCAGACAAACACGATAATATATTTTGTTTTATTTTATTGTTATCTCGACGACATATTTCAGTCAACTGACCATCTTTACATCTTTACAAAAACTTAGAATCAGGTTCGTGCTGTACAAATAGCATGCACCTTATTCTAAGTCTTGTAGAGCGGACTGATGGTGGTCAGTTGGCCAAAACATGTCATCAAGATGATAATAAAATAAATTATATTGTTATGTTTGAAACCAGAAACTACTTTGTTGTCTTTTAAAAACACATGAAATTCATAATCAAGGCCGTGGCCTATTTTAATGCATTATCTCATAATTATAACGCAGGAAATATATGATATCATGTGACATTTATCCAGAGTATCTGAAAATCGAGACCTACAAGAAATAAATTGGAGTAGCAACGACTACGCGAAGTGCGGCTGACGTTTCGGACGTTAGTTCTAATCCCGTCTTCTCTGTATTTTAAACTTGTTTCTCGCGGAACTGTGAGAGAAACTTCTAACTACTGTTTCGTGCAAATTAGGATAAGGTTCTTTGCATAAAACGTAACTCAGTTGTGAAGAGATGGCAGAATATATGAATCAGTAGAAATAAAACGAAATGAATAAGCAGCAGATGAGACCAGAGCATAGCAGCAACTGGAAGCAAGAAGCACATACGTAAACAAGTTATATTAATATCAGTGGACGATGCACGTTTTTAAAGTTACTAAACGGGAACAGAGACAAAGCCACAGTAAAAGAGGAATATTCTGAGGTGTGCCATCCCCGTTGTGCGTTAAAACTATATGGTGAGGTGAATTCAGTCAAAAAACACAACTATAAAATAAGGCTAAATGATGGTATTTATTAGCAAGGAAAAAACTACATGTTTCGGCCTATAGTGGCCATCTTCAGGTTCTGACAATTTTCTGTTAAAAGAGTTTTATATAATATGGTTAAACTGCGTGGTGATGTTGAGGCATAGGCATATTATATAAAACTCTTTTAGCATAAAATTGTTAGAACCTGAAGATGGCCGCTATAGGTCGAAACATGTAGTTTATTCCTTGCTAACAAACACCATCATTTAGCCATATTTTATAGTTGTGTTTTATGACTGAATTCACCTTACCATACAAGGAATGTCTCCTTTCTCATAGACAGAAAACTAGAAAGAATAGTTTTATTTAGCGACGGTGACAATTGCTAAAATTATATAGCGTCGGTGTTAAACGAATGAATGCAGATCATTCGTGGAATGATACTGATGGAAGAAAACGAAATACTTGCTGAAAAAATACTGTCTCGGTGACACTTTTTCCTGCGACACTCGAAAATGCACAGACGTTCTTAGGCAGTGAATCTGTTCAATAAGACAGACAATAGAACTCACATGGGCAGCCTTAACAGCCTTCTACATCGCACGCATTCAGAACTTACTGTCAACCACACGTCGACATTCATAGGGCACTTATGATGTTATGCATTGCGTTTTATGCATATTTTGTAGAAACTGACACAAGTAAAATGTTTAAAGCATTCGGTTGTAAATTGTGGAGGCCTTTAAGCTGGTAGATATTTTTTCGAGTCCTTTAACATGTAATATTTTTCTTCTTCGAAAAAAATCAATTACTTTTGCTAACCTACAAGTTACGTTTTCTTCTGACGTATGAGCTGTTTCATTTGCTGACGATATTTTCATGTGTTTAATGAAAAAATCACTTTCTTCAATAATTAATGCCAGATTTATTACTATTTGTGATATCCAGCCCAGATATATACGTATGCTAATTACTCGGATAACCGACGAATCAAGGCCACAATCTCGGCACGCGAAAGAGATTTCTTCTTCGTTTTCAAACATTTCTGGCCGACTTTTGGAACCAAACAGCCTCTTTTCAATGATTACCGGGGAATCTTTCACCGAGGAGCAAAGCGAGAGGGGCTTTAAGCTAACAGCTCACCTTCCTATAATAACGAAGTCAAAAAAGTGTCCAGTTATGCTTCAACTTTCCTATTTGTTTTCATGACATGACGCATAATTAAAGGCAGAGGTCATTTTAAAATTTGTCGGTATTTATAAACATCTGAACTAGAAGATCATGCCCTTCACAAACAGCTGTAACTTATTACGTACCCATTTTCGTGCGTTTAATATCTCTTAAATCATTCGATAAAACCAGATGGTAAAAGCATGACAGCCAAACGTAGAAAGTGAACCTTGCATTTTTTGCGATCCGTTTTGTGCTCTGAGAATTATTTAGTGCGAAAAAGCAAACTTTTGTTACACCCAGAAGATTAATATAATATTATATATTACCCAAATCTAGGAGAAGAAAAGTACAAGTATCAAATTCAGGATGTCAAAGTATAAAGTGCATTTCAACGCAACAAAAAAAAGTGTGCAAATTATGTTACAGCACCATATCATTACTTCTTCAGCCCTGGAGAAAGACATAAATATCCAGTGCTATCTGCGAAGGTTAAGGTTCCCTGGTCGAAACCAATCACGCCACGAGAAATTCTAAGAAGAATACGTGATAACAAAGAACTGTCAGGATATAACGATATCCAAGCATGATCCTTCCTGTTGTCAGCGCGACGTAAAGCCCCTTACGTAGTAATTCTGATCGAATATAACAAACAAACTGCTCGATATAGCGCCATTTTACGCAGCGTACACAACACTCATTCAAATGCTATGCAATGAGGATTACAAACAAAGCCGCTAATGAGCGACATGGCGCTGTCTGTCATTCTGTCAGGCCCACTAATATTACGATATCTCTATTTAAAGAATATATTTTTTTTTGCAGACACGTAACTTCTCGGAAATACACAGAGAAAGTTAAACCTCTCCGACAGAGAATACGTATTTTGAATCAAAACTTTTTGCTTAGATGAAGAGACTTATGCTTGCCTACCTTGCAGACCCGAACTTGGTGTCTATGTATGGAGTGGGAAAGACAATGAGGTAAGGTTCCACTCCTCCGTTACTACAACACGAAATTATTTATTACACCTGTAGGGGTAAATCGTCCGGAGCGTGAAGTTGACTACTCATCTCCATCTAGTGTCGAGGTTAAGAATGGGTGGCGATACACCCCTACTCCCTGTATACGCTTCATAGTGTGGCCAGGAACGACTTTATCTTTTTTACGTAATACATAAAATAATACACACAGGGAACTCTTATGAGCCAGTCAAGGAAATTCCTGGGCCGCAGTGCAATGAGTTCTTATACGAGCGCGTACTCAGAAGGAGAACTGGAGTTCCGCCTGGCAAATCGGACCAACAATATCTCCTGACATTATTTCACGGTTGCACTGAATGAAGACTCCCTGTATGACGTACAAAGTAGACAATAAATTAAAAATAAAAGTCTAATCACACTGACAGGTTACGGGATTAAGTGTACATTGCAGCTATGAATGTGACGTAACTTCAATATACGGAAGCGAAACTTGCGTTGTAGAAAGTAAGTACAAAAAAAACATGGTTAGCAAAGTTAAATGTGGTTTATTTGACGTGATGCATGGTATAGGAGAATGGATTAAAAAAAAAAGTCTCAAAGAAAAATTCAAGTCCCGAAATGGAACGAAGTTGGGATCACACAGCGAGGCCTATAATATACGGAAACCACACGAATGTACAAAGTCCCTGGATATGAATATAATAAATCGACCTGGAAATTAATATGATTGAACATAAATATAAAATTCGAAATATTTTTAAAACTGGAATTATTTCCTTCAGGAGAAAAAGATAAGAAGACAAACCAGATATGATGTATAGAAAACAGCATTACGACATAAAAGGTACAAGAAGTTGGAGTAAGGCGACTGAGAATAACTTTGAAAGAAGATTCCGGTTCTGAGTCGGTTATAAGCACTCAGCTGCCTTATCTATCAACAAAAAATTAACTCCATTTTGTGGTTGAAATACACAAATATTAAGGCCTATCTGAAACTTGCAAGACTCTATAACCTTAGTGATTTAAGCAGTATAGAAAATTATATGACACAACACATGAGAACGGTCTGTTTTTCTTTTTTTAGGGTTCCTTTCATCATCTGCGACTATGCAGTGCCAAATGGTAAAGTAACTGATCAAATGCGAATTGAAAAAAATACTGAAGAAAACCATTGTGACCAGAGGTACAAAAGGGTTTGTTTGGATGAACACAGGACAGCATATTACAATACCAGTCAGGCTAAAAGGCGTCCACACATATATTTACACCGGACAACTTACAGGTACAGGCTAAATCTCGGAGTGTGCTATATGATATCTATCACCTGCTTTATCATTAATAACTCCTTAGTTCCGCACACGAAGTGTAGATCATGACGGGTTTCATGTAATTCAGGAAGTAAACAGTAATCACTTTCCTTAACAGCATTCATCTACAGATATTCATAGTAAGGACGGAGTGTTTTCTGTGATGTAGTAACTGAATTTGTTATGTAGTATTTAGCAGGATTTTACGGCTACGAAGTGTCGAAATACGCATAAAATTACACGTGATTTCTACTACGGAATGCAAAAGAATGTTCTATCTGCGTCATATCTAACAATCATATAAACAAAAGACAAGAGCAGAAACAATTCTAATTGGGTAGTTAGAGACTTATGAATAACGGAGATTTATGTGCATTTTATCATGTTAAAAACAATTACATGAACCAGTCTTAACTTCTGATTGCTCGTATGTACATTTTCTGCTGGCAAGTGACAGATACAGGACTGAAAGACTCACCGACATTGTTACCACGCAACGCCAGTGCAAACAGCGCTCCAACCACGGCCAGAAGGCGCAACATGGCGACAAGAGAGGCTCACATCACATCATCGCATGCCGACAGCGCCCCCGAGCCACCACACTGCAACACAAATCAGATAATTTTAACAAAGTACTTCGAGGTATTACAATCAATAAGAGTCCACCGTTCTTTGCACATGGCGACATCTGGATGCCCAATTTCTCTACAACCCAACTTACTACCTACTATTTATCTTTCTGCTTATATATGTCACCGTGTCTTGAAGTTTTCTAAACAAAATATTTCGCTTTATTAAGGTCCACCCTGAGTTTGGTCGAGGGTTTCCAAACTTTCGAAGCAAACTACCATCTACATCTTCCTCTAGCGTGCTCTCATACACTGGATACAGAACCAGCAACCTCTCCCAAAACGTCGGTCACCCTCTACAACAATACGCTAGATGACCGTAGTCTTGACATGTACCCTCGTGAGAATGTCAAATATTACAATACATTTCTCATTTCCTTTAAAGAACCGTCTTAATTTAACCCTTTAAACGCCGAGTTAAATCCCATTTGCCATTTGCTGGCATTGTTAGGAGCTCACCATATTTTCCACGTTAGCAGGATAAGGGTTAAACACTATTATTTAATACTTAATTAAAAATTGACAGTCTTCTATAGTATAAAAAATTAAAAACTTCTAAAAGATAATACAGTCTTAAGAAGTAACAATATTAAATGTCCGATTCAGAGTAAATCGCATCTTCTCGCCCAAGCCACACACCGTTCAAGAGTCACTGAAACAAACCTCTGTGAATAATTGGCCTTCCAAATATGAAATTCGTAGTTGCTCCTGCCAACGCCAGGAAGTGAGACGGGGTGCTGGGGTTATAGGTTCCAGTGTTCTTAATTTTGCCGCTTGATAACGGTGAGTTGTCAGCCTCACGCTTCGGCAGGTTTAAATTCGCGGAATGTTCCTTCAGTACCCGTTGAAATCGAGGCTGGCTAGGCACCAAAACCGATATACACGCCTCGAGGGGTACATGTATATATGTTACGCTCAAAGATCGAAAACGCTTATTGAACGGAAAAAAGACCACAGCGCTTTGTGGCATTACAGCAACAGCTACAACGCGAAATTGTGTGTTGTGGCTGTTTTTAAACAACCACAACGCGTTGTGGCATGAGAGAAACAGCCACAACGCGAAATGCCTTTTAAATGAACTGTTTATAAGTTTAGTAATTTATTAATAAAAATACATGTAACGTAGGCCTAATGAAGAACAATGGCGAAGCTCATTTATTTTAGCAGGAGCTGTTAGAATGACACATAGAATTACACTTCATATTTTTCGAACGACATTTGCATTTTTATCGACGCTGTATCTCTTACAATGGCAGCTTACAAATCCCTGCTTACTTCCAGACGTTATCATTGAGGCTGACCGAAGAGATAGTGAACTTGAGGGCACATCATGTGCCTCGATGAAGTTGTCGGCAGTTGTGAATTCATTGCGAGCATACAGCCGCTC
>Ga0123355_10022848_pt1 | contig 10026 bp, 9 predicted proteins | sample TergutEmb28metaG_3_FD_89872 | JGI IMG/M metagenome (GOLD analysis project Ga0123355, IMG submission 89872) | Embiratermes neotenicus P1 segment gut microbial communities from Petit-Saut dam, French Guiana - Emb289 P1 | ecosystem: Host-associated > Arthropoda: Insects > Digestive system > Gut ...
CAAGAAATGATAGCAGATGGGCGTTTGCTGGCAAACGGTGATAAAAAATTTACTATCGGATTTAACGCACTGGAATGCCTTGTTAATATAGATGATGCCAGCTCTGTCAAGTATCTGGAGGATGTCGCCATCCCACATTATAAAGCCGGAGATGGGTCGGATAAGGTTATGGCGCTGGAGTTATGCAAGGAGATAGAGGCGTACTATAAGAAAAAAAGGGTTAAAACAAAGGCCTCGGCTTTTACTACTATAGTTAGGGATATTTATGAAGACATGTTTTTGGGGGAGAGTGACTTTTGAGGAAATTAACAAAATGAACTGTATAGTTATAGTGAATTAAAATTGCATACATTCCCACCTGGGTATGCCCACCGTATGTATTCATTATCCCAAAGTTTTGCATTGCAACGGTTTGAGCATAGGATGCAAGTACCATGTATTTAGGAACCACCCCCCGACATAGATTTTCTTCGGAACTCCATGCCATAACTATAGCATACCTGCATATATTATGTATTCATACATAAAAAAGGCGTTTGTAATCGTGGGCTTGTATCACCCCCACCATCCAACCGCCCAATTTGAATTATTTGATTACCCAGGCTCGACTAAGACGCGCGAACCCTCGCCACGCCACTGGTCCTTACATCAACATTCTCAAGAGTCGAAAGGGTAACATTAGCCGCACCGGAAATATCTACCCTACCACCTTCAATTTCCAAATCACCAGCGGTAATGCTCAGTGCCCCAGAGCCGTCTATATCAATATTAGTGGCACTGCCCCACATTGTGATATTTGCTGCACCTGATGCATCTATTTCCAAGTATTCTACATCCAGGCCTACATTAATATTTACCGCCCCGGATATATCAAGTGAAAAGCGTGTGACTGTTATATTGTCCCAATCTGACGCGTTGACTGCGCCGCTAAATTCTGCCGCTGAAAGATATGGCGCATATACATACATGCGTGGGCGGTTGGCTGTTGTTGTGTCAAAACCACGGCGAGAACCGACGATTAACGTCCCCCCTCGCGTATCAACATCCAAATGGTCGAAAAGATTTTCCTGCATTGCAATGGTTAGGGCTCTGTCCTCGGATTGCCGATATACAACTACAAAGTTTCCGCTAACGTCAATACTGTTAAAGTCCCCTACTTCCATGGAACGGGAAACAACTTGCCCCGTCCCTCGGACTGGGTTGCCACCGATAGTAATACAGCCACTAAAAAGAAATGCCATACCTATCAGTACCAGAAGTAAGATGAAAAATTTTTTGAGCATTAAATAGTCCTCCTATTGACCCATTATGGGCATTTTCGTCACTAGCCGAGTATGAATACAGGGGCAATCGCCTTTGTCGGTATCATCAAAACCAGTGTCTGATTCAACATATATATACGGAAGCTATTGTCTATAAGTCTTGATATACGCCAGTTTTATTAATATCATGACTTTACTTTCCCAAGTAATAGAAGCAGCCTATCCAATTCATCAGGGGAATAATATTCGATTTCTATCCGGCCTTTTTTCTTACCTGGGCGAATATTTACCTTGGAGCCAAATACCTGCTTCAGGTCATCTTCGGCTTTCCGATAGGCATAAATAACTTCTTCAGATAACTGGGGCTCATCATCTTTTTCTTTTGGTTCCTGTCTTGCAGCGTCCTTCAAGGCTACTGCAATCATAACCTCGGCACCTCGTACGCTTAAGCCTTCTTCTACTATTGTGTTTGCACAGGCTGCTTGCAAGTCACCGTCTTCTACTGTAAGCAGCACTTTGGCGTGGCTTGCAGTCAGTTTCCCCTCTCCTGCCAAGGCTTGGGCTCTCGGGTCTAGCTCCAATAGATGTAGTGCGCTTATTACTGCATGCTTATTTTTTCCTACCTTGGTGGCAATATCTTCAGTAGAGAAGAAGAAATCATCCATCAATCGTTTATAACAAAGAGCTTCTTCGATGGAGGTCAAATCCTGTCTCTGGATATTTTCTATCAATGCGACCTGCAGGATATCCCCGTCTGTATAGTCTTTTACAATTACCGGCACCTCAGTCAGTTTGGCAATTCTGGCGGCGCGATAACGCCTTTCACCGGCTATAATAGAATAATGCCCACCATTATCCTTTACAACAAGAGGCGAAATAACCCCATAGGTCTTCATGGACTCCGCCAATTCCTCCAGGGATGATTCTTCAAAATACTGCCTGGGCTGGCCGGGATTTGGCTCAATTTTTCTTATGTCCACCATCAATATACCTGCTGGCAGACCCGAATCTTCTTCGGATTTTTGGTTTTCTTGAGATGCGCTTAATAAGGCATTTAATCCCCTTCCAAGTCCGGATTTCATCGTTTGTCACCCCTCGTTTTATTTCTCTCTATAACTTCCTGCGCCAGTTTCTTATATGCATCTGCGCCTTTGGAATCCGCTGAGTATAGTGTAATCGGCAGTCCGTGACTTGGAGCTTCGCTTAAACGAACATTTCTGGGTACTATGGTTTTATATGTGTGCGCTCCAAGATGCCGGCGTACTTCTTCTACTACTTGGTTGCTTAAATTAGTGCGTGAGTCATACATGGTAAACACCACACCTTCGATTACAAGGCTTGTGTTAAGCTTTTGCTGTACTCGCTGGATGGTGTTCATAAGCTGGGTAAGCCCCTCAAGGGCATAATATTCGCATTGTATGGGAATAAGAACAGAATCGGCGGCGCATAGGGCATTGACTGTTAGCAGATTAAGAGATGGAGGACAGTCCATAATAATATAGTCAAAGGGATATTTGGAGCTATTAAAAATAGTCTTGAGCCTAAACTCCCGCTCGTCCATTGCAATAAGCTCAATTTCTGCACCACTTAGGTCTATATTGGCAGGAAGCAATCGTACTCCTTCGACACACACTGGTAAAATCACATCTTCCAGGGTGGCTTCCCCAATAAGTACATTGTAAATCGTCTGCTGCAAGCTAAACTTATCTATCCCAAAGCCGCTACTTGCGTTGCCTTGTGGATCCATATCCACCACAAGCACCCGTTTTCCGGCTTGGGCCAGACATGTGGATAAATTAATGGTGGTTGTGGTCTTCCCTACCCCACCCTTTTGGTTAGTTATTGCGATAATTCTGCTCATTTTGCAAATTCTCCTCTTTTAATGGGGCACTGACCCCGCCACTTCGCGGGGCAAAGCCCCGCTTGCTTCCTCGCGTTGCTGCGGGACCGCGCTTTGCGCGGTAAAGCTTGCATCTTTTCTTTCTAAGTACATATTCACCGCTACCAGGTAATGCACCGGGAAGCCATTTTTGTTCGGTACGATTAGGGCCGGGTCAAATTCCTCGTAGGGGATTGATTTGCGCCCACCTTTTTCTGCCCGTTCATGAAAACGGGCCAAGTCTTCGCTGGGAAGAAGGAAAATCTCACCCTTCACATGAAAATGCACCAGCAGGAAGCCCACTCCTTGCTGCTTGCGAAAACTTTCCATAAATGTTATTTGATGAGGGTGAATATTGCGTAAAGGTAAGCTCTGTTGTTTAGTCTCCTTGGCATCGAAGCACATGGCCAACCCCTGGGCCACTCCAATAAAATCTACGGTACTTTTTTTTTCAAAATAAGCAGATGTTATCGTCCGAGCCTTGTTATCCACTTCGACTGGTGTAATCGGTGTAGGCACTTTCTGAATAATCGCAAGACCTCGTTGCGCGTATAGCTGGTTAGTCATGTCAATCATTTCTTCAAATGCAGAGCCTCTCAGTCCACGGGTTTTCCAATGAGCCATTATCTTAACCGTAGATATAGGGCAAGATCCGCTGTTTCCATGGGCTTGGAGAAATATTTTCCTTGGAAAATATCACACCCAAGCTCAACAAGCATATCACGTTGGGCTTTGGTTTCGATTTGTTCGGCTATGATAGTCATAGGCTTGGCGTGGGTGTTTATATGTTTTATTACTGTGGCACTTAGCTCGTTGTATTGTGCGTCTTGGGTCAGGGCATTGCTTAGCTTTATGGCCTTAACCCCCATGCGGCGTAGATTATTAAAATGGGTCTGCTGCAGGTTAAAATTATCAATTATGACCTTTAGCCCGATGGCTTCAAGGGAACCGATTAGCATCCATGGGTCAAAGCCTGGACTTAGAACTTCTTGGCTGCAAAGCTCGATACGTACTAATCCTGGGTCGATATTATATTTTGCCAGGGCAGCTTCCATCATTTTTATGTTCTTAGGCTTTCCTAGCTGCTTTGGAGATAGGCTTATTGTCATTAACAAGTCCGTAAAATTGTATTCCCTTAAGCTTTGAAGGCTGGAAAGAGCTTCATCTATGATAAATGTATTCAGCTCGCTTTCCATTCGGCCTTCTTCTATCAAGGCTTGCACCAACTCTGTGGGAAGAGGCCCAAGGGATGCATGTCTGTAGCGCACCCGGGCTTCGAAGCTCAGCATACGATTATTGCTGTCAATCATGGGTTGGTATTCCAGATAAAAGCCCCGTTTTCGGCGCAAATCGTATTCCATTTCTTCGAATAAGGAGCGCGCAAAAACCCCTACATCATCCCGGCGAGCCATATACGGTGCAGCATCCCGGGACATTAACTCCTCTATAGCAAAGTCGTTTCGCTCTTCGCTGGCACTGTTGGCCATCCAGGCAAAGGGCAGATAGATAAAGGTGCCCATAATAAGCCCTATAATCTGAATGACCCCGGCCATTGCGGACCCGGTAGCCATCCAACCGCTTAATCCCACAGGCATTGTGGGGTCAACACCTTCAATAATCGGACTCATGCCGACAGATAGTGCCATGTATGAAATAACCGCTGAAAAAATCGGGGCAAAAATGAAAGGAATCAGGAAAAACGGATTAAATATTATTGGAAGCCCATAAACAATGGGTGAACCGATATTAGCTATCCCCATAGGCAGCGAAACAAGGGCAGGCCGAGAGGCATTTTTCCAACGCACAATAAAAACAGCAGCGATAAGGGCAAGCACCCCTCCGCCAGAAAATACAAAGAACTCAAAGAAAAGTGGATCAAAAATCTCAGGCCAGCCTGCTGTATACGCTACATTCCAAAGCATATCCCCGTTGTGAAGGCCAAAGAACCATAGCAATTGATGCATAAACGTAAAAAATATAATGACAGCCAACTGGCTATTAAACCTGTTGGCAATACCGGCAAGCATGTTGATAACGCCACGCTGAAGATAATAGGGAATGTTGGACTCGCCAGCAATATTAAAAATAAACCGCAGAACAGCAAAAATAAGAATCGTAAACAGTGCAGGTTCAAGAAGCTGCACAACCTGGGCCAAATAAGAAGTAGAGGCCCGAGGACGAGCAACTACCAACCGGAATCGATAAAAGAAAAAGAACAGTAAATGGGAACCTACAGCGACAATTACAGCAATAAACACCCCACTAGTGCCAAATTCAAAAAACATGCTCCAACCTGTTGGGTCAGCAACTAACAAAAATAAGCAAGAAAGCCCCACAAGTGCAGGCACCAAGGGGCTAAGAACTCTACTAGAATAATGAGGGGAATGAAGTGCCAAGGAATAACTAATGGATACAACAGCGGCAATAGGAATAATCCCAAGAACCCCTACATAAATCTGTTCGAAGGTAATATGCCAGTTGAGACCGGGGATACCAGGGGTCGCATCCAATGACAATGGAATCTGCAGTTCCACAAGCATGAAAATAAAAGCCCCAATCAACAAGATAGGCATAATGCCAGCAAACCCGTCTCTTATGGCTTTAAGAATGTTTACACGTTCGATGCGTAGTGCAAAATGGGACAGCCAATCTCTCACCGCGTAAGGCTCACCCCTACCCTTTTATCTTTTGGCGCAAATATTGTCATCATGTGTAGTATAACATAAAGGTATGAATTGCACTAATAAATCATGAAAAACATGTTTTTCGAGCAACCTGTTTAAATAATTACGATATAACAGATTGCAGATAGAATAATATGTGGCTATAATGGGCTAGTCAAGGCAAACGCATGGCTGGTTTAATGAAACTGTAAGGAAAACAGCAACCATAGTGTGATAAGCTGATGGTGTTCATCTAAAATCCAGTTTTGTTATTTTGGATAGAGGCAGTTATATTGTAGACTGCTTTTGACATTTTGAGAGGAGGCAGCATATGACTTCAAAACAAATACAAAAATCATTGCTACTCCTATTGGCGTTTATAATTATCAGTGCCAGTGCCGTTGTTTCAATAACTGTTGTATCACATGATTGCTGTGCAGTATATGTTGAAGAGTATTGTACCCCCTGTGTGCTTATTGATAAATTACGCAACACATTACAACAAGGCATAGGAATGGGTTCTACATCAATGTTTGCGTTGTCAGCATTACTTGTTTTGACAGTATTATTAGGCATCAAGAACCACCCGACCTACAATTTAGTCGAGCTTAAAGTGAGAATGAATAACTGAGATAGATTTGTATGGCAATTAAAACATAGCCCTTATATGGGTTTGTTTTGATTGCTTTTTTGTGTACGAGAAACCACATCCCCATGGGCGTAAAAGCGTACCCTCATACTAAAATTTTAAGGAGTATTTATTATGAAGCGTAAAATCATTTTAATAACTGTTTTAATATTAGCCATCATGACAATACTGGCCGCGTGCAACAATGCAGATGAAGAATATGAGCCAGAGCCTGACGATGTTGACGCCGTAGCATATGATGATAATCAAGAACCAGATGATGAAGATGAACCTGTTGCCGATGTACCTGACGAAGACCGCTTGCGTGTTATTGTGTCTATTTTCCCTCAATATGACTTTGTAAGGCAAATTGCCGGGGATAGAGTTGAGCTTTCGATGCTTATTTCACCTGGAGGAGAAAGCCATGGTTTTGAACCTACACCACGGGATATGATTGCCCTTGGGGAAGCTGACTTACTTATCTATGTAGGTGGACACAGTGATACATGGGTAAGACCGGCACTTACTGCTGTAAACCGCAGCGATATGCCCACAATTGCATTGCTTGATGTGGTAAGCGGTTATTTAGACTGTTATGACGATACCTGCGATGATGAGCACCACCATCATCATCACGGCCACGACCATCATGACAACGATGATGACGAACACCATCATCATAGCCACGGTCATCACCATTATGACGACGATGACGACGACAATCATCATCACAGCCACGGTCATCACCATCATGACGATGATGACGACGATGACCACCATCATCATAGCCATGGTCATCACTATCATGACGATGACGACGATGATGACCATCATCATAGCCATGGTCATCACCATCATGACGACGACGATGACCATCATCATCATCACGACCATGATCATCATCATGACCATGACCACTATGACGAGCATGTGTGGACATGTCCACGCAACACAATCGTAATCGTTGATGCCATTGCATCCGTTTTAGCTGAAATGGACCCGACTAATGCAGATTTTTTCTGGGCCAATGCCGATAGTCTTATCTTAGAGCTACGGAGCCTGGATAGAGCATTCGTTGATGTTGTAGCAAATGGTGTGCGGCGTACGGTTATTTTTGGCGACAGGTTCCCATTCACTCATTTTACTAATACCTACGGTCTAATTGCACATGCTGCCTTCATTGGCTGTGATGAAGCCACACAGGCTAGCCCGGCAACAATTGCGGCTCTTATTACCAGAGTTGAAGATGAGGATATTCCCGTTGTTTTCCATATAGAGTTGTCCAATATGGCGATTGCCAACACCATTGCAGAGGCAACCGGAGCAGAAATCATGGAATTCCATTCCACTCACAATGTAAGTCTCGCCGAGTTTAACGCAGGGATTACCTATGTTGAAATAATGTGGCGCAACGTTGAAGCATTGAGAGCCGCATTAAGTTAAATAATCTTGCATAAACATTGGGCTGTCACCTTACGTGGCGGCCCATTTTGTTGTAAAATAATCATTGAAAATAAAACAAACCCAAGGAGTGGTACCATGCAATCAGATATTAAAATCGCTCAGGCAGCTAAACTTAAGCCAATCTCGGAGATTGCCGCGAAGCTTGGCATCGCCGACGAATACCTTTCCCCCTATGGCCGTTATAAGGCCAAAATTAATCATCGTTGCCCTGGCGCAAGTCAGCCTCCCGGCAAAGCCATTTTGGTAACTGCCATAAGCCCCACCCCTGCGGGAGAGGGCAAGACCACAACCACTGTAGGTTTGGGAGATGCAATTGCCCAAATGGACAAAAATGTAGTCATCTGCTTGCGGGAGCCTTCACTTGGCCCGGTCTTTGGAATGAAGGGCGGTGCCGCGGGAGGTGGTTATGCCCAAGTGGTGCCCATGGAGGATATAAATTTACACTTCACCGGTGATTTGCATGCCATTACCGCAGCCAATAACTTACTCGCTGCAATGCTGGATAATCATATCTACCAAGGCAATACTCTGGGCATTGACCCTCGGCAGGTAGTATGGCGGCGTGCCCTAGATATGAATGATCGTCAGCTACGTAATATGCTAAACGGCCTGGGGGGTAAGGCCAACGGCACTCCTAGGGAAGACGGCTTTGATATAACCGCAGCCTCGGAGGTAATGGCTACATTCTGCTTGTCAGAGAGCCTGGGTGCATTGAAAGAAAACCTGGCCAAAATCGTAGTGGCTTACACATACACCGGCAAACCTATAACCGCCGGTGACCTCAACGCCCAAGGGGCTATGGCAGCTCTGCTCAAAGACGCATTTGACCCAAACCTGGTACAAACCCTGGAGGGTACACCAGCAATCCTTCATGGCGGGCCATTTGCTAATATCGCTCATGGATGCAATTCCGCCATTGCAACAAAACTGGCAATGGGTCTGGGGGATATCGTTGTAACAGAGGCGGGCTTTGGTGCAGACCTTGGCGCGGAAAAATTCCTAAACATAAAATGCCGCCGACTGGGAATAGAGCCGGCTGCGGTAGTACTGGTGGCAACAATAAGAGCATTAAAATATCATGGCGGCCGGGATAAAAACGACCTAAACCAAGAAGATATGGAAGCTCTGGCCGCAGGTTTACCCAATCTAGAAAGACATGTAAAAAATATTACCCAAACCTTCGGTCTGCCATGTGTTGTGGCCCTTAACCGGTTCCCTAAGGATACAGAAAAGGAAATTGCATATGTAATAGAAAAAATAGCGGCCCTGGGAGTAGAAGTCGCATTGTCGGAAGTATTCGCAAAAGGGGGCGCAGGGGGATTGGACCTGGCAAAGGCTGTACTCAAAGCCACTGAAGCCACCAATGATTTCCGCCATACCTACGAGCTGGACAAACCCCTCAAAACTAAAATGGAAGCCATTGCGAAAAAGGTCTATGGTGCAACCAGCCTAAATCTAACCGCCGAAGCAGCGAAACAAGTTCGCAATTTGCAAAAGTTAGGGTACGGCAACTTGCCGGTATGTATGGCCAAGACTCAATATTCTTTCTCAGATGACCCTAAAAAGCTTGGTGCAGCGGAGGACTTCACAATAACAGTGCGGCAGGTTCGACTTTCTGCCGGAGCGGGATTTGTGGTGGCACTCACCGGAGATTTACTCACAATGCCGGGACTACCCAAGGTGCCATCAGCGGAGGAGATTGATGTGGACTTGGATGGGGTTATTAGTGGGTTGTTTTAATAGAGGAGGCTGTCACATTAAGGAGTAATATAAAGCCCGTCATCCCGGGCTTACCCAGGATCCCCTTAGCCTTTCGACAAAGATAATGGGATTCCGGATTAAATCCGGGATGACGAGCCTTGAACTTACGGTATTCTTAACGAGACAACCCCGTATTGGCGTTAGCTTTGATACAATTACACGGTGACAAGATTTGAATGAAAATTTTGCACCCCCCTACACCCCCGTGTGCAGGGCGTGCGACTACCATGCTTATGCTTTACGATTTTATCAACGCCAATCAAGGATTAAAAGCAAAGGAAAGCACAAGCAATCCTGGCAAAGATGAAAGCAATCAATCCAGCAGCAGAGCGAACCTTGGAAGCACGTTGAATATTGGTTTTTTCGATA
>Ga0123355_10022850_pt1 | contig 10026 bp, 6 predicted proteins | sample TergutEmb28metaG_3_FD_89872 | JGI IMG/M metagenome (GOLD analysis project Ga0123355, IMG submission 89872) | Embiratermes neotenicus P1 segment gut microbial communities from Petit-Saut dam, French Guiana - Emb289 P1 | ecosystem: Host-associated > Arthropoda: Insects > Digestive system > Gut ...
AATAATCCGGGGTAGAACACCCGGCACTTATGTGAATCATTCGCACCTTTTCAAGAAGCAACTCCGGATTGCGGTTGTACGCAACAGCAAGCGACCGTAGCGACCCAAATACGGATATATCAACAGGACAGTCGCTTTCCTCAAGGGTTTTTAGAAGCATATCAACCCCTTGATTTTGATATGCAGGAATATCAAGCATCTTGTCACAGATAGAACGCATTGGTTCCAAGGGGCTTATTCCAAAAGGGGTATTGCGGTTGAAAATATAGTTGAGCTGCGTCACAGGTATTACACCCGGTTCACGCGGACCGTTTGAATCCGGCCATTCGGAATGATGCGCATAGGGTTCGCGGAACTTCCCCGTGCAGTCCAGCACAACAAGCAAAAGGTCAACGTCTGGTAGCGCGTAGGGCATGATTAGGTCAAAATTATCCCCAACATCTTGGTGTGGGTGGTATAAATCTGTAATGTCAATGAGTTTTAGCATTTTAAAACCTCCTTTGTAATTGCATTATACCACTTCGCTTACAATGCAACGCAGTATTTTTTTCAAATTCAACTGGTCGGTTTTCCCGACCAGTTGAATTTTATTTTGCGTGTGTGCACTTACAACATACCACTTTACATAAAATGATATATGTGATATGTTAGCCTACAAATAAAGCCGCAGGAGCGATGCAACATGAAAGAAGCCACCGACCCATTATACATGACAATATACAAGCAATTGCGCAAAGATATACAAGCTGGCAAATACGGCGCAAACCAACGCCTGCCAACTGAAAAGGAACTGTGCCAAACATACCACGTAAGCCGCATAACCAGCAAAAAAGCACTAAACATGCTGGCGGAAGAAAAGCTTATTATGCGCATAAAGGGCAAGGGTTCGTACATCTTTCAAAACCAAAAAATTTTTAGCCATACGTCAATGAATAATCGCAAAATGCCCATAATAGGCGTTATTCTGTCAACATTTGATAACTCCTTTGGGCGCGAGCTGTTGGCCGCAATAGAAGAAAATTGCAGGCAACAAAATATTTTGTGTCTATTCTTTCACACACTTGGCGACCAACAGGCAGAGGCCGAAGCATTAGACAATTGCATTGATCTTGGCGTAGATGGGATAATTATTACCCCTGTTTACGGCACGTACTACAATGCCAAAATACTGCAACTTGTTCTCAATGACTATCCAATTGTAGTGGTAGACCGCGCACTCAAAGGCATACCAACCCACCTTGTTTGCACAGACAATACATCTGCCGCACAGCAGGCAATAGACTATCTTGTTAAATGCGGCCACAAAAAAATAGGGGTGTACGCCCATGTTCACAAAAATATTTCGTCGGTGGAGGACCGCATAGAAGGCGTAAAGCGCGGCCTGCAAGCAAACAACATCAACATAGACGAGTCGCTGTTTTGCATAAGAAAGTTCAACGAATTTCTGCTGTACCAAGATGATGAGCGTTTTATCCAAGACCGCAACATGATTATCGAGCATTTAATGAATAATCCTGATATAACTGCCGCTTTTACGTTAAACTATAGAATTGCCATGCTTATAAAATGCGCGGCCGCAGAACTTGGACTGTCAATCCCAAACAACCTAAACATCATATGCTTCGACAGCCCTATAGAGGATATTCCGGGGCAGTATTTCTTCTCGCATATGCAACAAAGTTATGATGAACTTGGCAAGCAAGCAATTCGGCTATTATGCACATTAATGCAGGGGGAATTGACCGAAAAACCAGTAAAAATTAAGGTACCGGCAAAATTTATCCTTGGCACAAGCACAAATATACCATCTTATATGCAATGATATGTTGACATAACAATGCAATGTGATTATGATGTGAAGTGTAGAAACCACAAAGGCGGTGACGGTTTGAACTTGAAACATAAAAAACCCGGAATTACAAATAACAAGCGGAAAAAACGCCAAGGGTTATTTTTGTTCCTTATGGCTTTTCCGTTTTTGGCACTATCCCTTGCGTTTACGTATTTCCCCCTTCACGGGTGGATTTATGCTTTCTACGACTTTAGGCCGGGCTTCTCGTTAGCCCAATCCGAGTTTGTAGGGTTTCACTGGTTTAGAGTATTGCTAAACAACCCTATACGCGTACAGCAAATTTTACAGGTATTGCGCAATACCTTTGCCATAAGCGGTATTGGCATAGCACTTTCATGGTTTCCTGTTGCCTTTGCTATTTTATTGTCGGAAGTACGGTTTTCCGGCATGAAAAAAAGTATTCAAGTACTAACAACATTGCCCCATTACATAAGCTGGGTACTGGTGTTTGCCATGGCATTTGTAATGTTCTCTAGCGACGGCATGTTAAACAACCTGCTGATGTCCCTTGGGGTAATTGACGGACCTATCATGTTCTTGCACACTTCCGGAAGAAGGGTATGGGGCATCATGGGTGCGTGGTCATTGTGGAAAACATTTGGCTTTAGCGCAATAATATACTTAGCCGCTATCGCTGGGATAGACCAAGAACTGTACGAAGCGGCACGTGTAGACGGTGCAGGCAGGTTTAGGCTTATTTGGCACATATCCGTCCCGGGCATTCTGCCAACGTATACGGTGCTTCTGCTGTTGGCTGTGGCAAACTTCTTGAATAATGGTTTCGAACAATTTTTCCTGTTCTCTAATGCGTTCAATATTCGCCATATAGAGGTGCTGGATTTGTTTGTATACAATTTAAGCTTCGGCGGGCGGGCATTTTCTTTGGCAACCGCGGTCAGCATGTTGCGCAGTCTCATAAGCGTTGCCATGCTGTTTACTATAAACGCACTGTCAAAATGGCTGCGCGGCGGCGAGTCTATAATTTAAGGGGTGCGATATGGACAGTTCAACTTTTAAACACCCAAAAACAGTGAGCAGTGTGGTTTTCAACATACTAAACTATACCTTTCTTATTGCGCTTACACTGGCTTGCGTTTTTCCGTTTTACTACGTATTCATTAATTCCATAAGTGCCAACGAGTTAAGTGCCCGTGGTGATATTATTTTCTTCCCACGGCAAATGCACATCACTAACTACTTGCAGGTTGTACGGCTTCCGGGGCTTCCGCGGGCGGCGTTTATATCTGTTAGCCGCACGGTGCTTGGTACGGTTTTTGCGGTTACTGTGTCTGCATTTTTAGGGTATTTGTTCACAAAACCCATGTGGGGGCGCAAGTTCTGGTACCGGCTTTTGATTGCGTCCATGTATGTAAATGCGGGGCTTATCCCATATTTTATAACCTTGTTCAGAATGGGGTTTATGAATAATTTCTGGGTATATATTTTGCCGCTAGTGGTACAGCCCTTTAGTGTGCTGTTGGTAAAAACATATATAGAATCTACGCCGCCGTCCTTGCAAGAATCGGCAGAAATAGACGGCGCAGGGCCATTACGTGTTTTCCTGTACATTGTACTGCCGCTGTGCAAACCTATTTTGGCAACGGTTGCAATATTGGTTGCCGTAGGGCAGTGGAACGCTTTTATGGATACGTTGCTGTTTGTAACAGACCAAAGATTATGGACAATGCAATTTGTACTTCAACAGTATCTTAATGACGTAAACAGGCTGGCACAGCAGATAAGGGCAATGGAAGGCCCCATAGATATGGCCTTGATTGCAAACATGCAGGCGCAAACGCCCATGTCTGTAAGGATGACGGTAACGATGGTTGTAACTTTCCCGGTACTTTTGGTGTATCCGTTCTTCCAGCGGTATTTCACAAAAGGTATTATGGTTGGTGCGGTTAAAGGGTAAACAAAAGCCGTAAGCGCGGCTTTATATAACAAAAAGGAGGCAATTATGAAAAAGAACTTATCAAAGGCATTGGCATTGGTGCTTGCAGCAATTATGATTGCGGCACTGGCAGTAGGCTGCGGAAGGAATAACAACAACGACGACCCGCCACAAGACACAGGGACGCAAAATAATGCGCAAGCTCCAACAGGCGGCGGCAACGATGTAACACCACCGCCGGCTCCACCAGCTTCAACGGACTGGGTACGCCCGGAAAACCACATTACAGTGGAACTGTTTGGCCCGCACAGCGTAGGCGCAATAGGCGAACTGGGCGGTTGGTTTGGCAAAATGATTTACGACAGGTTTAACATGACAATCAACCAAATTTCTGCCGCAGACGGCAACAACCAACTGCTTTGGGATACGCGCTCTATGGCGCGCAACCTTGGCGATCTTATCATAATAAACCCAGAGGACTTGGACGACGTTGTTCAAATGGGTTTGGTTATGGACATTACAGACATGGTTGACACAATGATGCCATACTACACATCACAATTCCCTGCCGGGCTTGCCCGTGCGCGCAACCTTGGGCAGGGCAGAATATACGGGCTGTCAACAAACGTATCCACCCAACCGGCTGGGGCTGCATATGTAGACGGGCTGCAAATATCACGTTCGCCGTTTATACATCAAGAGAAGTGGCTTGCCGTTGGCGCTCCGCCCATTAACACATTAGAGGACTTGCCGGGTGTACTTGCGCTAATGCAAGAAGCATTCCCATACACAGAAAACGGCGACCCCGTTTTCGGCTTTACCATGTGGGGCGACTGGTGCGCACATGACGTTTTCTTTGCAAACCTTATCTGGTTTGACGAAATGTACGGTATGCGCCAATGGGGCAATACCGGCATGATAGACCCAATTAACCAAACATACGAATCTGTATTTGACGAGGATGGTTTGTATAAACGCGCACTGCGTATGTTCTTTGAAGCAAATCAATTGGGGCTTATTGACCCGGATTCACCAACGCAAATGTCTGACACAATATGGGGTAAGGCCGACGGCGGGCAGGTTATGTTCTCTTGGCACTCGTGGTTTGGCGCGGGCTTTAATACCGAAGAAAATGTTGCACAAGGTATTGGCATGAACTTTATCCCTATTATGGACCAAAATATTCTGGTAGGCTCTATCGTGCCAGATGGCCGCGGCCGTGCAGTAATTGGCATAGGCAGTGGTGCAGATGACCCAGAGCGTCTTATCGCGTTCCTTGACTGGTTATCATCACCGGATGTTTTCCAAGCCGTACATGCAGGGCCAGAGGGCTTGACATGGGAAATGGTGGGCGGCGAGCCCGTTCTTACGCCTTTCGGCTTCGAGGCAGGTATGCACACACAAGCCCCAACAGAAGTTGCCGTACCCGCAGAATGGGGCGGAAGCGACTTTATGCTGGGTTCTTGGAGAAACTTTAACATGATTTTGCGCCACCGCGGTTGGGAAATCAATCCCAACACAGGCTTTACGTATGACCCAAGACACTGGCCGTCAATGGGTCAAGCCGCTGCTTCCCAACTGGATGTTACGTGGCAAAACCATTTTAACTCAGCAGGGCAAACAGACTTTTTGAGGGAAAACAACATGCTATCGTCTGCACCTGTGCATGGTATAGACTTTGTTGCACCGGAAATGTCTAGCGACTTGGAACTCGCGCTTACCAGCATACGCTCTATTACGCGCCCTGCCCAATGGCAAATGATTTTTGCCGCCGACCAAGCAGAATTTGACGCATTGTGGGCAAATATGATTACACAAATTGAAGGACTTGGCTGGCAAGATTTAGTTGCACGCGACCGTGCCCATGCAGAAGAATATTTCGCATTGGTGAATGCATATCTTGCAGGTAGTAACTAACTATTGTTGTAAAAAAAAATTCAACTGGTACGAAAATCGTACCAGTTGAATTTTTTTTATTTTTCGCAATTAATAATCTCGCATACGCTTCCATACATCCAAAATCATTTGGTACCTATGGGGCGGCATTCCCCTAAACGGTACATTGCTTGTGCAAAAAATGTACCCGCCGCCGGGCTTGCCATGTGTCATGCAGTACTCTGCACTGGCTATAACCTCTTCGTCTGTGCCTGTTTGAAGCGCCGCGCAATGCACATTGCCGCAAAGGGCTACCTTGTCGCCATACAACGCTTTTACTTCCTTAATGTCCACCCCGGCCATTGGGTCTATGGAGTGCAGGGCATGTGGCCTTGCTTCCACAAGCTGGTCAATAATTGGCATGATGTCGCCGTCGGTGTGCTTAATCATGTACATGCCGTCCCGTTTGCCCGCTTCAATTATTTTGGCTAGGAATGGCTGAATGAAAATGCCAAAATTCTCGGGCGCAAGGAACGGGCCGTTGTTGTAGCAGTAGTCGGAACACAGAAGCCCAACTTCCACGCCGTGGCTTATGAGTGCCTTGTTGTTGAGTATCGCCTCTTCCATTTGGCGGTTGGCTTCTTCCAGCAGGCTCTTTGGGTCGTCTGCCATTTTGTAGGCGAAGTCGTACATATCGTTTCCGTTTGGGATAGAGAACGTGCCATCTGCATGGTAGCCAAACATGCGCCGCCCGCCGGTTAGTTCCAATATTTTTTTGAACAGGAACGCCAGCTCTGGAGCAACTTTGCCGCCGGATACATGCCCTACCCCATACGGGCCGGGTATAATGGCGTAGTCTAGTGCATCATATACATAAACATAATCTTCCGCCAGTTGGTTCAATGCGCGTTCGCGCTCTAGGTTGGATAATTTGTGAATTTCGCTGTTGCTAAGGGTGTGTGGCCTAAGTACTTTGCCAAACATTTCTTCTTCGAGCTGGAACTCCAGCTCAAAAGTTGGGACTTGGTCCGGTTGTTTTAGGGTTAGCGCGGCTATGGCGCGTTCTTTTGGTGTCATTTTAAAATCCTCCGTTTTCTAATTCCAGCGTATTTCGCCTGTGCGAATGCCTGCAAGCAGTTGTTGCTTTTCTGCTTCGGTTGGGATGCGCACTTTTTGGATATTGGTATTGCAAATTTCGCCGTACAGTTCCGGCCTGCGTTCTTTGCGGATGCGTTGCCCTGCCTCTGTCTCGGCAGTTAGTGCGCCGTTGAAGAACCACGCCGGTTGTTGCTTCTTGCTGTCCAAGTCAATGTCCCTTGTGACAATTACATTTTGCCCAAAGCCGGCATCGGCAAGCACATGCCCCCAGCAGTCTATGACGCTGCTTTTGCCTGCGCCGTTGTACATTGCAGATTTGGCTGTCACCAAGTACACATTGTTGTCGTGGGCGCGTACTTTTAGTGTGGCTTCGCCAATTACGTCATACGAACCATAGCCGTATGTTGGATGAAAAATAATTTCCGCGCCCTTTAGGGCTAGTGTTTGCACCATTTCCGGGAATACAATGTCGTAGCAAATGGATATGCCTATTTTGCCAAAGTCCAATTCGAATACGTTTATGTCTTCGCCGGGAACAACTTGCCATGTCTCGCCCACGGGCAAGTGGGTCTTGCGATATTCGCCAACAATATTGCCCTGCCTGTCAAAAATGGATGCTAAATTGTAAATGCGCCCTTCGCGCTTGGCAAGATACGCGCCAACAATATACATGCTGTGCTTTTTTGCCATTTGCGACAATGCCGTTTCCACAATAGGGGTGGATGTGTCTACCAGTTTCTCGAAAATATCGCTGTCAATTTCTACAGCAAAATTGGATACATGTGCAACGTCCTCGCATGTTGCAACTATGTCGCAACCCTCGCGGCCAGCTTGTTCCAGTAGGGTCAGCGTGGTGTTTAGTTGATTGTGAATGTATGCGGTTAGGTCACTCTCTGGGCACAGGTATTGCATTAGCGGCTGTATTGCCGCGACTTTTATTTTTCGCATTTTAATATCTCCTTTGGGGTCTTTGCGTGGGGTTGGGTAGAGCCAGACGGCTAATTGCCGCCCCTACAAAAAACATTCCCATGGGTTAAACGCTGCTGGCAACTGCCCTATGGCATCCAGCCAGCGTTTGTACTGGTTTAACTCGAATGGCGGGAACCCGTTGATATAATGGCTGCCGTACTTAACGCCGCCAGCTTCCCACTCTATAAGATACAGCTTTTTTTGCCCCGGCAATGAAGCGATCGGCGGCGCGAATAAGTTTTCGTTGGCCGGTACGGTTTCCGTTCCTTCTTGCACAACTTGGTTTTCCTCGTAGTCGGTAATTTTGTAGCGCACAACTTGTTGACGGTTGCTGTCATTACAAATGCAAACCTTATGCTCCCAGCCATTGGACTCGCCCAGTATAATGTGAAGGGGCTGTTGTGCGCGGCTTACATAGTAGTGCGCCAATTTTCTGCGGTTGTAATAGTCCACCGTAGAGTCGGAAAGTTGCGGCCAGCCGTCTGCCAAGTTCCACCACAGCATTCCTGTTTTGCGCCATTTTTGTATGCGCGTGTTTTCTATTAGGAATTTTAATGCCTCTGCCTGCGAAATTTGTGAGGCTGTGATAAACTCCTCGATTGCATCCGGCACTGCACCAAACAGCACTTTTACTTGCTTGAACATTAGCACATTGCGGTCGTAATCCCTTTTGATGCCGGTGATATGTTCCGAATTGTGCATTCGCCATGAGTCACTTGCTTCGCTAAATGGCCACAGCTCGTCCTCCGGAATAAATTTGCGCAAGCTGGATAGTGCAGGGCAACCATGATAGCTTATTTCGCTGATAAAATGCGCTTTGCACAACCGGTGGAAGTCGCCTTTGTAGTAGTCGCGGGGGCCGTAATTATGTTGCTCTGGCATTTCACTATCATTTGGATAATCGCCCTCTATTAGTGGGGAGCTTGGCAAATAATCGCGGTAGGGGTCGTGCATGGCTACCGCACGCGGCAGGGTTTCTCGCGTTAGCCTATTGTACCGCCCGTGTGGGTACACAAGCCCAAGCGCGGCCGCCATTATGTCAATTTCGTTGTCGCCCGCCCACAATACAACCGACGGGTGGTTGCGTAAGCGAATAATAACAGCCGCCGCTTCTTTTTCAATTTCCTTTGCCATTTCATCGTACTGGCTGTATATGGCACATGCCAATGAAAAATCTTGCCATATCATAATGCCGTGTTGGTCGCACAAATCGTAAAATTCGTCACACTCGTACACATTGCCGCCCCACATGCGAATCATGTTTGCGTTCTGCTCGCGCAGTAGGGCGTGGGCTATTGGCAGACGGTCTTTGTCGCGGCTGTGCAAGCAGTCCAAGAACACCCAGTTGGTACCACGAGCCATGATGGGCAAGCCGTTGACAACAAAACGGAAGTTGCCGCTGGTTGCTAGGTCATAGGAACGTTCTAGTTTGATTGTGCGCAGGCCAATTTTCTCTTTTCGCGTGTCTATTACTTCGCCGTTTTTTAGCAAGCTAAAGGTCATTTCATATAAATTTGGCTCGCCATAGCCCACCGGCCACCATAGCTTTGGGTCATCTATTTGTATTTGAAATTTATTAGACACAAAAATGGTAGGTACAGTTTTTTTGAAGCTATGGCTACCACAAACGCCCTCCACGCATACGGTGAAGCCTTCCAACATGGGGCAGTCTGTATCAAAACGGTACGAAATATTTAAGGCTGCGGTATAATTGTCGATACTCGGTACGGAATAGTACACTTCCTTGATGTACGTTTTGCTTCTGGTAAACACAGTTACATCGCGCCACATGCCGGCCGACATTAGCCGTGCAGAAATATCCCAGCCAAAACTGTGAGCCGGCTTGCGGATAACGGCGTGTTCGTCGCTCAACGCTTCCCACGTACGTACGCCAACAGGGAAGTCCATATTGCGCGCCTTGTTTACTGCCGATGCTATGTGGATGGTTATTTTGTTTGTTTCGCCTGTTTTGCAGTAAGACGTGATGTCAAATTCGTGTGGAATTAGCATGTTGTCCGCAGTACCAACTTGTTGGCCATTGATAAAAATTGTGCCAAAGGTGTCCAGCCCGTCGAAGCGGATAAGAATGTCTTCGCCCGCAAAGGTGGACGGAATATCAAACTCGCGCTCGAACCACCACGAGTTAAACTCGAACTCTCTGTATTCCAGCGCATTTGTACCAAAGTATGGCTCTGGTGCTAGGCCTGCGGCCATAAGATCAATTTCAACATTGCCCGGCACAGTTGCGGTGATTGAGGGAATGTTTAGGGCATACATTTCTGTTGGTGTTTGCGGGCAACTGTTGTGTTCGGGGTAATAGCGTAGCGACCATGTTCCG
>Ga0123355_10022851_pt1 | contig 10026 bp, 4 predicted proteins | sample TergutEmb28metaG_3_FD_89872 | JGI IMG/M metagenome (GOLD analysis project Ga0123355, IMG submission 89872) | Embiratermes neotenicus P1 segment gut microbial communities from Petit-Saut dam, French Guiana - Emb289 P1 | ecosystem: Host-associated > Arthropoda: Insects > Digestive system > Gut ...
TTAGTCGCAGACTCCTGAAGATGGTCGTATTAACGGCCGAAACATGTTGAGCAATGAATGAGTATTGAATAAATAATAAAATAAGTGGCATCAAGTTGGTTTTTTCTCTTTACGCAACTATGTTACTGTGAATTTGTTTCGTTGATTAGTCGCTCAGATTATTTCACACACGTTATGTCTACCTTCACCTGTTACTTCGCCACCTGTTACAGTTCTCACTACTACTTCTTCATTTTCTGTATATTGTGCCCTGCGCTGAAGATGTCTACTACGAAAGTGGCTGCTTGTTACTGAGCTCAGTAACACACAGCCACTTTCATAGTAAAGGCTTTCAGTTGTATGGGGGAAGTAAGAATTTCTTTCAACGTTTTTGTCGCAACGCCATCGTGTTATTTACCATGGGTGGGGCAGAGCATATCCTAAAAATGAGGTTAATATTGGAATGGATGGATTCTAAAGAACAAAGTTATCACAATTACGACTATGTTGAACCAGGTCAGTGTTGAGTCCATGGCTAATTATTTCTACTATATTCACTAAGTTACAGCTATAATGTAAGGGAAGAATCCACAGCCTTGCTGATAGACTGTCAGATTCACTGAAAAAATTTGATCTTTGCAGTTGCACGGGTAATTAGAACAGTGAATAACCGTGGTAATATAATTGGGCATTTGGAAGTTCCTTGTTAGATAGAATACTCAAAACCTGTTAAAATATTTTCATTTTTGGATTTACACGGCTAGCTGGAAAACTCGGGGGAATTGTTACATAATTTCTCAAATACATGGAACTATTAGAAAAATGAGTATTTGAATAAATGGATTAAATATTATTTCTTTTGTATTTTTTTTTTACGATTTTAACCTTCTTAGCGCCAAATTTGACATCCTTTATATATTATTTACTGGAAATATGGAAGGGAAAAAGATAAAATTATGCTTCTTTTTATACTATCGGAACATTTTGTAGACTGAATGATGAAATAAAGTAAGAGTTTAGCTGGCCCAAAAGATTATTTTTTGTTTTAGAAAATTGATTCCGAATAGAACCGTTAGAACATTATTTGAAAAAAAGAAATTATCTCAAACAGTTTGCCTTCTTTGATCAAACAATAATGTCTGCAATAAAATAAATTTATATTATTTTGGAATAAGCAGCAAATAGGGTCGTATTAAAATACACGTTACGTTGTGTAGCACACGTAGAAGAAATACGCGAAAAGGGGTTCTGCCACCCACAAGAACGTCAATGAATGCTTATGTAATTACAGTAGAATGAAACGAGGTGTTCAGTTGCAATACACATTCTGGTCGTCAAGGTTTTCTGCAGAAAATGGCGATGGAGGAAAAAAAGTATAATTTGAATCGAGATTTTATATAATACATTATTTGGGTTGAAATCCTCTCCGTTATTAAGATAATAATTTTTATTTAACTAATTAAGATTGCTTTTTATATAACACTCGCTCATGTTAATTGCAGTACTTTAATTGAGCGCAAAGATCAAGAGGCAATAAAAGTTACTTTACGTAGATTAATCGGCCTATTCTTTGCCATGAAACGCAAAATATTTACGCAATAACGCATTTCACTCATTTAAATACACATGTGCGTAAAAGGCTCCTCACCTCGTACATTTATACCACTGAATGGCACGATATATTCATGTTAATCTTCATATATCCCTGATGGAATCTTTATTTACGGTGGACTAAGCCGGACTCCATTACTAGCAATTATTTAGCTCGTATCTGAATCAGATAATCTTACGAAATCTGTTCCCATTTGAAATCAACTCAATACGAAATTTTGTGATTGGATAAAGCTTTGATAACGAGCTCTTCGTTTGATCCAACCATTATCCACGAGATGTGTATTTGTTAATATGATCTGCATCAAATCTGATTTCCTATCCGGCTATAACAGTACAACGCGTTTAAATTTAGTACAGCATCCCTTCCCTGTTTTGTCCGGTTATTATGGACATTAGTGTAGGAAATGGCCTAATTTTAATGTCCGGAAATAGCCTCGTTAGTAGGATTCTTCACATAAATCATCTATATTTCTACGCTATTTTAATTTGAGTGCTTCATCCTTACTTTGGTCATCGATAGAAGTTATGGCAGAAGACTGTACAACAGCACGAATGTAATGTTTGGAGAACTGCAACACAATAAATAATTATGTAATAAAGAAAAATGCCGTTCCCTGGAACACAGCTATCCATTTCAATCTTTTTAAAATACATTAACCCTTAACCCGCTAACGTGGAAAATAAGGTGAGCTCCTAAAAATACCAGTAGATGGCAGATGGGATTTAAATCGGCGTTTAAAAGGTTGATTGAATTATAGTAAGTTAAAGTCGTTGCTGAATTATCATGTAAATATGAAAACATTCACATGAGAAAGAAGATTTTTTCCTGAAGTTATAAAACTTATATGAAAAAGAACATTGCTGATAGTCATACTGGCACAATGAAAATTAAATGTGGGGTATAGAGTAGCAGTAATTTTCAAATAATTTCCTCCATGATCTAAGTATAGGTAGCGCTTCGTTCCTCTTGTTGAGTTAAATTAAGTACTTAGATGCCTTACGTTTCAAAATGCCTTTTCTAAAGTACATGGACCAAGTTCTGGATTTTTATGAGATTCGCGCGTCTCAAATACCGAAGATTTAAACGTGTGGAGGGTTTCATTCCCTCCGTAAATTTCGTGAATATATGGAAACGTGATAATACTTTAGTTTCATTTTCCTAAATGCATTCTGGCTTAAAATATATTGAATTTATGATTGTTACCGGAATCGAAATACACATATATATATATATATAATTAAAGTAAAAATGCACGGACTCATGAACTGCGTTCCTTGTAATCTTGCATCTCTCATTTGTTCATTGCGATTAAAATCTGCTGAGGGCAGAACAACTGCATTTGCTGCGTCTTGCAGCTTCACATTCCTCCTTTGTGTACCGACCACAAACAGACTTCAGTTACTGATGCAAGAATTAAAACGTAGAGTAATTACGCACTACTTACGTCACCTAAATATGAATATTACATACTTAAGGTCAAAGCATTCTTTTCATAGATAAAATGGAAATAATAACACCGTTGACACAACTGAACACTTTATTCAATTTAGATGCGTGTTTCGACCTTGAAAGTTCATTGTTAGGCTAATATTAGAACATCTAAAAAGATATGAAATTAGATAAGAAATAAATTGGGTTTGCTGCTTTGCATTTGGCATCATTATCATAACTGATAGGATATATATTCCACAAAATAAAACACAAGGCGTTCTTAAGAAAGAAAATTTAATTTAACTTGTCTTCGACAAGGCAATTAAAACAGTAGACCCTATGAAAGTGTACAATGTTTTAATTTTCTTTGTATTTATGATGGTTCTGTCTACTAAAATGGGAACATTTTACATGTTTGAGGGCTATAATTTAGGTTACTATTGTTTCGTGCATGTACACGCGCGCGCGCACGCACACACACAGTGTGGCTCAGTCTCAATTTCAAACCTGAAGGTAGAATCAGATGATTTAGTATAGAAGAACTGGTATAACAGCAAATGTTTAAGACATTAACGTGACGTATGCACGTACATGACCATATTGTTTATTTATGTACGAATATTAGATGAGACCGCAGAGTAATGATATACTTAGGGGTTGCTTTAAACAATAAATAAATATTTTCTCTTATGTTTTAGTAATTTAAAAAGTTTCTGCATATTAGAGTCTAATATTTCACTCTTCTGTGGATTTACCAACCACGTTCCATTTCTAAAATTACGTGTTATTTAATGTTTTGAGATTTTTAGTAATAAGCTATGAAAAACACAGGCAATCTACTGTATCGCCTTAACAAATTGTGTGTGTGGAGAGCCTGAGTAAAAGAAAGTGATCCTTATGACATATTGTCTTTGTGTGCCGATTCTAACCTGGAGCCACGCGATTAAATAGTACGTTATAAGAAAACTTCCACAGCACTAGGAAAGTTGTAGCTAAAAACTTGATTTTACACAACTAATGAACTTTGGGATTAGTAGGATGTAGAGACGTTTTAATAACTGACTTAGATTTAGCTTGTGGGTATATTTGTTCTTGTGTTTCGGGTTTCAAATTTCTGAAGACAGGACAATAAGATTTTCAAAAGTGTGGTGGAGCATAACTTCACACTTTGTGCTACATGTTTTGTCCCGGCTTGTCAATTTCAGATAACTTTAACCAACCGGATACATAGCATTCACTGGGATATGAGGTGTTCATAAAAAAAAATCTAAAATCTAAAATGCTGTATTGATCAGTCAAGAAACATGGATTCAGTCATTCTTGCTTTTATAGTTTTTGAAAATTATTTATTTATAGTTCTTGACTAGATTGTTCTTTTTGTTTCTTACTAACGTCTGTACTGTAATAAAAGGTCCAATAAATATCAAAACCTTTGCCTTATAAATCAATATCAAAACGTTTTCTGGTAATTGAAAGATCGGCCGACAAAGTCTGTAACAGTACATCTCGATGATCCAAACGCTTGTAATTGTCCTGTCATTGTACATGTTTCTGACCCAGTTTCATTCACATTCCACCTCACAACTTATCTCGGATACATTTGGCCTTTAAAAATACGTTTTCTTTGTGGTCTGAACAAATAACACTTTACAAGCGGTTCCAACAACAAAATATTGTGTACAATTCTTGTCGCCCCAAACACAGGAACATAACCAGCCTATGGTATCGAACATCTCCTACTCTAACTATATCAGAGGACCTTTAAATTTTACAAATTTCTTCACGTGATCGCCGTATTGTTTTATTCTTAAGAGCAGATTGAAATACTCTTCAGATCACTGTGTTTTCAGAAATTTTTATCCATATTATTCCCGCAAAGTAAGACGTCATGACGGTCTTATGAAGTGATATGTCATTCTTTATTACGTATCAGACATCAACAAAATACACTGTTAGACAAGATATACGCCATATTGTTTTGGATTACCAAATGTAATGTCAGATAATGCAAGGTAAATTACGTAAAACCATATATTGTAAAATAACATACACAACAGTGCGCCGATGTCAGTGACCGTGCGGTCTAAGGAGTGGTTCTGCGGCCGTTCTCTTGATGGAATTGTGGGTTCGAATCCCGAAGAGGGCATGAATATTTATATCGTGTGAGTGTTGCGTGTTGTTCTTTATACAGGATTATGCGTCGGGCTGATCACTCGTCCAGAGGATTCTTGCCGAGAGTGATGTGTGCAATGAGTGTAATCACGCAGCCCCATCAGGTAAGGCCATGGCCAGGAATGGGGTCGAATCACCACTGTAAAGAATTGCACGACAGTGTATTGTGTTGGAATCTAATAAATTGTGTAGAAATGCACGGAAGACGCACAATATTAAGACGACGTATTCTTCACCTAAATTTTCATTCTACGATCAAATTAAATAAGCTTATATAGCCAAGGTTTATTAATTTAGAATACATGTATAAAATGACTAACTCTACGTGAAAAATGTCAGTGTGTTCTCCTGCCTGTGAGATGCCGGGTTCAACGAAATGAAAGGTGGTAATGAAATGTCCTAATTTTATGGAGTGATTAAAAAAACGCCTTCTTTACAAATTGTCTTCCGTATTATCATTTGTGAGAGAGTTAACACTGCACATTTTGATGTATCCCCATGGAAGAAAATTACATTAGTTTGAATGCGGGATTAGGTTATTAAATTTAACCACGTGTTTATCCTCATACTCTTAAGAATCCTTGAGGAAAATTTGATACAGTATCATTTTGGCAGTTCCGGGATTAGTTAGTTCTGCTTCTGTGTGTGAGTTTGGAGACACTGTGGATGTCTTTACTAATTGGTTAATTTGAATGAGATGTTCTCATTTCACGACCCATTGCCTTTGCCCTCCCAGCGCGTTGTGAGTGAATGATGCAGGCGTCAGTCCCAGACGATAAGCGCTAATTGACTTCCCCGACTGCAGCTGATCGAGACATATCGACTGCTCGATATTCTCTTCATATACACGTCACGCGTGCGCACATAGATAGAGATTTTGCGATATTTCAGCAATAAGGTTTTGTTGCACCGCTGTGTCCGTCTTCTCAGCTTGATTCAAAACATGAACATCGGTAAAAGCCTTGCAAAATGAACAAAATAACCGTGTAATGTGATAGAGTAAACTTAATGGATTTATGTAACGTTCTCTGTAGGGTTAAAAATAGATGCTGTTTACATTTAAGAATACAATCAACAAGTAATCTACCAAAATTTAGGATTTACACAGTTCCATGACAAGAGAATTTGTCATGAACTTCTTTGTAATATTGTGAAATTGCAAACACATGAACTTTTGTCAGACTGTTAGCTTTCTCAATGACACAAATTAAATGATAATTAAATGACCAATGAGAAATCTAACAGTCTTATAAACAGACATGCTGCCACAGCACCAAGTTAATATAAGGAAATTAATCAGCTAGTGTTTTTAAAAATGTGACTTTAACAAGGAACAGTTTAGCTCCCTGAAGACGATCTTAGGAGCGAAATATTTTGGAGTGATTTTAAATGTTTTAATGTAAAAAATGTTATGTATGCGCATTAGTTGGTGTGCTAAATAAATGACTCTACGAAATACACGGTGCAACGATAAAGATCCTACAGAATATTTGTACTTAATAAATAACTTATTCACAAACAAAAGCAATAATACTACGTACTCATAACAAATTCTTGGAACTGTAAAATTAAGCATTACGAAAATATCCCCCCAGTTTTTATGTTTTGGTATTGTTTGTATTTATTTTGAGTTTAGTTGTGGTGGTTAAGTCGACGTTGTTGCCTATTGGATACTAGGAAAGTAATAGAATTTCTAGGTTCGTGGTTGTCGTAGGTTCGAGGCGCAAATTTCCTCTTGATACTGAAATTATTTAATGTTGAACATGTCTTCTTAATCATTTTAACAGCGTAGAAGAAACAACTGCCGAGAAGTCGCGTGAGTCAAACGAGTCTTACTATACGACGTAATATTTGCATACTGTGAAGTTGTAAGTGGAACTGCAAAGAAGAGCTTTTTTTTCACAAAAGCATTGACTGAGACTCTTCTTTGCAGTAACGAAGCATAAAATTCGAAGAATGGTTCGATTAAGCCAAGGCTTGAATGGAAGCCCACAAGGAACGAGTAGGAGACGAGAACTCTTTGAATATCTGAATCAGAATCTACGAGTTCATTTGAATTGCAGTAGACACATCGCCAGCATTTTGGGGTTTCTGGAGGTTATTGCCCTTTTTATTCATTTCTACAACGCAGAGTGTATATATAAATATATATATATATATATTGTTTGAATTTTCACAAGCGTTTAACTTTGAATTGTTTTTACAATCTATGTTATATATTCTGATTTATTAAAAATTCACTTCACGGTGTTTGATATATAGCACGTTGTATCCTCTTAATAACTTCAAAACAGGTATCATTAATTAAACTAAGTGTAATTTAATTCTGTTTTATATCTGTGTGGAATCGAAGGAATACATGCCTTTGCAGGACATTTAAAATAAATCAAATTCTTTTGCGTTGTTATGCTGTGTCAACTGTTATTATTTATGTTAGTGCCAAAGAAGGTGTTTTTTGGACCACGTGACAGTGATAACGAAGGTACTACATTCTGTCGAAACGTCTGTAATTATACCGTAATTAACACGGCTGAATATTCAAGAAGAACTTAATCTGAAGCAACGAGCGAGACAGAATCTCAGATCTCATATTTCAAGAAGTTTTCATGAGTCACCTGTATCTTAGAGCTAATGAATTTATACTCCTTAAAACTTGAAGTTTATGAACTATTTTCTGTTACCAAAATCTAAAAAAAAACAAATTATATTATGTAATATATATGATCATTTGGCTATTAAAATTTTTACTTCATTCCAAGAGCTATACACGCCCTTGTACAACATAACAACTGCAGTCACATTCTTTGTTCACTACAGCAGACCGCCACATTTCTTCGTGTATTCGTGAAATTTCTAAATAAATAAATAAATATATATATTGCAAAGTGATGTAAAGCGAATTATTACAACCCAACATTGGCTGTAGGTCTAGATCAGTGTAATTTCATTATGTAGCCGATCGAACTAGTTACCCTAATCAAATTTTAGTAGAGTGGTAACTGCCTGAATAAATTTTTCGCCGTAGCGCGTCAGAAGTATTTCGATTATTCTGCCAAGTTTGAAGTAGTCGGTTTCGTGGTTTATAGCTGCGGGATTTGGTGATGACAGCCGTAATGAGGTATGCTGTCTGGATACAGAGTGCCATTACACGTGCCTGAACGTCCGTTTGCTTCCAATTACACAGGCGGTGCCGTCTGAGTGATTAGAATTCCAGATTGGTGTGTGTGATGCTTTTGGTTGCAATCTCTGTTGGCACACCTGCTGTCTTGCATGGCATTTTGAAGATATAGCAGTTGGTCCAGGTCATTGTTGAGATAGGTATCACTGAAATCTTATATTTGATACTGAGCATGTGACGTTTCATTCTTCGTTGTCTTCGTTATGTATGTGGTTCATCATCATCACCATCATCATCATCATCTTCTTCTTCTTCTTCTTCTTCTTCTTCTTCTTCTTTTCTTATATTCCACTACAAGAAAGATAGAGTGTAAGGAAGTTATGATGTTAAAATATTGTTAAAATAATCATGTAATTTACTTCTAGGTCTTCCAAGGTCTTCGTGTTCTTCCAGACTGTATAGACAGATGTTGATTTTGATGTTTGCTTCTTTAGTTTCACCTACACTTTGCTTACAGTTTAGTTTACATTTCATTTCCTTCTAAACAAACCGCGTCCATCATATTTTTCTATTCATGGACATCTCTTACATGCAGTCCATCTACCGTCTGAAACATGTAATGTTGTGTTATCATCACCCTCTACGTTCGTGCATGCGCGCGTGCGTACTCGTACGTATGTCCCCTGTCCTTTATACGTTTGCACAATTTGAACATTTTTGCACGAGTCTTGGTGTGTTATGCCATCGAACTCACCTAATTTGTCCCATAATTTTTAATTTCCCTTTTGCCTAATAGTAAAAAGATTGACAGGCAGGCCTTGGGTATTAGAGTGACATTAACATGTCTTACTTTTGGGACCCTGAAATTTAATACAATAATAGAACATGGAAATATAAAACTTTTGAGAGATATTGTTATTGTAGAGTGTAAAATAACAACATGCCTGTGTTTCGAAAGTTGTTTTTTTTTAGTTGTTGGAAATAATAATGACACACTTGAACTGGGCTTTTGAGAGCTGCTACGAAGGTGGATTATGAACATATATCTACATGACATGTATAAAAATTCGTAAGCCAAGGTTTATAGCCATGGTGATGATATGAAGTTTTATTTTCGTGTGTGGCAAATGAGTCCTGGACAAACATGTTGTGCCTACTCAGGCTAGAGTTACATTAAAAAATAAAACAACCAGAGTAACGCTAAAAATATATATGACTAAAATAGGCTTTAAGATATTTTTCAAATGAAGCCAACTAGGTGCAAACTACTTCTTAGTATATTTATTTAAAATTCTGTACATGTTTCGGGCAACTATGTGTCCATCATTCGGTGTTATAGTTTAACCCACATTTTATTTCACAGTTTGAATTTAAAATCTTGTGAAACATCACAAAGTACACACAATCACTGTCCCTTACTTAACAGAAGACATCAATTGGAACGTATTTTCAAAGTATATTGTAACGTATTTTTTAGAAAGCCTGATTTTATATGCACGAATTCCAAAGTAGATAAGTGAAGATTCTAATTGATATATATATATATATATATATGTGTGTGTGTGTGTGTGTACACATACAGGTCTCAATACGCTAAAAACGTTCACATAGTTATAATACAATTTCTGACGCATTAAAGTCGCAATCAGTAACAATGCATTCCATGAGATCATTTATTTCCCATCTTAAATTAGAACAAAATTAGTATGAA
>Ga0123355_10022852_pt1 | contig 10026 bp, 8 predicted proteins | sample TergutEmb28metaG_3_FD_89872 | JGI IMG/M metagenome (GOLD analysis project Ga0123355, IMG submission 89872) | Embiratermes neotenicus P1 segment gut microbial communities from Petit-Saut dam, French Guiana - Emb289 P1 | ecosystem: Host-associated > Arthropoda: Insects > Digestive system > Gut ...
AATAAACATTGTCTCCCAAAAAAAAAAACAATCAACAAAATAAAAAAAAAGGGCGCGGGGCCCATGGGGGGGGGGGGGGGGGGGGGGGGACGTTGGTTATTCCAAGAAATGTCGGGAACACAGAAATACACTGTGCCGACAAAATGCAGAATTTTTGGTTTTTAACTTGGTGGTACACATACTAACCACTTAAAGGTAATGGGTTAAATATATACATGTTCTATCTCGGTCATCAGGTGGCAGAAATTGATCCCTACACCCCGGGCGTCTATACAAGGAACTACCCTAAGCTGATCATATTTCCTTCACTTTACATGGATTCCTGTAATCAAATTTGAAGTGCAGAATGTAATTCCTCTTATTCTATACTATGATTACAGAATTGGCGAAATAAAAGAAAAACATATAACAATTGTTACAGCCTGTCGTCCTCATGACGCAGTACTGAAGCAAATACTTTGTTTACTTTAACAATAATAGTTATGAAATTAAAGCATGGAGTAATGTAGTAGCGATTCTGGTTCTTTACAAATCGGGCAATAACACTACAATCGACAGGCAGTTAATTAAACGCGCCATTGTAACTCTGTTGTTAGGACACAAAAAAAAAGAAATCTCTCGAGCACAAGATTTACATTTTTTTTTGGCACACGGCCTTCAGATGATATGAAATGTCAATTTATTTTTTAATTAACCTATGGGTTCAAAATCTGATAGTTACTGAAAATTAGCAAAATAGCAACGAAAACTCTCATGCAAGCAAAAACGAAGCTAGGTCGTCGTGTAAAGTGATCGTCAAGACCGTCCGAAATGAAAGAAGACCGAAATGGCTAATAATTTTTTGTCAAATTCTCCAGTATAAAATTTAATAAAAATTAGTTTAGCGGTTCTCCCGTTACATGTGCACAGATGCAGACAGACGGACGGACGACTCGGCAGGGACACGCACGCGTGTAAGAAGACATATTAAAAATATTTTGGATGACTAATCCAACCCCGGAATCACTCCCATGCATATAAGGTGCTTCGGTTCTTCTTCTTCTTCTTCTTCTTCTTCTTCTTCTTCTTCTTCTTCTTCTTCTTATTCCTCCTCCTCCTCCTCCTCCTCTTCTCATTCTTTTCGTCTTCTTAGGTGACACTACAGTCCAATGCGGACATTCGCCTCCTTAATGGGCTTCTCCCAGTCAGCTCTGGTTTTTGACTTCTCTTTCCAGTTTTTAATTTGCATTTATTAATACCTGTTTGTACGTGTACACAGTTCCACCATCTGTTTTTTGGTCGTCCTCTTAGTCCACTCCCCTAAGGATTTTTGTTAAATACTTCAATTACTTTATTTTACTATCCATTCTATTAACACGGTCAATCCAACTCAACCGACACATTCCGAAAAATGAAAATGTAACTAAATCTCCAAACAGCTGCATTATTTCTTTATTATATCGTTTTCTCCAGTTTTTAATTAAAGTACCAGTTATATGTCACATTTACTGTTGTAGGTTATGTACCAATTATAGTCTCCTCAACGAAGCTGCCAGAGACTTAGTAATGGTAGGATAATCAACGTATCAGAGCAATACACAAGGAAGCAGGTATAGTATCGTTTGACGCAAGTTACTACTTTGCTGGCACTGTCAAAATAGCTGAAGAAAGTCGCAAAAAAAATAGTACTACTGATATCCGGACCAAGAATTCAATCTCAGACCTTCAAGGTAGAATGAGCACTGTGTATTATTTGAAACATACAAAATATTCGTACTCCGTAATGAAAAGCTTACTGTTGTTCCAATTTCCTAATTTTTGATGCGAACACCTCTTTAAAAGTGGCCATTTTGAAGATTCAGAAGGGGAAGGGTATCATAACAGATAAATGTATTTTACAGAAATGGGCTGTGTGGATATGAACTGCATCAAACTGGCTCAGAGTCTGGTCCAGTGTCAGGAATATAGTAATTGGCAGTGCTCACTGGTTGAGTGCTGAGTGTTGAGCTCTCGCGATCGATAGCCAGAGATGTTTTGGATGTGTTACGTCTGTCATAAATCTCCTGCACCAAAGACAATTCAGTGTACGTCATCACCAATACAACATCGACTGCAAACAAACAACGCGTGCTCTGTTTGTAGATAATAGTGACTTCGTCATGCAGGGCGAATGAGTGAATCTGAACCAGTGGATTTAAAAGCATTCATTTCCTGCGGCCCTGAAAACGCATTCTGCTGGGGCACATACATGGTAGGAAAGTGTGGAGGCCAGCAGGTGTTGGAATTAAGAACAAATAATCCTGAAGTGGAAAATTACTTAAAACATGCCAGGTATGCAAACCAACAACACTTACAATTAGTTCATAAAGAAATAAGTAATCTGTTTCCAATAGTTCGAGCACCGTGGTCATGGCGTCATACCGCGCTCGAGGAACGGTTGTATTACTGAGGAGCAGAGGTCCTGCGAGGGGCCTATCACCCTGTTCAGAGACTATTCACGGTACTGAACGCTTAAAATACACAGTTTCGATATTCTGTATCGAAACAGGCATCCTAATCCATGAAAGCTGAATACATTCAATGAAAGAAACAAAAAAGAAAGAAAAATTTGCTCATTAATATTCGCACGCAGCACAAATTTCTGACTTAAAATGTTTAGTGGCGTTAGAGGTAAAATTGTCCCTTTCCATGGCATGAAGGCATGTAGGGGAGAAGACGTATAGCTCCACTCATTACCAACCTGGCCACCGGATGGGGGTCAGAGGTCGAACGTCACGACTTGGCCGATTTACCACCGGGAAAGAACCCAGATATGCATTGACTAGAAGACTGGGTGGTCCTCGCAGCCGGTCTGGGGTTTTTGAAGAAGAGAGAAATTTCTTGCCCCTACCGGGATTCGAGCCCTGGACCATCCAGCCCGTAGGTGAACTAAGACAGTGAAGCCATAACAGCCATAGAGTATGGGACTTTAGAAGAACCTCTGTCGATATCTAATTGTTACCTCTCACTCCTCTGTCGGTAGTTAGGAAACATCTCTCTGTGCTAGTATGCGTGTGGCATCTCACAGAATCACAATGCACCAGGTCATTATCACTTCATTACTAAATCTCCACATTAGTCACTAATCTCACTGTATATTTGCTTAGAAAGTTATACAATTCACTTACCAAAAAAAAAAGGCAGCACTGAACAATTCTCGTCAGACTCGCCGCACAGCAAATTCTTAACTATAATTTATTACTGAGCATTAGAAACACGAAGTGATACGATTTCACGTCCAACTTGCATGATGTCTAGCCCCTAGCACTCCTCTAGCTAAGCATAACATAAAACTCGTGAAATCAAAACCTTTGTAAAAACTATTGCCCCTGATTGGCTACATACTGAGCTTCTCTAAATTTCCATGGGTCTCGTTTTAAATGTTTTATACTCTGAACTCTGGGCCCCCAAATTTCGGTTGCCAGTCAGTAAATTTCCTCGTAAAAAAATCTTTAAGCGTCCATCGTTAGCAAGCGACGCGAAGTCACCCTCGCAGGGTCATCTGCTTTGTGTCACTGATAGTTACTGTTACTCAGATGCCAAAGTATCAGTTGTTCCTATGAGTCCAGCTACAATATCTCTGCTCAGTCAACGACATAATGGCCTCTTTTTTTCTTCTAGCTCCCTTTCACAAAATTAAAACTCTGCTGGCTCCCCATTAACTTGCTGTCACATAAATCCCCCCCCCCCCCCCCTTACTAACTTGTTTTCCGTTCCCTTAACGAAATATCAAAGAAATGTCAAAATCCTCTACTGTACGTGCAATCCACTTCCTCGGGAATGAAATCTAAGTGTGCCATTATATAACCAAAATACTTCCTTCCATTTACGGACACCGAAGACTCATTACTGGACTCGCAACAGTCCACCGTTGAGCCATATCGTCCGCCAGGGCAGTGCAGTCCACGACATTTCTGATAAGGTCCAGGTTAATATCAATCTCCGATACACAACCAGGTCTTCCAACGGGTCTCTTCCCCCTCAGATTTCCGACTAAGTACTTGTATATATTCCTCGTCTTTCCCATGCGTGCTACAAGTGCCACCAATCCAACTATCCCCCATTTGATGAGCCTAATAATACATGTGAAAAGTAAAACTTACGAAGCCGCGCATGATGATATATTTCCCATCTTCCTGGAACTTCATCTGTTACGTCCAAATATTCTCGGCAACTCGTCCCTCTGTCCATTAGATCTGAGGTCCTAAAATTCCCCGCCTTTTATGGAATCCGAATGTTCGTTACCGTGTTCACAAGATCCAGTCTCTTGTCCATATCCTGATCAAGGGCAATCCAGCCCACACACCCGTCCTAGTCACTTAAGATCCATTTTAATATTATCCTCCCATATACGCCTAGGTCTCTTTCCCTCAGGTTTCCCCATCAAAACCCTCTACGCATCTCCCCTCTCCTTCATACGACTTACATCAGATCTCTAAGTACATTAAACGGAATTCGGTCGCAAAAGAAGCAACGCTCAGTTCCCTCTGGATTCCGTTCAGAGCAGAGTACCACATTACGCAGAACTATTTCAGACTGGCAAGTCATATCAGATGTTTATTAATTTTGCAGGACTTTAATTACTTCAACTGTGAGCAGCGATCCGCAATGGTGGAGATACGCTGTTTAGCATGGTATACATAACACAAAAATAAGTCTATATCATACTGCTGTAACATTTCGGTGACACTCTGCGTTATCTGAACTATGCACACAACTGACACCAGAGTTTGCCGAGAGCTGGCTGCATCCCCGGGCCACCCACTAGCCTGGACCGCTCACCCCGTGGGCTGCGAGCCCATAACTCTTCTCCAGCTTCCATTTTAGTCGCCCGGGCCAGGCTGCGAGGGTTGATTCTCGAAAGCGCAGGGGTGAACAATGCCAACGCCAAGATCGTTTTCCTTACATTCTTTGCCGAAAAGGTGACTAGTGAGTCGAGGGAGAGAGGTAGTTAACTATATCTGGCTGCAACTGAAAAAGCGGGTCGCCCCTTTTGTGTTTGTTAATTTTATAGTGGTGGTAGGCCTGTAGTTCATCTACTGAATTGCCGTCTGCTAGCACTTTAATAAACAAAATATTCAATGTTCAGTGTAATCTAAACATAAAAGAATATTCTGTTCACATTTAGTGGGGACAGAATAAGTGCGCATTTATATACGTCACAAATGTTGACAAAGCTTTTATAAGAGTACATGTTTCGAAAGAGTTAGGGATTATTTTATGGGATTTTAGTTACAGTATTTGTGTTATACCTATTAGTTGATTACATCCTTGTTTTCCCAAATTCCTTAAAAGTGATTTAAACTTATGTCTACAGGATGCCATATTTACATCATTCAGGTCTGCAACTTTTCGACTTTCGATCCAACGAGGAGCTATTTAACAAGACACGAGTACGCCTGAAAATTAATTTTGTTAACAGTAGTTATGTTTGTGAATATTCCCTAGGAAAATCGAACCACGAAGTATTTCACACGTAGGCACTCCTGACGAGGGAAAGTTTGCTAAACAACGAACACAAGACTAACAAAATTAAGTTATAGAAACTCAACACCGAGAAAGTTGGCTTGTTGGCAAGTTACAATCGGGAGATGCCCGGTCTGTATGCTCAGCGTTCGTATAAAGTAGCCAGGTTGGTAAGAACAAAATTGGGTATCTGTTAAAAAAAACACAATTTATCGACTCTCAAGTAGGCAAATCCCGCACTTCCGCGGTTTCTCGTTTTATCCGCCCCCTATCCTGCAACTCATTCTTCCTCCGTCCGCCATGTGACGGAATATTCTCCCATCTCTCACCCTCGCCTTCTAATCGTGCACCATCAGACTCTCCTTTCTCTGTCGTTTCTCTTCATCCCCCGGCCCCAGACCAGGAACATGTGACTTGACTCCTATTCTTGCTCTGCCATAACCAACCTCCGCCCCCACAATTTTTGGCGCCCCATCTCCTGCTGACTCCCCCACATCCCCTGACTGTCCTGTCTAACCATACATACTGCACTGTTTTCCCGCACGGCTTATTTTCCCAACGTGAAGATGGAGGCACTATGTTCCTCCGAACTTTAGATAAATTTCTACCAAACAACACAGCGCCACATCCCAAAAGACGGTGATCCTGATATGTGGTCAGCTTGGCAGGTTTGGTTATGTTAAAAAGACCCTAAAAGCATGGTCACAATGCACCACACAAACTGTACAGAACACGTTCAGCGCAATACCCTAACCACAAACAAAAATCATGCCTAAGATGGAAGTTTGAGCGGTCTTTTATGGTCAAATAAGTCCGCAAGTATACAAATATTAGCACAGCATATACAACACAACATAAAACAAACTGGACCATGTCCCTAAACCATACGTTCGCTCTACACACCTGTTCCTAACAAAAATGTAAACAAACAGAATACATCACAGAGTAACGCTTCTCTGAGTTGTATTTGGGAGATGCCCAGTTTGAAACTTGGTCGGACACTAACTATCCCGACCACTTTTTGCTTTAATATCCGCAATCCATATACAATTCCGAGACTGTGCCTTACATTACACAACAGCCGTTACCTTCCATATCCTTTCCAATTCTTTATTCACTACCACCCATCATTCGAAGTTATGTTCTCTCTCTGTTTGTGACGCACCAGCCCGAATCGGGACTAAGCCGCTTCTTTTGAGATTTATAGATAACACATAATTAGACACACACACCTGATAACACTCCTCTGAACAAGTGATCAGCTCGTCACAGAGGCCGCTACCTACGCAATACAAACACAGACGAAAATCCATGCCTTCAGCGGGATTCGAACATTCGATCCCAACTATCAACCGCCTGAACAACATACACCTTACAACGCACGGCCACCGGAAACGGCTTTGATTATGTACAATATCATATAATGACAGGTAAAAGGTACAGTTGGCCGTGTCCACACCACGAAAGCATGTAGGGGAGCTGAGGTGGGGATGAACGGCCACCTTCACGCCCTGACTGCTTAATGCTTGGGGGAAAAGCTCCCAGTACCCATTGAATAGGAGGCTCGTAGCCCCCAGAGCCACTCTGGACGCTTTCGAGACAGAAATATCTCTTGTCACTGCGGTTTCTGGGTATCAAACCACGATTCCGTAGTTAACGTGCCGATTGCCCAGTCACTGTGCCGACAGTGCCATAAACTATAATAAATTAAAAGGCCTGAGAGGGCGACCTATAGACACAATATGGCCGACACACACAAAATGCAAATCACCGCTGCATTTCACACGGCTCATTATGACATTGTACCTGCTCGTTCTGTACGGGTGGAAAACAGAATCTCTCTCTGGGTGTGCACACACACATTAAACAGGATCGGTGAATTTATAGGACGAGTACGAAATGTGCCTTGACCATCGACGCGATAATCTGCGCCCCCCCCCAATAATTATTAACGACGTTACTCCCAGATCTCATAACAATGATCCGGAATACTGCCTTCTGTCAAAAGAATAAAATCCAATACGAAAGAACTCGCAATAAATTTTAATATTCTGCACATTTTACATCCCCCTACCCACCGCGGGAGCCGCGAGGTCTTCAGGAGCCCACCTACGCCACTGATTCTCAAAATTTTCAGCCCCTGTAGCGCCGACATCAACCATATCGATGGCAAAACAAAATTGAACATAAAATGGCAGTGTCATCGTATCAAACATCAACATCGAACACAGCCTTCTTTACGCATCTTCCCTCTCGTCAGCAGTGGCAGTAAACAGTGATGTTTCTTACCGCCAGAATTTAAATTTCACAAAAATCACATCAAAATTCAACGTCACTTTTAATTGTAAAGTTCGTTGAAAGTGGGGGGTGGGCAGAGCTAAGGCATGCCACAGCTGAAAGCAAACATAACTGACAAAAACCGCTTAGAATCTGACAGCACTACATCTACTGCCATGGTCTGCATTCATATATTGAGAACGACAGTTCATTTACTAGACTACCTGTCCCCTAATCTGGAGGCCTGATCATTTGCTGAATTGTGTGCCTGCAGGCTCACGTTTTCTCATCTATTACAAAACAATACTTTTGAGACCCATTTCACACAAACGTAAGACTGTAGAAACGAAATACGGAAACCTGTGTTTGAAAGACACGAGACTCACTTTATCTCAAATTCCGAGCAGTACCCATACATACATTAGGGCTCAACTGCTGAAATATAAATAGGCATTCCCCTGGTCAACTGGGAATGCAAATCACCCAAATATGCACACAGTACAACAGAAATTCAGTGCCGAGATCGTGTAGGTCCAAAATGGGAGGAAACTACCATAGCAAGTTGCTTGTGGTTTCCAAAAGTGACCCAATTACAAAATAACAAGCATTTATCATGAGAGATGCAAATTACAGAAGCTCGGAGATAGGGATGAGAGAGCTAGAGGAAAAATAGCTCCCATAAGCGGATGTCAAGGCAAGAGAAAGATGGGTAGTAATTTGAGCAGTAATGGTGACTTTGTATACACAAACTTAATGGGTTAAATGAGGTGAAGGTAAATTACTTCAAAAATGTGAGAGGGCAAATCTAAAAGAGAAAGAGCAAAGAGTGGAATTTTATCAAACAAGTGTAGCTTATGAATTAGCAGCAATTATGGTTCCATTACACTGAAGACTATGACGGTATATATATGTATATATAGTTTCTCTCATCTCTAAATGTGTAACTTCTTTTGATAATGAAACACTACAGGCAGAATTCAGGGAGATGATATGTGGCAATGAATTGTAGACACACAAGTGGAAAACAGGACAACCATAACTGCCTGACAGAATCTCATGGTCTAAAACCATTATAACTCAAGCCAGTTAATGGACATGGTCTTTAATGTCCAATTAAATGGCACTGTCCCCTCTACTTCATGGTGTTCCAAGTCAGTAATTACCCAGGGATTTTCCCACCAAACTTCCCTGTGCATTACAAGTCTATTCCACCCAAGAGACATGCCCAGCCAGTCATAACTTGGCCACCTTCACTGTACTGTGTTACTAAAAACCACAGATTACCTCAATCCGTAATGTCATCATATTCTTCCAGGCACTTCATAATCAAAGATCCATATCACACATAACATTACCCACTGTTTGCACATATTTTGCTTTACTGCAAGCCATATGCTTTGTAAATGGGATTTATCTCAACACATCATTCAGAGTGTGACCCCAGTGAAGGCAAGAGATTTTCTCTTCACCAAAATCTGTCCAGACTGGCCCTGGGTCTCACCCAACCTCCTCCAAGGAGTATATGGACCCTTACCAGGGGTAAAGCAGCCTGGGCATGGTGCTGACCACAACCATCCTAGTGCCAAGGTTAGAAGTAGAGCTATACATCTACTCCCCTTCTGTACCTTCATGACAGGTTATAGGAGAAATTTACTGTCACCTCAACACTATTACAAGCAGTCAAATTTCAGTCTCCATCTACAGACAAAAAGCCATGTGCAAAATTCTGAAATATTACTAGCACATACACACAAGGTATTGTACATGGTTGACAGCATGTGTGTGTTCACATGTGCATGTACGTTAGGCAAGAATATACAGGTAGGTCAATGACATTAATTAAGAACAGGGCCAGAAGACAGCATCAGTAAATGGCAGTAAAAGGTACCTACTTCAGTCAGTACTACAGTCTCAATCTTTGCCACCAAAAACATTAGACAATGTGACATTCAAAGACCTCAAGATTTCAAAGCGTCTCTAAGAGCTGTAAGTGTAACAAAATTCAGCTGAATGGTTACCCATGTGCACTGTAGTTAGTGATTGGACCAGTTAAATTTTCCAGCTGCAATGCATGTAGGCATTTGACTAATACCCATTGAATACGTCCTTTTTTAGCAACAAAGATAAGGAATTGACTCTAATACACTCACACACAATCAAAACAAATCGCAAAGTTTGATCATGAGCCCAATCCCCTAGCACACAAATTTAACCACCCACAGAGAGAATTCAGGCCTTATGAAAAGGAAAGAAAAAAAAAAAAAA
>Ga0123355_10022854_pt1 | contig 10025 bp, 6 predicted proteins | sample TergutEmb28metaG_3_FD_89872 | JGI IMG/M metagenome (GOLD analysis project Ga0123355, IMG submission 89872) | Embiratermes neotenicus P1 segment gut microbial communities from Petit-Saut dam, French Guiana - Emb289 P1 | ecosystem: Host-associated > Arthropoda: Insects > Digestive system > Gut ...
ATTGTTGTTTTCAGTTAATATATGCGCGTTGTGATTGATTGTAATGTATGGAAGACAGAGAAACGCCACGAATGCACAAATATGGGGAAAGTAAAACGACTCGAATTATGATGGCAACTGTACCGGACGTCACTGCCTGAGCGGGACGTACGAAATATCACGGCGATGGATTTTTGTTCGTTTGAGTGTACGTATGCATGTATGTATGTACGCATGCATGTATGTATGTATGTATGTATGTACGTATGTATGTATGTATGTCTGCATGTATGTGTGTATATGTATGCATATGTGTATGTATGTATGTATGTCTGCATGTATGTGTGTGTATATATGCATATGTGTATGTATGTATGTATGTGTGTATGTATGTATGTAAGTACGTATGTACTAAATGTTGGCCTCCCCATGTTGGCAGATATTCCACCCTGTCCACTGACGCCCCTGCTACAAATTCTCTGCAGTATTACGATGTCACTCATTCATAAATTCGTACCCCATCTCAACTGATCTACAGATGTTCTATTTTCCGTGCTTTATTTCACAGCGAAATGCAAAGCCAATACAAGCACTGCACTGCAGTCTCTGTTATGATGAGCTGCTCATTCCATTATTTTACAACACTGCATCAATTCACAATGTTAGGGAGTGCAGAGTAAAGTTCCTATCAGAATTAAGATAGTTGATACAGTGATCTAATATTGTGCGGGTGATAAAATCTAGAAGACTGAGATGGGCTGGGCATGTGGCGCGTATGGGTGAGGAGAGGGGGGCGTATAGGGTTTTGGTGTGGAAACCGGTGGGAAATAAACCACTGGGGAGACCTAGGCGTAGAAGGGTGGATAATATTAGGATGGATCTCCAGGAGGTGGGATGTGGGTATATGGACTGGATTGGGCTGGCCCAGGATAGGGACGGGTGGCGGGGGCTTGTGAGTGCGGTAACGAACCTTCGGGTTCCATAAAATGCGGGGAATTTCTTGACTAGCTGCAAGCCAGTTAGCTTCTCAAGAAGAACTCTGCACCATGGAGCAAGTAAGTAAGTTGATACAGCGATGCTACTGAACTTGCGGTAACTCTTGATTATTAGTCGGGAGGTCCGACTTCAAACCTCAGCATTTTCAAATTCAAGAATTATTTTATCATTCGACGCTATGTAGTCTGTGCGACTCACAGTAGCGTTTAAATAAATCATACTAAACACAGGCAGTGCTTCTCTTAGGGTTTGCGGTTCACTAAATGGTTGTTAGGCTTTATGTTGTCCTCTGTCACAGAAAGGCTTATATCTTACAAATAAACATGTTTCGAAAGTAACGATTTACATTTCCCTGCCTCCCGCCCCTTGCTTCAAATTTCTCTCTCATCGCAATAGATTTATCTAACTTGGCATATAGTGTCTAGCAGAATGCGAAACCCGCTCAAGGCTGCACCGCTGCACAGCGACAAACGACACCGTCCGCTCAGCAGTACACAGATTCGCGGGTCCCGCGTCAACGCGCGGGCCGCGCGACACAGCACAAGACATCAACTTCTACATAGCGACCGGTGACGGCTTCCACTCTGCCGTACCCAATTCCGCGTTAAAATAATTATCTGTACTCACGGATATACCACCACAATGAAATTCTTATTGATCAATATTATTTGATATCGATTTCTTCCATGTACTTTCGAATTCATGTTGAGTGGCATATAAAGATAGGTGAAGACTGCAGGCCACTCTGCAGTAAGTGCAGTGCAGTACAAAATACTGAAACACGATAAGACTGAAGTTCGATAAAATTAGATTTGAATATCAGCTCCTAAGTCACAAAAATAAAAGACCAACCAACTGATGCTGTTCACAGGATAATACTGTTATTAAAAATGCTGAGATGGTTCCCAAGATTCAAAGTTTCCACTATATGCTACTCATGTAGCCCTCCCGACTTAAATTTATTAGTAACCAATTTCACATTTTGTATACATGTAAAAAACCACTGCCGCCGGGTGACAATCCAACTGCAGTTTATTATTATTATTATTATTATTATTATTATTATTATTGTTAGAACCATATGGAACCCATGAATACGTGTACGTTCTGCGGCAAGCTGCAGATTCTTGTAATGTTGCAGCTGGCGTTACCTTTCATCATTTTACAAATTTAAACCTAATATAAGAGATCTATCTGTAAATTAACGGGTCACAAAATGAATCCATTTTAATATGCCGATAGTCCACACCTAGAGTCTAAAGTGGTTCAAAATGATCAAAAATAAAACACAAAACGGTTCGACAACGTTTACTGCAGACGTACAATCGAAATCGTCGGCGATTTTGGGCGGCGTAAATTTCACATGGACATGATAAAACTAAGGGACATTTCTATCTTCCCTTTCTTTGAAAAATCGTGTAACAACGGAAGTAGTAATAACTGTAACAAAATGTCTGCTACACCGAAATTACTGCCACTTCCGGATATCGCGAGCCTGACATGTATACCTAGTTCTATCCTCATAAACAGATTAGTTAAGTTCAGCCGTTCACGTCGCCATTCTTGAGGCTGCACATGGCAGGCAGGCAGGGGGATATAAAACCGAAACAAAATAATCCCACTCGGCGTGACAACGGATTAAACCGCCATGTCACAGAACTCAAGACACTAAACCTCTGCTGGATCATTTGCTTACAGAAACACACGTGCTCCAGCTTATTGATTAACATTCTTCCTGTCTTAGTTGGCTAGTGGTCCTTTACTGGGTGGAGTAGTTCGGTGGCGAGTGGCTGTATGGCTAGATGACGGACGGGTCGCTGAATACGTGTATGTGCGTGGGAGAATTTGTACGACGGAGGGTGCGGGTATGGGCAGGTTGACAGATGGGTGGATGAATGGATTGAAGGACTGATGGACAGATGGCTGGGTGGGTCGTTATGGACGAAGAGCGTGACAGACCAAGCTTCAAATATAGAGTAATTGAACATTTTGTCGAGAAATAACATGGTAAAATTGAGGCATTTGCATCTAACTGTCGGTTTCTTATCTCCAATGAATTTCGACGTTTTCAGAGGCGTGGTTGAGGACTCGATACTTCCGCGCCACGACGACGCGTCATCGGCTAATCGCTCCCCGAAGTTTCGAAAGAGCGTAGTGCCTTCGAAACGTCTGTAACCGATTCCTCAGTGACACGAGGTCATATCTCAGAAGAACAGCGTCCTTGACAAGTTCTTATAATTTATTCACCCCGTTACGTTATATGGATAAAAGCAACAGCAATTGGTTTTGTACGATGCTATACTTAATTACACGACTTGTAAATCGCTTTTTAAATTACTTTACAGCCTAAATGTGACTTGTATATTGCCGAATCATGTAGTTGCGTTAATAAAGAAAACAGCTGTGCTCGACTGACAATACCACTGTACTTTACAGGTTGGTTACATGAACCACTGTAATTATGCAAGATTTGAGGTTTTCCAATCGATGCTCGAATATTTAGATATTCTGGGTTATGATGTAGTGCCAATTGGTAAACAGATACCGCCGTTTTGAAGCAGCTTGTTGCCTCCATCTTCAGGGTCTATGTAGTCAAGCAGAGTTGAGGTTTCACAGGACTTTCTGCTTCCCCCTACAGGGTACATGCAGTAAAATCTACTCGGACTGCAGACACCCCGAATATGGGGGCAACACGGTCCCCACGAAATGTCAGCTTCTATCTAGTATTTATTTCTATTATCCGACAAACACTACCACAAATATCTTGTATATTAGTTTTATTCGATACTGCTACATGTTTCGGCTGTTCACTTGAATCATAATCAGGTAGGACATTGGTTCAAAAAAAGAGCAGGAAGGGAGAGGCATCTCCTTACAAAAGTAGGCGTAAAGTTATTGCAAAATTATTACAGCAATTTTTATTCCGAAAAACGGAATAATAAGCGATGCTGGAATTAATATGTAAATTATGTTGCTAGTCTTGATAAGTAAAAATCCAGGATTTCGAATTAAAATTATAAATGTAATATAATGAATAAGATAATATAACATTAAATAGTGTACGTCTGCACAATCACTTTATTACTCAAGGTAATTATAAGGCTATATGTTTCGACTATAGATTAGTCATCTTCAGCCCTATTTTGTCAATTGTGTCACAAGATGCTATGCACACTTTGGGATCCCATCGTGTTTACATCCCTGGAATACATCAAAGTACATCATTTGTCTCTAAGGGCGTGACGTGCAAATTGTGTTTACAAGAGTGGGATACACAAAATTGGATCATTCGTCTCGTAAAATGTACTGGAAAAGCCTAACATCAATTACTCTTTGCCAATCAACAAGGCGCCTTGTCCTAGAAGGCTTGAATTTTTACTGCAACTATTTACAGAATCTAGCGTTACGAAATAATAGTCTGTCTTCACAGATTAGACAGAGCAGTAATACATGTACCGGGATCAAATTTTTTTTTTTCCGGTTGTCTCCATGATTTCCCTCTATCTCTGCGGCTTCATAACCGCAAAAACTTCGACCACTCGCCTTTACTTATTCTGTTTTCTTCGTTTGTCACGTCCTACGTCCTTACTTCGTGACTATAATTTATTCCGTGTATATCGCCTGATGGCCTCGTGTTGCGCGTCATTCATATTGCGAAAAGATCCGTCCAGTTGTAAAGGCACATACGCTTTTGTTTTGGAACAACCAACTTTCACAACCAGAAATACGACGAAAGGCGCCAGGATATCAGCAATTAGCTCTTACAATATCAATTCGTAATGAAACAAGAAATACACTGTACTCTGACGTTACAAGTAGACCACCCACGTACCAACCACCCCCTTCCAAGTTTCTGACACCAAAACGAACCAAAAATGTCTAAGCGTCGAGCGGTACCCAAAATAATGCACGCATGAACTTGATGGCGAAATTAAAGTTTCTCGGATGATCAATCATGCTGATCAATCCCACACGATCACCGCCGCGAAATTACCGACACCTGTAGCGGAATTACGTCGCGAAATTTACAGACTCGGCCAGAGAACAAGACGCACGAAGAAAACAAATCCATCTAGCATCAAACTGTTGTGACGAAGTCTCAGAACAACAAGCGAAGTGACGGTGTGAAACCAGCACGTTTGTCAGCAAAGTGACGAGCTGGACGACGACGAGCAATCGATTCCCGCACATAGCAAAGGAAATTTCGCTACTTCGCCGACACTGTGTCCAGACTCGTTTTAAGTCCAACTGAGACTCACATCCTATCCGTACAAGGGTCTCATTTCCGGTGATAAAGTCGCCGGCGAAAAGTTCACCGCACACCCCCATCTGGTGCCTAAATCTAGAATGCGTGGATGTTCGCCTCCATGCCACTATGCGCCTTCAGGACACGTTGCTAAGTTAAATGTCAACGTTTACATTTACAGTGTGTTACGCTCAAATTACTTTAAAGCTGACCACTATCTCTTCGAAATTACTTACTGTAAACGTAACAATAATACATCGCTAACTAGCACGATACAGACGGGTTGTACGGAAACTCTAAGGCCCAACATATTTCAATGTAAGCCCTCAACACCAAATTTCACTCAAATACGTTCAGGATTCTAAGACATCAAATATGTGGAAAGACAACAAAACCCATCCTCTCTTTTATAAGTTCAGATCATGCATTTTGTCAAAAAGGTTAATAAAAATTACATGAAGTCGGACAGTGTATTCAATCGACGGATCTTCTGATGTGAAAGAGCAATTTTGACAGACAGGTAGGTGGCAGTGTTTGTCTTCGGATGATTGACCAAGCCTTGCAAGTCCTCCGCTTCACATGACAAGATCCTGGGATAACCAAGAAGAATCCAAGCTATTGTAACCCAAAGCAACATACTGGAGTCAGCGACAGGAAGTTCACTCACTGAGGGAAAAAATGGGTTAAAGCTACTTTTATCGCAAATATCTCTTCATCAACGCCTCACATTAGGCATCTGTAAAGTACGGCTCGCGGACCATATTCAGCACAAGAATTGAATTGCTGATCCAGGGGAAAAACAACACACACAGTACAGGAGACCACTTATCCGGATTAATCGGGTCGACGAGCCATCCGGATATGCAGAAAATCCGGATAATTTGATTTTTTTAAAATAGGCTACCTTGTCAGTTTCAAGTTCGGCTGTTACCTTTCACAGTAAGTAGCTGCGTCTAAGGGGGACCGCGGTAGCACAGTGGTTAAGGTGCTGTGCTACAAATCGGAAGGTCGCTGGTTCGATCCCAGCTGGTGTCATTGGAATGTTTCATTCATATAAAATCCTCCCGATCGCACTATGGCCCTACGGTCGACTCAGCCTCTAACAGAAATGAGTACCAGGAATATTTCCTGGGGGTAAAAGCGGCCGGTGCGTAAGGCTAATAACCTTTCCACCATCCTGTGCCGTTGTCATGAAATCTGGGAACCTTAACTTCCTGGCACCCTCTGGGTCACTCCAGGCCTGTAACGGGACTGCTTCACCTTTACCTGCGTCTAAACCCTTCTACCACGTCTGATTTGAAGCCCTGGAAGCCAAAACACTGGACTGTACCTGATCCGATAAAGGGTAATTTCAAGGCACGTTAGTTTTGTAGAATTCTAGACAAATTTTCCGGAAGGGCCACGCCGATCCGGATAACCAGCGTCCGGATAAGTGGAGTTCTACTGTACTCGCAAACCGGAGTGCCGCAAAGTGAACATATATCAGCTGTGATAGGTTGATGCTCCAAAACATACAACAATAATTCCCCACCAGGGTGCCGCAACATCAGCGTGCGGCGGTGACAGGCGGATTCTACAAAACGCACACACCGACATTTAACCAAGGGCGCCGCAAAGTAAACACGTGTGCGGTGACAGGTTGATTCTACAAAACGCACACAGCGACATTTAGCCAAGGGCATCGCAAAGTAAACACGTGCCCGTTGACAGTTTGATACTACAAAACGCACACAGCGACATTCAGCCAAGGGCACCTCAAAGTAAAGACGTGTGCGATGACAGGTTGATTCTACAAAATACACAAATACAGTAGTTACTCATCCAGTATGCCGCCACAGGATGTGCACCGCGATGTTGATTCTACCAGAGTAGTTATCAACAGGCGTGACGCAACGTGAGCGTGTTTGCGGTGACAATTTGATTCTACAAAACACACACACACAAAATAGTTATCGACCAATTTGCCGCGACGTGAGGGTACGTTCCGACAGGTTGACTGAACTGTCACACATGTCTCGCGACATGAATTATGCTTGTCGTAATCGGTCCATTCTACAAAATACAATATGGAGCTTTATATGATTCGGCATGCCGTCAGATAGAGACTACTGAAATACATTTTAATGTGGAAAATATTCAGACACTAAGGATTTTCCGTGCTTTTTCCTCAGTTGTAAGGCAAATGCCAGGGTAAAACCCGCAAAGATGGGGCACGGCCCGCACTCTTCCAAATTTTTGTGTTGTTCTATGTATTGTTTGTTTTTGTGTCGTTCTGTGTATTGTTTGTGTGTAAACGTGTACTGTACTACTGCCACCGCTTGGCTACCCAACTGAAGTTGACAAACATATATATCATATCATATCTCTGATCTAACAAACTAACAACTCAGATGTTCCTAATTTAACCAGATGGTACAAAACTGCAAAAATCCAGGCAGCCATTCCACAACAATCCCAACCAATTCAATCCAATTTACAACGTAAGATCCACTTGAATAGAACTATTTCCGTAAATCATCTGTCTTCCCAGAATAAGCTACTCATGCGAAAATCGCCCGTGCACTTCTTTCTGCTTAACCATATCCTATGAATGCGAATAAATAATTCGATACAATATCACTAATATCGATAATAAAAATCAACGCTACGTTATGATGAGTTAATAAGAGTGTCATTAAATGGTCCCTAAATAAAACACAACATATTAAAATACATGTTAATATTTTATCTAACTTATCCCGTCAAGAAACGAGAAATAAATGCAAAATGCATAAGACAAACTAAACGAGTTAGGCTGATTAAAATCAAGACGGCCGACAGAAACAACGCATGTGGTCGAAAAATTCATGGGAAAAGATCATTTGGATGGCTAGACACAAAGAGATGGCAAAAACATACCACGAGAGCAAGACCTGTGTTAAGGTTCTGACAGGGCGTCTCAGCATAGACCGGTGGTGTATTTTGTGAACGCGGCGATGAAAATTGCAATGCACATTGCCTCAACATCTGATGGCCCCGATTGTAATGTTATCTCCCTTATTCCAAATAGTCTCTTCAGAACTATAAGCCTTGTAAACCAAAAACTACTGTAAAATAGATGGTGGGGGGGGGGGAGGGGACAAAAAACTCTTAGTAAAAATGTAGGAGTAAGGGAAGACTTGCATGAATTAATAATTGACATCCTGGCAATACATGACAATAACATTTCAATTCCAGGATAACAGCGTCAAATGCCCCTAAGAATTTGACGTTCAGGTGACCGTGCATCGAGATAAAGTTATAATAAAACCAACTAGATGCACTAATTTCTCAAATTTATTTTTGGAATAAAACTCTACATGTTTCTGACAGTTCCTCTGTCCATCATCGGGAGTTTTTCACTGTACACACAGCAATGGTATATTACCATTTCTGTGTGTACAGTGAAAAACTCCCGATGATGGACAGAGGAACTGTCAGAAACATGTAGATTTTTATTCCAAAAATAAATTTGAGAAATTAGTGCATCTAGTTGGTTTTATTATAAGAAGCCCCTAAGAATATTACGGAAGGGCCACGACGTAATTAATCCTGAATACATCGGTAACACCTCCGTTTAATAAATTCGATAATTTTTTTTCGTGGTAGTCCAAACATTGTTGAAGATTAACAGAAAACACAAAAGGCATATGATTATGCAAGATTTATAGCTGCTGAGAGTAAGATCAAATTTGGCATAAACTGCATAAGTATTTACTCGAAGTTCAGATAGCTTTGTACCATGCTAATGTAAAGGATCTAGATGGACGAATGAATGGGTAGATGGACGAATGAATGTAATGGATAGATGTATGTGTGGAAAGGAAACTGTCCCTATACAAATAAGAGCAAAATAGGCAATTTAAAATATAATCATCAGGGAGAGGTTCAATAATTTATCAACAACCGCGGGGGCTGCAAACATGAATGCTTGAATTAATGCTTGAAACCTTCGGCAAACTGAAATACAAGTTTAACAAAAAGTTCAACAAGAGGTCTCGGAGTTCCAGAGCGCAACAATGACTCGCCCGTGGTCAGCCGGAGGTCACTGCACCGTACACGTTGAAACAGTCTCATTACCAGTCTAAGAGAGGTTAATATTCACGCGAACGCGTAGTTCGATCCGGTGCAGGAAGGGACTTAAGTCGGTATTGGTGTCAGAACGACCGAAACATCCCGCCAATAATGAGGAAACGTGTCACAACGCTACCCACAAGAAGACGATCTTATCCTGTATCCGAGAAAAACGTCGTCCTTTCTGCATGAACGCGTTCTTTAAATGTACAGCTACTACCATCAGTAACTGCGCAACACATTTTCCAATCTGTGTCCTGCCACTTATCTGAATAAGGACTCCGACACGACAGTCGTATCTCCAAAAAGGACAGGAAGATGTAACAGGTAATAACATCCGTCCCGCGTAATCATTCAGCAACGATCTTCCTAAGTTCGGGAATCTGCTGTGAAAATCTAATAAAAATACAAACAAGTGTATGTGATAAATGGAAAGAAACTCGGTTTGAAAAACGAGGGGATAAATGCAGTTTTCTTCCGTCTGAGGAGCTGATGGTCTCTTTCCGAAAAATTGAGTCTCAGCTTCAGAAGGCATACAGTATTTATGTGTTTCTCTCGAATTAACACACAAATACCACCATGAAAAAAAAAAGTGAAATGCCAACTTGATGCAACTAGGCAATTTTATTGATGTATTCTTAGCTCGACATGTTTCGGGTACATACGCCCATCATCAGGAGCATTAGATGTTGAGTTGCAGCATATGGTTTTC
>Ga0123355_10022855_pt1 | contig 10025 bp, 7 predicted proteins | sample TergutEmb28metaG_3_FD_89872 | JGI IMG/M metagenome (GOLD analysis project Ga0123355, IMG submission 89872) | Embiratermes neotenicus P1 segment gut microbial communities from Petit-Saut dam, French Guiana - Emb289 P1 | ecosystem: Host-associated > Arthropoda: Insects > Digestive system > Gut ...
ACAAAGTATGCTCCCTGAGGATGATCGTATGATCGAAACATGTAGGAGCGTTTTAAGTGTTTTAATGTAAATTTTAGATTATTAAAGACTATATATGTGCATTTGTTGGCGTGTTACTTAAATATAAACTACAAAATGCACGGTGCAACAATAAAGATACATTACATGTGTTTATTTAACGTCGCTATTAGTATCTCAAACCGGTATGGGCCTATAGTGTCGCATTATAGGATTATTATTTTTCAATGAATTGAACGGATGTGGCATGCAGCGGTCGTAGCCTAATTTAAAACACCATTCTGGCTTTTATCTAGAGGTAAAAATTAAAGGTTTACCTGTACACTGCATGAAATCCTGTAGGGGGATTGGAAATAATAGCTACTCTACTTCTTAACCTTGGCACTCTATAAATGTTCATGTAGAGCATCACTCCTCGCCCACTTTACCCCCGGCAAACGAGCCCCTATTGCCGATTAAATGAGGAGACTCCGTGAACTCCAGAGCCGACAGAAGAATCTCTTCTCTCTGCTGGGACTCGAATGCAGAGTTTTATAGCTTCTAGCTTGATCACCGGACCTACTACACTACCCTGGCTTTTCATGTGTTTAAGGACCTGAAGGAATCGTCCAAGGGCTTCAGTCAGTAGAGTGGTCCGGTCAGAGTTCTCAACCCAGGACCTGAGGAATATAAAGCAGCTATCTACTCGACCACAGCTTTCGGTGCAATAGACTTAGTTACGTCACCCCATTGCTGTATGAACATGTTTAGTTCACGTTAATACTGGAAAAATTTAATGTGTCATTTAAAAATTTGTTATTTGCTGGGAATTCCATTTTAGTTTGTATAGTTTCACTGTTTGTTAGGCGAGTTCGCAAAACAATTCCGAAAGCGTCTCCCACCAGATGTATTTTTCCGAAATTTTGTATTTGGAATTTTTACTATAATTTGCCGAAGATTCCCATTTTGGTTGCGTCGGATAAAGAAACGTGTAAGTTAGACGAAGACTTACGTGCACTTATGATCTCTCGCCGTGATTGGCCTTTATAATGTAGGTAGTCTGTGTTCTCTGTGAGATACGAAGTGAGGCTGATTAAAGAGTTGAATATCGCGCATCGAGCACGATCGACTTTTAAACATCGAGTAAAGACACTAAAAAGGTATGGATTATAACTCTTCCTTCCTACTATACCTAGAGGATGAATGATTGAAAATCTGTTTATTTGATACATTGGAATCATATAGTACCTGTGAAAATAGCAATCATTTTCTAGACGGTATTCAGAAATTTAACGTCTAGGGAGAATAACTAAACGAACGCACCTGAAGTGTTATTCTCTGCGGACATTTTTTGGGTTCTCTTAATCAGGTGAAGAGAAAAGCATGTCATCCTTGGTCGCTATGTGGCCCATTGTTATTAATGGTGGAACTGGCTCCTGAACTGCTTTCCAACGTCTTCAAAATTAGAGATCTAATAGCTGTTGATCCGAAATGTACCGAGACACCAGCACGTTACTGGTGACGCAAAACGTAAAACATGCGGGTATTTAGAATAGAGTTATCCAGGTGGTACGGATTTCATACACACTTTCCTGTGAGAAGTTTTCCTTTCTTTTGCTTCAGCGTTAGTGTTTGTACATTTGCAAAAGATTGGGCGTCATATTTATTTGCTCACAGGGGTGGGGTAAGATTGAGCCTCTTTATACTGCAGACTAAAATATGATTCAGTGAGGATAACAAAACCAACTAGATGTCACTTTGTATAGTACTTTATTTCTCTTTATAAACTGCTCAACATGTTTCGGGCAGTTCCATGCCCATCGTCAGGAGCTGACGGCTGAGTGGTGTGATCGCCGTGTGTGGTATAGTGCCGTAGTTGTGCTTCGAGTCCCTCAATGGACATACTACCTGCTAGCCGGTTCTGACAGCCTTCTGCAGCTACGGCACTCTACCACACACGGCGATCACACCACTCAGCCGTCAGCTCCTGATGATGGGCATTGAATTGCCCGAAACATGTTGAGCAGCTTATAAAGAGAAATAAAGTATTACACAAAGTGACATCTAGTTGGTTTTGTTATCCTCACCGAATTAAGATGCACGGTCAGCCACACATCAAATTTAAAATATGATTATTGTACCAACCCTGATGACAGAGGGAGGTGGAACATTGGCGGAATAATTACTGCAAGCAGAAGACCAAACAGCTCACGAAAATCTTGTCCTGTCGCTTTTTTTATCACAAATTCCACGTGGATTGTCTTAGGATTTTATCCAGGCCTGAGTGGTAAACTGGGGAACTTACATGTAATGAAAACCCTCCATATGTATATATTCTTCCTTTCTCTAAATAAATGTTTACTCTTTAAATCTTAATTAATTAATTTCTATTTATCAGTACTGTAGTCTAATAGTCTCTAATATCCACATAAATAAAACTGTCTCTACATCATTCACACATTTGGGATGCAACTATGCAGTAGAACTAAATTTACCAAAGGTGATCTCCAGCTGCACTTAGCCAAGTAAAACTGTAGATAAAACATAAACCAGAATAGCCAGCCAATAGCGGGATTCTCCTGTACGCAAGGTCAAGGTATACTAAAACGTCCAAAGCGCAACCTCACCGTACCGTGCAAAAATAGGCGAGCACTTGCGCCAAGACACATGTCGGGGTCCCTCAAGGTATTATTCATCGACAACAGATGTTATCCTTCTCTTAGCGTTTTGTTCATTTGTGTGAAGTCACACGTAACAAGACTGATCACTTTATTTTTTTGGTAAATAGAAGACAGTATTCAAGTACATGCGACGCCCGATAATTCGGAGTAGTTCAGTGTAGTACTGATTAATATCTTCAGTAACAAACATTTAAACATTATACCTCTTGTTTACAGAAGTATGAAAGTGTATGCAAAATCAAAGAGACAAGCCAGAATTTTAAAATAGGTACTTCAAATGACGGCAACATATTAAAGTCTCAAATGAGTTTTAGTTTTTGAATACTTGGATGTTAATGATTAATAATTTTTAGGCTTCACTAAGTATTATTAGGACAATAAAATTCAGGAGAATGAAATGAGCAGGGCATCAATTGTGAACGATGGAGGTGAGAAATACACACAAACTTGTATCAGAAACTTGAAGTGAAGACACTTTATATTAATAATTGTCCAACGAGATGGAACACAAAGCAGTCTATTTATTATTCTGCAAGTTCACTCTAAGTGTTTCGGATGTCAACCGCACCCATCGTCAGGAGTAAACAAAACTGTAACTACAGCCTACGATACCGGTCATATTTTTTGTGCAGCTCCAACGTGGCAGCAGCTGCTAGCAGCTGCTGCCACGTTGGAGGGTGGTAGCTTTGTGTAGTTTTGTGTACTCCTGATGATGAGTGTGGTTGACACCCGAAACATGTAGAGTGAACTTGCAGAATAACAAATAGACTGCTTTGTGTTCCATCTCGTTGGACAATTATTAATATAGATCAGCGATGCACGGAACCATAAACATAAAATGAAGACACTTTAGTATACTTATGGGTGGATAAGAATATAATATTAAAATGTGACGTGTCAATATCTGTTCCGGATTCAAACGGTCCGGTATGGTAACGTATGTTGCTCCCCTGTGTACCCTGCAATAGAATTTTGGTGCTGAGAGTGGCGAGGAGTTCTTCACTGGCTAAGCGACTGTCAGATTTTGAAAAGGCATCTGCACCATAGATTTAGTTAGAATAGGTAATATGCTAATATAATAACTATTATGGCCACGTGGAAAATAGTACTGACTCCCAAAACGTCATTTGTATTAACTATAATCAAAGTTGTGTTTTGAAGCTCACGCTCATGGAATATACCAGTACTGAGCTCCGTCTTCGGAAAAGCAGAGTTAATGATTAATGGAGAAGGACTGGATGCCCGAAGTGCGTTATTGAAAGATGAGTTATTGGTGGAATGACACTGACAGGGCGAAAGCGAAGTGCACGGAAGAAACCCTGTCCGAACGTCACTTGATCCGCTACAAATCCCACATTGACTGTCCTGGAATTGAGACCGAGCCTAACCAGTGGCAGGTCTGGGAGTAAACTGCCTGAGCAATGCCACGGTCCCTGTAATCCAAGTTAAGAATGTTACTCCATTCATGAATTATTTATTCGAAGTGCGACTTGATTGGATTTAATATCCGTCTGTTAGCCGATTGCCGACTTTTCTTGAACAGGTTTCATATGGCCTTGTTCGGTCTCCACGCATGTCATATTCACCGAAAAGTGTCCAGAACACAGTTCTAAGAAAGAGACCGAATTAATTATGCTAGTATCAACTGAGCCTCAAACAAAGGAAAGAACGAAAGGAGGAAAGACGTGCTGTACAGGATAGAGGAAAAGTGTAAATCAAAGAATAACTCTGCGAAGTCACAGTTAGGCCAATAATAAGCCTCGTTGCATCACATAAGAGTTACAAATATTTGCTAAAATCGGGACAGTCTAATCTTCTAGGCATTACAAAAAATTAACTGACGTTAAATCAAAAGACCGCTGTTACTGAGAATCTGGACGTCACGCAGCCAGTTAAGAATTATGCTCTGGAAAAGATTATTTGCAGTTGGCACGATGGTACGTCAATGTCTTCTAACCTGACTCAGGTGACTACAGTCTAGAGCGAGTCTTATGTTTATTGGACCGTGCATCATTGTGATAGTTGAAGAATAAAAGAACATAATTTGCGCTAATGCTAAATCCTCCGTCTTTACAGAACAATACGACCAATGTGGTAATTCAACAGAATAGTCGTAAGATCCTGATGATGGATATATTAATATCCGAAATATGTTGAGCACATAAGAAGTGAAATAAAATAGCAAGTGACATCAAGTTGGTCTTTTATTCTTCAACTACAGTCTAGAGGTTTACACTTTATTTTAAAACCCCATTTTATTACGGTATTTTCATCTACACCTTGGTCTAACAAGCGGGCTTATTGCTGCAGACACTTATCTAAAATATTATATTAATTTCTCTTCTGCTGTATATGCACTCTATAAGCAATTTCTTAAATACAACATAATTTAGACTTTATAGACATATACGGACAATTTAAAATGTTACAGAACTTTCTTCGATAATATTAGCTCAAATATATTGTTAGAAATTACGAAATAAAGATTTCTATCTGCTACTGAGAGCTTAGTTACGAATAAATGAGCGAATATTTTACCTCTTCAATTCTGAGGCCTTTTGTGACACTTTGTAAAGGCTATAAATTATTTCACTGTAAGTGACTTTTAGTCCCCAGCCTAAGCTGGAGGTCCATTTCTCGTTCCTTTCTGAGAATTATATGTACCACACTTGGAGCTATACTCCAAAATATGTGACAATCTTCACCCTAAATTCGCGGAATTCCGAGGTGATAGGAGTACCCTTACCAAGGCTTTGACTGCAACATCAATTGTGACGAATCCCACTTAGATGTTGCAACAAATTGCATCACATTATTTTTATTTTCTCAGTGCTTGGTATATTCTATGTTAAAAAGTAACCTCTCATATTCAATACGGCACTTCCTATGGGCACTACTATACTTGCCAAACTTTTAGTAGTGTCGTTGCGGTCCCTACATCAACATGGCATTTATATTGAACAGGTGTGTGCTGTGAACGAGCGTTTCTAACACTTTCAGTAATTTGCAGCTTACTTATGTTCAAATATCGATAGGGACCGGAAAACAGAAAGTTTAATTCTTAGTAAATTGAAAGGTACTGAGTCACAGACGTAGCAAAAATTAACAGAGTATAAAAAATGTTTTTTAAACTCCTTTTCCTCTTTCATCTTACTCCATTAGAGTGGGCGCCATTTATTTACTTGCGTTGATAGCAAATTTTATAAAAACATTGAAGTTTAAATTGTCTTTGGAAACTCTGTAATCAAACGTGACCTGAGTTCGGTAAGAAGCTACCGTCCTGCGCTGCGTAATACCCCAAAAGAGCACAGACGGCACACCGCAGCGAAAACCTGAAGTCACTCAGCGCATGTCCAGTGTCATAGCAAAATGAATATATTTTCATTGTTTTTTATGCAAAGCCCATGCCTCACTATCATAGCCAAAAATCAGTTCTGCTCTAAGTTACTTCTTGAAGAATGAAAAACCAACTAGATGCCACTTGTTATATTTACTTTGCTTCTTAGATATCCAACATATTTCGGGCATTGATATGTCCATTTTCAGGAGTTTCCGACTATGTTGTTGAACTAACACATTGGCTGTATTTTTCTTGGATTGCTGTGTGTTGGAGTTAGGGTGCGGTTCGGCTAGGGTGGTATCCGGGATGCCGGCTACTTCAGCCGGCAGCCCGGATACCACCCCAGCCGAACCGCACCCACATCCCACCTCCTGCAGATCCATCCTTCCCTCCGGTTTCCCCACCAAGACCCTATACACACCCCTCTCCTCACCAATTGGCGCCACATGCCCAGCCCATCTCATTCTTCTCGATTTTATCACCCGCACAGTATTGGGCGAGGAGTACAAATCATTTAGCTCCTCGTTACGCAATCTCCTCCATTCCCCCGTTACCTCGTCCCTCCTCGGTCCAAATATTCTCCTCAACACCGTGTTCTAAAACACCCTCAGCTTCCTTTCCTCCCGCAATGCCAACGACTAAGTTTCACACCCATACAAAACAACAGGCAGAATTATAGTTCTATATATCTTGATCTTTATATTTTTGGATAGCAACCTGGAAGACAAAAGATTCTGCACCGAATGATAGCAAGCATTTCCTGAATTCAATCTGCTCTTAGTTTCTTCCGGAATAGAATTTTGATTTGTTAAAGTTGTTCCCAAATATTTAAACTCTTTCATCCTCTCGAAGGTACTATTATCAATCCTCATACTATGAATTCGTCCTGCATTCTGATCTCGAGACATGACCATGTACTTAGTTTTATCAGCACATAGTTCCAGTCCAATCTCCCTAGTAACAGCTACTAAAGCTCCTGCATTTTCTTTTGGAGTATGTATGCTTCCTCCCAGTATATTAACATCATCGGCATAAACCAGAAGCTGATGTGTACCATTTAGTTTCAAGCCATCCAGGTTTACCTGAACCCTCCTAATGGCGTACTCTAAAGCAAAGTTAAAAAGCATTGGTGATAGAGCGTCTCCTTGTTTCAAACCATTACTAATAGGGAACCTGTCAGACACATTCTTGCCTACCCGGACTCTGCTATATGTTTCAGTCAGACTCATCTTATTAATCTTACAAGTTTCCTAGGGAAATCAAACTCAATGAGAATCTTATATAAGACCTCCCTCCTAACTGAATCTTAAGCTTTCTTGAAGTCTATAAAGAGCTGATGAACTGGTTCATTGTATTCCCAGCTTTTAGCAAGTATTTGGCGAATGCAGAATATATGATCAATAGCCGACCTGTTGCGTCGAAAGCCACACTGATGATCCCCGATAATTTCCTTCGCATATGGAATTAACCTTGACAGCAGGATGTTGGATAAAATTTTGTAAGTGGTTGGCAAAAGTGATACGCCTCTATAATTATTACAATCTGTTTCATCCCCATTCTTATGAATAGGTACTATGATCGATTCCTTCCACTCTTCAGGTAGTTTCTCCTTCTTCCAGATAGAAGTAATAAGTTTATGAATCTCCAAGCAAATTGTTCCACCCCCTGCTTTAATCAGTTCTGCCGGTATTTGATCAATACCTGCCGATTTGTGACTTTTTAGCTTGTCAATAGCCAGCTCAACCTCAGAGGCACTTGGCTCTGGTATTAGTGGTTCTGCTGTGTGTATTTCTGCCTGCCCAACATCCTTAACCCCATGAACGTTGAATAGCTGGGTGAAATATTTCCTCCACCTAGCCACAATGTTGTGGGGGTCTGCAACCAAGTGTACCTTTCTCATTCTTTACTATATTACATCTAGGCTGGTACCCCTTCTTAAAGTCATTGATGCCCCTATACAAGTCCCTAATGTTTTGGATGTTACTGTTAGTTTCAAGTTCCTCAATTTTAGCTCTCAGATATGCCTTCTTTTTGTTTCTGAAATGTCTGCTAACTTCACGTCTTACATTGTTCAGAATATCTACATTGCTTTGGCTTGGATCCTGTATCCACTTATTCTCACTTCAATTGAAGTATTCTCACTTCAATATTTATATTAAATATAATTAATTATAATTGTAAACATTTTCCTTTTTATTTCAATGTTACCACTGTAATTTGTAGCTGTTCGACTAGCAATGCAGATGGTCGTATCCTACTGGCAGTCGAACATAACACAATCCAAATACGAGCTCGGCAGTAAAAATTCAAATCAGTTCTAACAAGAATTTTAGTGTTGATCATTTTTCTTGTTCTGTAAAGCTACAAAAAGCCGATGGGATTGGAAACTGTAAAAATGTATAAAATGACATCAAAAGAAAAGACGGAGACAGACAGAGAAGTGGCAAGGTTTTACGGAATAACTTTTCTTTCCCGTACAGTGTGTGTTTAATTTCCCTTACAACGTACATAGTTCATAAACAATTATTTTCTGAGAATTCGCTCCCTGTGGTGACGCACATTGTCGTGATGTTTCACTGCTGTTCCTATAATGCCTTGTTATCCGGATACATATCTTTGTCTGATAGTCACGTGAGGGAAGGAGGGGGTAGCGTGACGTCAATCATTTCCTCTTCGCGTTAATGGGCTCATCGCTTGTCGCCAGCAGAACAAGTTAACCGCCATCCTAATCTTTGGCTTCACGAAGGATGGCTGCGGGTGAAGGATAGCTTGCTGTTTCTCCTGTAAATTGGACATTTTTAGTCGCATTCGCAATATAGCAAAACGCGACTATTAAATTCGTCTTGCCTGTTGTCCGTCTGTACGTCCGTCCGCAGGCAACACCTCGTGTCCCTCTGGCTAAATTTTATATGAGGCGTTTCCTAAATCCTATCGCAAAGAAAAGTCGCTTGAAATCTGACAGAAATTAGAGGCACTTTACAGGATCGCGTAGGTACATTTACGACTGCTTTGGTTGCTGAGTTAGCGTGGTTGCTTGAGTTAGCGTGGTTGCTTGAGTTAGCGTGGTTGCCGTCGAAAATGAATCCATTCTGATCTGCCTTAATTCTTCATACGATTTACATTTTGCGTGATTAAGGGAAATAGAAACATAAAATCGTAACATTCAACACTGGTTATGTCCTAGAACGTGAAATTTTGTCGGTGTATGTACTGTGAATGTATGTAAGCACTGTGTAATTGCACATGAAACATTGTTATTAATTTAGAAACTAAAAAAAAAATATTTTGTTTGAATGAAGATTTGATGTTATGTATGACCGATAAATTTGCCAAATACAAAATCAACTTAGGCGCATAAATAATAGTTCTGCAAATAAATATAAAATACCTTAATAATAATGATAATAATGTGGGCAAATATGAACAACAAAAAGTATGACCACTCAGGAAGATGCACAATACTAAGATGTGAACGCACATGCATTTCCTCTACCGTCAAATAATCCTTTCTTACATTGTTGGCGGTTTCTCTCTCTGTTCCTGTCTTTGTAAATGTGTGTAACCGGTTTTGTACTGGAACAGTGATTTATGTCCATTGATGTTTCTTTTGTTGCCAAACTTCTACTTTGTGATCCTATCACTGTATGGCTGTACGCTGCTACACCGAGTAAAATGTATAGTTGTTTGCATGTTCGCAATAATAAATAAGCAACTCAGTCAATGAAGTACGTTTCTTAAAAAAAAGAAGGCTACAAGTAATACACTACTTTATGTAGCATACAGAATTCCCAGCGGCTATTTTTCCCCTCAGATTATTAAGTTCAATTCCGTTCAGTTATAAAGGAATTTAAGCAAAACTCACAATGTATTGTATAAAAGGATACAATTTATAGTTGAGTAAAGAGAAACCAACTTGATGCCACTTATTTTATTATATATTCAATACTCATTCAATGCTCAACATGTTTCGGCCGTTAATACGACCATCTTCAGGAGTCTGCGACTAA
>Ga0123355_10022856_pt1 | contig 10025 bp, 5 predicted proteins | sample TergutEmb28metaG_3_FD_89872 | JGI IMG/M metagenome (GOLD analysis project Ga0123355, IMG submission 89872) | Embiratermes neotenicus P1 segment gut microbial communities from Petit-Saut dam, French Guiana - Emb289 P1 | ecosystem: Host-associated > Arthropoda: Insects > Digestive system > Gut ...
CTCCGTTTCTTTCTCTTCAAAATGCAGTTTGTTTCATAATTCTAACATATTTGGTTCCTGTTTTATTCACATTTTATATACAGAATGTGCTAAAATTAAAAAAAAAATAATTCCGGCGCCAAACGGTTAAAATACATATTCAAGAGGTGAAATGGGGAGGCACGGACTGGTTGCCTCTGGCTCAGGATAGGGAAAAGTGGCAGGCGCTTGTGAATGCGGTATGGAACCCTTACATAAAATGTAGGGAATTTCTTGCCCAGCTGAAGGCCTTTTGGCTTCTCAGGAAGGACTCAACTCTCTGAAGTTAGGTTAAAGCATATTTGATAAGTTAATATTTGTTATCAATTCGACGTTTTCCGATACGCGCTGTATATTACACAACTTGCTTGATGTATACACTTCCTTTTAAAATGTTGAGATGGATCCGAAGAAGGCATTGCAACAGATATCTTTTTATTTATTGAAGGTAATCGCATCAGTAGCTGACACAGTCACGATCCACGGGACACTGCATTCTCACATAAATATACCGAACCACTCCTAAAGTCTCCTTTTTTCCCCCCTTCAGCAACAGACTCCTGTTATAAACATCTTCTTACTAATGAGTCATGTAAGATTTCGAGGTTACCATCTTACACCATGCGGAAATTGAAGGATATTTAGTCAGTGTGATTCATAATCCCATAGGAAAGTACAACATTAATAAGTTTTTTGTGTGTCCACTTCAAGTCAATCATTTCTTTATACTAAGTTTATCGTAGATGTAAGAGCATTTCAGTTGCTGCAGACATCATTATATCAATGTACATTCGTTGCCTTGTCTTAGAAGAGTACTTGACTAAATCCACATTGGTATGCTTGTCCAGTTTATGCAGAAGTGTTCTAAGGCACCCAAAGCAAAGGTCCAGATCATTCTTGAAAGGCAGAAGTGTACTGAGAACAATGAAATGCGTTGTTCTGAGAGAGTTTCGGCACAGGCATACCACAAGATCAAAAACCTCTGTGTGCATTGGCGCAGAAATCTGTACGTAAGAGACAGATGTGAGCCCCCTTGCCCCATCCAGCAACACACCTACAAATATTAGACACAGGGCAAGCCCATAATTAATGGTGTAAATGAATAAAATTGTCACAAACGACATAAAATACGAGATTAGTAGTTTGAAAGTTTCTTTTAAAATAAGGACCTGTTAAGTTAATTAGGAATGAACTCAAGAAATTTGTGCATGAGCACGCGTCACTTAAAAGGGTCCCGGCGTCTAATAGGGCAGATCAGCCTTTTTGAGGGGGGAGGGGCTAATTTATTCCGCAATAAGGGTGACGGTTTTTGTTGACATACAGGTTTTGTTGCCTTATTAAAATTGTTGCATGACATTGGATCACGATATCATTTTCAGTTAACAGACCTCTCAACAGACATATAGCAGCTAACTGGTTTTCTTGGAGATGTCCCTATATCTCGGTTCAAGAAAATTTCAGTCTTTTATTATCTGAGTTTGGCGAAGTCAAAATCTGGATCACGCGATTCACAGCCTGCAAGATGTGTCTTGTTTCGAGAAGGTACGGTTCTGGTTTGTCGGGATGTACTGTAAGTCCTCTAGTCATTCGTTTCCTTACACAACAAATGAACATCTTGACTGCACGCTCAAGCAGTAACAGATGTCTACAATAAACGGTAGTGGATTGTATTCTGCAGTTTATGTCGTAGTGTAGACCATTACTGGAAAGACTACAGTTATAAAATTTTAATGTACCTTTAAAAGATAAAATGAAAAGAAATCCAAATCACAAGTCACGAACAGGTCAGCAGTGTTTTTTGTGGACTAAGTGTAGCCTTATTCATTTGCATTATTGTTAAGTGTCTTGACTTATTTAACGATGCTATCAGTTACTAAGATTAAGGAGCGTCGGTGACATTTGAAGGAACTGGTACGGATTGTTGATGGAATGACACTGACGGAAAACCGAAGTACGCTTACAGGAACCTGTCCCAGTTCCACTTTGTCCACCAAAAATCCCACTTGTATTGGCATTAAACCGAACCCGGACCTCCGCAGTGTAAGACCGGCGACTAGTCGCGTGAGCCATGGTACGGTACAACTTATTATTATTATATGAAGTTGTTTTTCCACAAATGTTGAAGTTTACAGCGTACATATTCGATGAAAACGTGATTTTGCAGTGTCCCTTAAGGGCCCCTCATGAACAAGAGTGGATCAATAGAAGGGCTATCAGCAGAGCCTCATCTGTAATATAAATGATAATTGTCAAATCTTGCCTATGGAATTTTTTAGCGGGCGTTTCACTAGCAGATATGTACTAAGGCTGTAACCCATCAAGGGAGCTTGCACATTCCATGGGCTGCGTAGCTGGCTCATTTGACCAGGAAAAAACGTTATTCAGTCTTTCCCTTTATTGGTTTATTTAACGACGTGTGCAGTAGCCGAGATAAAACTTCGTCGATGATTGGATTATTAATGAAAAAGCGTGGAAGGGGGCAGTTTTTTCCAAATTTCGGGAAGGCTAACTGGATTGGTCACATCTTTTGTAGGAACTGCCTTCTAAAACACATTACTGAAGGAAGGATAGAAGAAAGTATAGAAGTGGCGGGAGGACAAAGAATAAGATGTAAGCAGCTACTGGATAACCTCAGGAAAAGAGAGGATACGGGAAATTCAAAGATAAGGCACCAGAATACACTCTGTGGCGAACTCTCTTTGTAATAGTTATGGACCAGCCGTAAGTCAGTCTACAGAATGAATATCAAGCCGGCATGTGCCGCAAGGCTCAGGAGAATAAAGCAAACAGAACGACCGGTCTCTGGACAGAGATTTGGACCCACGACTTCCATAATGTACCTGGAATGCTGCTCAGTCGACAGCGATGTTCATTATACCTCTCCAGTTATAGTTAATGGCGTCGTGTGAAAGGTTTTTTTAAAGCAATTTTACATAAATAACGACGTTATTTGTCGTCGGCGACGTTTATAAATGGCGGTAAGAATGGTGAGTGAAATACAGAGGACTTGACATTACTAATTTCTTATGAACTTATGAACTGGTTCGTTGTGCAACAGACGTGCTGTAGATAAGGTCTGTGCCCTCCCCAAGAGTTCAGAGGCGCAGATCTATTGTTTATTTGCAAATTCTGTCACGGACTCCAATAAGCAGGTACTTGACATTAATTCGTGATCATAGATCTGTCACGAACGGTTCATTACAGGGGGCGTAGATGGGGGTGAGGCGAGTGGTGCTGCCGCCACGTGCGACACAGTCCTGGGAGCGGCAAAATGAAGTATTTAAGCGAAAATTTTTTTTTATTTTCCGCGCTCAACAAATTTTAAATTATTGAGCCAAAGACAAGGAGATTCGGTAAACAACTGATTTTTAAAGTCCATAATTTCTGTTATGGGCGGTCATTGTAATTACTCGCCCCGGGCGCCAGAAAGCCTAGCTACGTCACTGGTTAATAGACCTTAATATTCAGGTTTTTACGAAAATATTGGCTGTATTGAGCATGAAACGTCGTACCAATCATCACAAAGAATGAACGCGAGATCTATAATAAGCCAGTTTAATCCATTTTATCCCGACATATCCCTTTAACATATGTTTCAATATCCTACACATAATATATAATAAACCAGTTTAATCCATTTGTAACCCGACACGTTCCTCTAACATATATTTCAATAAACCAAACGGAATCTATAATAAGTCAGTTTAATCCATTTGTATGTCGACACATTCATCTACCGTATGTTTCAACATCCTACACAGAATATATAATAAGCCACCTTAATCCATTTGTATCCCGACATACTCATCTAACATCAATTGCAAAAGCTACACGGAATCAATAATAAGCCAGTTTAATCCATTTGTATCCCGACATATTCCTCTAACACCTGTTTCAATATCCGACACAGAATCTATAATAAGCCAGTTTAGTCCATTTGTATCCCGACACATTTCTCTAACATCTGTATCAATATCATTGCTTTCTATGTTGAGACATCCAAACCGATCTTTTCCCTTGGATTTTACATCTAAATCTTCATGCATATCTTCTTCCATCCGTGTGTGACATCGCAAATTTGATCCATTAATCGTTGTAAAATTACTGCTTAGTAAATTGTAGCGCTTGTAATTACTTACCGATCGCCGTCTTCTGGTGGGAAAATTCGTGTTAGGAGGGTTCTGGATTCACATCTTGGTCTGGAGACAATTTATCCCTAGGAGTTTCGTGATTTTCCGAAGTCCCTACAAGCAAATTCCTGAGTAACAAATACCCGAAATAAGGCCACGATGACTTGTACATACTTAAGTCAGTTATTTTATAGCCATCCTCTTATTCAGTTCTGCTGGTGACAGCGTCCTTACGCAAACCACGATACAAGGCCTTAGTAAATAAATATATATATATATATATATTTGCCTGCTTCTTCAACTTTCTTTGGTCCAAACATGCTTAACTAACAACTTAGACATGAAGGATCAGTTGAGTAACATGGCAGTTCAGTAGCAACTTCATGGAGGTCATGTGCCCCAATTCGACGCGGCTCGTGCGTAGAAATTTGAAACCGAACTGTTTTGTGAAACTGCAGAAAATAACAATCAAATAGATCGTGTAATCCTTTAAGGCCTGCATTTCACCTAAATGGTATTAGTTCAGTTCCTGCCTGTCAGTAAAAACAATGCGTCTCCTTAACCAAGTCCAACTAGTGAATTGCACTTAGAAAAATAACTACTGTTTTAATAATATATGAATAACATAGTCCTTTCGGCTAGTAGACCAAAATTACCGCGAGAGTTTTGAAATATTGTGCTGGAGAAGATGGAAAAATCATGTGAAATATGAAGAAGTATTCTATAGAGTCAAAGAGGAAGAAAAATTCAAACGCGATAAAAAGAAGGAAGGCTAACTGTATTGATCACATCTTGCGTAAGAACTGCCTTCTAAAACGCGTTACTGAAGGAAAGGTAGAACGAAAACGTCGCGTGAAGACGTAAGAAGAAGACGTAAGAAGCTACTCGATGACTTTTAGGAAAGGAGAGGATATGAGAAATCGAAGGAGGAAGCACTAGATCACACTCTATAGAGAACTGTCTTTGGAAGAGGCAATGGACATGTAAGAAGACTGCGGAATGAATGTTTGATTGGAAGCAGTCCAATACAACTACTGAACTGCTTGTCTGCACATTTTCAATTTACGAAACAGATCGGTATATCTTCTGTAGAGAAATCACTTTTATCCTGACTCACAAGGATCCTATATAAAAAGAGGCATTTTATGTTAAAGTGGGTAGTACACAGGGGTGCAAAAATTTCCAAAGACCCAGCAGCCACCACAAAGTTCTGGGCGCCAGAAGGGTGACATGAAAGGAAGTTCCACACTGAAGACCCCAAAATATAGGCGCCAACATACAAGACTTAATAGTCATAACGTCCTGGTGCACGGTATTTGTGCACCAGTGGTGTTACATGTAACAACCGCCGTGGTTTAAATGGATTACTTAATTATTAAAAATCCACCACTGGAAGCCTTTGTTTACATGCTAATCATACGATCAACATGTAGCAGCCGTCCACTTCTAACCTGCAAAGGCGTCTGATGTGCTGACCGAATATTTTCCCTTATTTTTGTAAAATGTATAAACAACGAACAAATGCTCTTTAATTTTATTATTTATTTTTATTCATAATAATCATTTTATTAATATTATGAATAGTGTTCATAGTAAGAATAAAAATACGGCATATAAAATTAAAGTGCATTTGTTGGTTGTTAATATATTTCAAAAATCGAAATAATGCACGGAACATGGAACATATTAAAAGAATTAATGTCCAACAGACAAAATCCACATATGCCTACAATAATACAACAGAAAAGACATATTATGAACAAAAATATACAGTAAAATCACAGTGTATTTGTTGGTTGTTTATACGTTTTACAAATCTAATTAAATGACGGAATATGGAACGCATTAAAACTTTACCTTATATTCGGACTGCTATCAGTATATGAAGGAATAACTTCTTAGTAAATTTTGTAGTTACATGTCATTACATGCATTCAGCCATACCTACAGTAACTTGTCAGTCCAGGTAAATCCTCTCACGCACACTTACTGCACAGACGTACTGCACTATCAGTGAAAATGTTATGCTTAAAGACGCAACGCCTTAGGTGGTCAATGAAATCAAGAGTTCGTAGTGGCGGAAGAAAGATCACGTGTTTAGTCCATAGTCGTTGTACTGTCACTGATAAACAAAGCAGGCACCAGTGCTGTTTACCTGACCACACGGGAAGTGATGAGCACAATCCATTGAAAGCGTTCAAATAATTCCGTTCAAACGAAGTGACAGACATTTCGAGTATTTAAAGAAGAACAGAATGGATTTATTCGCTTTTTGCAATATAAAACGAAACAATATCTGCCTTATTCGTTCGGGAGACAGCACAAGAAACATCAAATCCTTCCGATATAGGCCTTACTCTCCCAGTTCCGGGCTGTATGTTGTTAATAATGAAGGTAATAGATGATAAGACGGTTAGACATGTAGCACGTAAGGTAGAAGAGCGAAATACATCAGGGCTTTGGGGAGAGAACCTTAATGAAGGAGAACATTTCATAAAACTAGGCATAAATGGGAGTACAATATTAAACTGATCTAAAAGAAGTAGGAAGGGAGGGTATGAACTAGATTCGTCTCTTATGAACGGGATAAAGAACCATCAGGTTTATAAAATACGCGTAACTTCCTTACTAGGTAAGCAGCTACTAGCTTCTACAGAGGAGTTCTGCGCCATGGAGTGAATTCGAAGTCTTGGAAGTGACTTCTAGGAGCCAGTTCCCAGTGTGCTGGTTATGATGTGCTCCTCAGAAAGTGTGCATTCAAACGTGTTAACTAATTACGCGTTAGTTCGTAATAAAGATTCATGGTTTCATTATTCTGCAGTTTTCGTTTACTAGCTTCAATGAAATATGATCACCTTAAATACTTCAATTCCTTTGATTTTGTCACCCATAAAAAACCCCACAGCAAAATGATATGTACAATACGATATGTACAGAACACAGCACTTAAAACATAGCAAATTGTATCCCAATTTATTCTTGTAACTGTTCTTTGATACCGGCATTTGCGGAACTTAGGTGCTGAAGAATGTACGATTTCAGTTTCAGTGTCATTTTAGTTAATAACCAATTTGGCTTTAGAAAACAACTACACCAACAAAATATCAGCGCAACGAATCTGAATTATGATTTACGTAAGCCGAAAAGTAGGCCGGGGATCGAATACTGGTGGGGGTGAGACTTTCCATACCCTTCCAGACCGGCGCTGGGGCCCACCGAGCGTCCTGTACAATGGGTAACGGGTCTCATTCCGGGTGGTAAAGCGGCCGGGGCGGTGGCGCTGACCACCCACCCCGTTGAGCGCCGAGGTTAAGGAAAGAGTAAGGCTTATCCCTCTACTCCCCCTCTGGGCCTTCCTGGCCTGTTACTGGGTGACATTTATCATTTAAGTAATTCGATTCGGCGAGCTTCTCGCAGCGGCGCAGCAGGTACTCGGCTGGCCGAGCTAAATTGGGTATTTTGTTTTAAGGTGGGCCGCAGAATATCAACAATTCTACTACTAATATTTGGAATAAAAGACACAGCCAAGAACAGTGCGCCATTGTACGTGGAGGGGCATTGTTGTCGGAGACAGTACATGCAAATCTACACCATTGAATTACCCTGTGATCTTCTGGGTTAGAACGTGAAGTGTGGTAAGTGGTTACTGACGTTCGGAAAAAATAATTTATGTCTGGAAGACAGAGGCAGTATGTGCCTCCGAAACGTCCATATGTATCTGTAATAGTACACGACGTCATAAACCCCAAGACAATATTACGCACGAAAGAACAAGATTTAAATCACATGGGCATTTTGGATAAGTAATGGTTCTTAGCTGCCCTTACAGAACACTGATCAGGAGATGATCCCCGCGCGGTGGTTGGAGTGTTTGGCGCGGTGCGGGGGACTGCTGGTTATATGGATTACTTGGAAGCGACAGACCGTTCTACTGTTCCATACAGATTGAAAACATCAAGCATTTCGAGTAGCGTGCATTAAGTGAGTGCAGTGAGCAAATGCTTTCAGGATGGGTACCAGCAACTCGTCATTCACCATAAAATATTGTGCATGCGCATCTGTCGCATTCCTAGCAGGGGCCATCTCCTGGTCTGTTGACAGCACTGGCGTTAAATTTCTCCGTTTATGAGGTGAAAGCATGGACGAATACGTCACTACCACTGACCCTTATTCCATCATTAATAATCACCACTAACTATACTATTAGTACAGTAACATAAATGTATACTACTCAGCGAAAATTCTTTAGCAATGTTTGATACTCGTGCCATAAAGTTAAAAGCTTCCCGTGAATTTTGCAGCGAATGAGTAGTATATAAGACTTGCTAAAGTTTTACAGCTGTTCGATACAAATTAAACACGGAGTGACCACGATACTCCCGTATGGTGCAAACAAATTGTGTTTGGAAATGCTAACGTTCCATTCCAGCACTGAAATTACCGCACATTTATATCTGGCAATGTTGTTTCCCATACCATCATTCAACTCGCCGTACGTTTGCATTTAGTTAACCTTGTTGTTTCTCTCTGAACTGCAAACACGAAACTTTTGTTTCAATATGCACAGACCATGGGGTCTCAGCGCGAAGCATAAGGTCGTGTGATTTTTAGGAGATGCCAGCACGAACTTAATTTCTAACACACAAAGAGGAAATATCTTAACATGACGTCTGAGAGAGTTATCTCCCTTTCTTTAGGTCACTAGATAATTACAACTGCAGTCTCCATTGCAAGCTCAAAGGTCGTTAGTGGGCGACTCCCACACTCAAATCGTCAGAGTGGCGCCAATATACATTGCCAGTGCATTGAAATAAGATTAAGCGCAAAAAGAATACGAACATACTCATACAACCGCTTCAGGCTGACGTCACTTTAAACCATGCACAACTCTGCGCAAATTAAAGTGAATTTCTGCTTGCCGACAGAGAATAAAACCTTACAGACGGAGGCTGGAAGTTCTCTTGCCTGTCTATGTATATGGCTGCAGTACAAAATTTGATGCGAGATCTCTAAATACAGGGCTATTCGAAATGATTGTCGGGGTTTTAAGAACTTGTCATACACAATACACTTGAGATAGGAGTATATGTAATTTTTTATTTAATAGAACAACACTCCAAGTTTTCGTTACATACCGTACAGGTACTCTATATGCTTCCAAAACTGAAGGTATGAATCAGAACCGCCATTGAAACCATCACCACTGACATGCTACAAACAGTTTGGAACGAACTCGATTATCGTGTTGATGTTTATAGAATCACTAAGGGTGCACATATAGAACACCTGTAAGGTATGTAACAAAAACTTGGAGTGTTGTTCTATTAAATAAAAAACGACATATACTCCTATCTCAAGTTTATTGTGTATGACAAGTTGTTAAAACCCCGACAATCATTTCGAATAATCCTGTATACGATTCTGAAGATCGCGGATTTGGATAACAGATTTGTTATGCGAAATGCCCATCGTATTTGTCTAAAAATTTCCGACAGTGTGCACCATACACTTAAAAATTCTACAATTCTCTCACACCCAGTCTATATTCCGACATGTTTCGATGGTGGCTACTACCAACATAATCAGGGGATTCACCTTGCAAGCTAAACCACCGCTGTTAAAACTGCAGTTCAAGAAACGACGTAGCTAGACAAAAGAAATTTCAAATGGCTGCAGACATTTAACTTGGCTAAGGATTTTTACGTCTGCAAGCATCAACTATACAAGTTAATACTACTAAGTCAATGGCGCTACATACTTACTTACTCCATGGTGCAGAGTCCTTCTTGAGAAGCTAACTGGTTTGCAGCTAGTCAAGAAATTCCCCGCATTTCACGGAACCCGAAGGTTCATTACCGCACTTACAAGCGTCCGCCA
>Ga0123355_10022857_pt1 | contig 10025 bp, 10 predicted proteins | sample TergutEmb28metaG_3_FD_89872 | JGI IMG/M metagenome (GOLD analysis project Ga0123355, IMG submission 89872) | Embiratermes neotenicus P1 segment gut microbial communities from Petit-Saut dam, French Guiana - Emb289 P1 | ecosystem: Host-associated > Arthropoda: Insects > Digestive system > Gut ...
AGGAAGGCAGATGGGAAAGTTTATCAAAAAAAGTAGATAAATTAGGTTGCAAAATTTTGAGGAAATAAAGGAACGATTACTGATGAGTGAAAATATTCAAAAAATGAAATTAGAAGATATCATGGGGGAGCGCTTTGGACGTTATTCCAAGTACATCATCCAAGAGCGCGCACTACCAGATGCACGCGATGGATTAAAGCCTGTGCAGCGTCGTATTCTATACGCCATGTATAAAGGCGGAAATATGCATGATAAAGCATACCGAAAATCAGCGAAGTCAGTTGGAGATATCATGGGTAACTATCACCCACATGGTGATTCATCAATTTATGAAGCGATGGTTCGTATGAGTCAAGACTGGAAATTCAAAGAGCCTCTTATTGATATGCACGGAAATAATGGTAGTATCGATGGCGACCCTGCAGCAGCAATGCGCTATACGGAAGCAAGACTTTCAGAATTCTCAGCTGAACTACTAAAAGATATCGACAAAGACCTAGTTGAACATATCCCTAACTTTGACGATACAATGAAAGAGCCAACCGTCTTACCAAGTTTCTTCCCGAACCTTCTCGTCAATGGTGCAACTGGGATTTCCGCAGGATACGCAACAGATATCCCCCCTCATAACCTAGGCGAAGTAATCGACGCAGTCATCTACGCGATGAACAACCCTAGTTACAAATTGTCCGACCTATTAAAACACATCAAAGGACCAGATTTCCCAACATCGGCAATCATTCAAGGAAAGGATGAAATTGAAAAAGCCTACCGTACTGGAAAGGGTAGAATCATCGTTCGTTCTAAAACTGAAATTGAGAAAATCAGCGGTGGACGTAAGCAAATCGTTGTGACAGAAATTCCCTATGAAATTAATAAAGCAAATCTAGTGAAGAAAATGGGGGAACTTCGTATTGATAAAAAAGCACCTAGTATTGCCGAAGTCCGTGATGAAACGGATCGTAATGAATTGCGTATCGTAATTGAATTAAAAAAAGACGCTAATGTGGACACAGTACTTAAATATTTATTAAAGGCGACCGAATTACAAGTGTCGTACAATATCAATATGGTTGCTATTCATAATAAACGCCCCATTTTAATGAGCTTGCCAATGTTAATTGATGCTTACATCTCCCACCAAAAAAATGTGGTAACTAATCGAACGAATTTTGATTTAAATCGTGCAAAGAAGCGTCAACATATTGTCGCTGGTTTAATCAAAATGGTTTCAGTTATTGATGAAGTTGTTGCTATTATCAGAAAATCTGAGGATAAAGCTGATTCGAAGAAGAATTTGATTGCTAAATTTGAATTTACAGAAGAACAAGTTGAAGCGATCGTTACCTTACAGCTATATCGATTATCGAATACTGACATTACTGCATTGCAAGAGGAAGATATCCAGCTAACAGAATTAATTTCAAAACTAACAGCTATTCTCGGTAGCGAGAAACTACTCGTGTACCAAATCGAGAGTGAGTTAAAAGCTGTTAAGAAGAAGTTTAAAACACCGAGGCAAACGGTTATTGAAGATAAGATTGAAGATATCAAAATTGCTGATAATGAATTAATTCAAAAAGAAGATGTGGTCATTGCGATTACCCGCGATGGCTATGTAAAACGTACGAGTTTGCGTTCCTATGTGGCATCAAAGGTAAGCGAACCGTTGATGAAAGAAGGGGATGTGCTAATTGAGAAGTTCCAGTCAAATACCCTCAATAAGATTCTCGCGTTCACCCAGTCAGGGCATTATGTGCTAATTCCGATTCACAAGCTGCCAGATATTAAATGGAAGGATATGGGGGCTCATTTATCGAGTTTAGTCAACCTTGATTCGACCGACAAAATTTTAGCTGCCTTTGTTGTAGATGATTTCAAAGCTGATATTGAGTTGCTTATTGCGACCGCTAGAGGGATGATAAAGCGTACGTTGCTTGCTGAATTTGAAGTGACACGATTTACGAAGAAGCTAGTTGCAATGAATTTGGTAGATGGTGATGAGATTGTTACTGTTGTGAAATTAGAGGTTGCACGTGTTGATGCAGAAGTTACAGTTATTACCGAAAAAGGGATAGTATTAAGATATCAGAAAGTTGAAATTCCAACAGCTGGTACAAAAGCTAAAGGTGTTAAAGCGATGACTTTAAATGATGAAGATGTTGTTGTTTCAGCACTTGTGTGTATGCCGGGTACTGAGGTTCATATCGTTCTTGATAATGACAAGTTGAAGAAGATTAAGAAAAATGGAATTGAAGTATCGAAACGTGCAAGAAAAGGAACATCTGTTTTGCCTTCTACAAGGCGAGCGGTAAGTGCTTATGTACTTGGGGATGATTTTGATGAGGCTGGTGCGACTGAGGATCAGTCGGGGCAGATGAGTTTGTTGTAAGTAAGGCTATCTATTGAAGAGGAGGTTGTTTAATTGAGTAAGTATGATCAATCAGGAAATAATGAAAATATCGATGAATCAGCCTATTCAGTATTCAAAACCAGTAAAATTAACCTAATGATTTGGCGTCTTTTAATCGTAGTATGTTGGGTTTTCGTACTAACTGTCTTATCTGTAATGATTTTTGCTGAGGCAATGAGGATGACTTTTTTGCAAGATTGGATGAATAACAATGGTCTCTTAGTATTATTAGGTGTTTTGATCATTACCATTTATGTCAATTTCTTTCTATTTAATTATACATTTCTAGTTGGTAATGGACGTGTGATTGTTTATCGACATAGACTTAAAGGGAAAAAGAAACTTGGTGAATTTTTAAGTTCAGATTACACCTTTGGTTTTGAAAGTATTCGCGGAAAAAGAGGGGGGACTATCGGATTCTTTCTTATAAAATCTAGAGATAGCAATCGAAGAAGAAATAAAAGTTTCCCAGCAGGATTATCAAACTTTGATACAGAAAGAATGCATTATGCCGTAGGTAAACTATCTGAGGCATAATAAAAGGCAGGAAATATTACAATGAAAAAACAAGTTGCATTAAAAGGAAAAGGTGGAATTGACAGAGTTGCGAAGTTCTTAATTGGAAATTTTAAATTTGGATCATTTCAGCCTAGACTTGTTTCTGAAATATATCGAAAACTGGGTGACAAAGAAGTCATTTTACTTATATTTGAAAAATTTTATCGAAGGTCTCAAAGCACAGTTTCACTAACAGTTTTAATAAGTGGGACTCAAGAGGATTTGTTTATTGATGTCGTTGCAGCGGCAGAAAGAAATAAAGAGATGCTTTTTTCTGAGTTTAAGTTAGGAGCCAGTGAAAACTTTGTTTCTCAAGCCGTGAAACATTTAACTGATTATGGCTTTGAAATTACTGAAAGTTAATAGAATAAAGAATATTTTTGAATTTAACAGGAGGTTTTAATCATGCAAGAATACCGATTTTCAAAAAATCTAGAAGATAACTACAAATTAATGGTCGGAACAGTAAAAGCTTTTCTAGACGGAGAGCCTAACACGATTGCAAATTTATCTAACACATCGGCGATTATTAATGAATATGTAACAGCTATTAACTGGGTAGGATTCTACTTGATGGAAGATGACGAACTCGTTCTTGGTCCATTCCAAGGAAAGCCAGCTTGTATCAGAATTCCAATCGGACGTGGTGTTTGCGGCACGACAGCTCAGCGAAAAGAAACGATTATCGTCAGGGATGTTCATCAATTTTCAGGACATATCCCTTGTGATGCAGCTTCAAATTCAGAAATCGTCATACCGATTATGAAAAACGGCGAAGTATTTGGTGTACTAGATATCGATAGTCCTGAATTTAATCGATTCACTGAACTTGAGAAGAAATATTTAGAAGAAGTAGTAGCGATTATCGAAGCGAGCCTAGTTTAAGCTCGTTTTTTAATAAGCACCGGCGCTAAGAGAAAGCTTTAGAAATGAGAAAAAAATAAAAAATGTAACCATTTGTATTGACTATTAACTCATTGTGATGTATAATATTTGCAAAGTACAAAAAAAAATATATTCAATTGTTTATCATATCCATTGAGCAGATGAGGAGGTTACATCAAGACATGGATAAACACTTGCTACACAAAAAAAAGGGGATGCTCATTGATAAAATGGCAAGAGATTTTCTAAGCAGAGAAGAAAATGAACGATTAGAATCAATTTCTGTCTTGCAAGAAAAGTATGATGTTTCTAGAGGAACAGTTCAAAATGCATTAAACTATTTAAAAGAAATTGGTGCTGTTCGGTTAATATCAAAAGGTCATTTAGGTACTTTTTTCGAATACATTGATTACCAAGTTCTACAGAAATGTTTATGGAAAAACACCATTTCAGGTATGATGCCATTACCATATTCTAAGCTTTATGAAGGATTAGCAACTGCGTTGTATCACTCGTTTAAAGATCATGAATTACGTTTGAATATTGCCTATTCAAGAGGGGCAGCATCACGAATGGAAGCTGTTGTAGGTGGAAGTTATGATTTCGCCATCTGTTCTAAATATGCTGCTATTGCTGCTATAGAAAATGGTGAAGAAATTGAAATTGCCCTAGACTTTGGATACCAATCTTATTTATCGGAACACGTGATTGTTTTTAATAAAGACAGCGAGGTCGGGATAACAGATGGGTTGCGTATGGGAATTGACGTTCACTCTTATGACCAAAAAAGTTTGACTCATGAAATCATTAAAAATTCAGGGAAGGAAATTGAATTAATCAACTTACCTTCTCATCAAATAGTCCAAGCTACTCAGCACGGGATTGTCGATGCTGGTATTTGGAATTTGGATGAAATTGAGGAAAAAGGACACGCTGATCTTCAATTAATGAAAATTCCTAAGCATGCATTTGAATCTTATTCCAATGCTGTCATCATTATCAAAAAACATAATACACTAATCAAGTCAATTTTAACTCAATACTTAAGCATTTCTCATATCAGGGATCTTCAGTTAAAAGTTAAAAATAATATGCTCATCCCAAGCTATTAATTGCTTTTTTAAAAGCACTTAACAGCTTGGCTGAATGAATTGTAACACCAATATACAAAAAAAAATATATTGAATCTATATAGATGTTGTATATTTTTGAATAAAGCAGTACTTAATAGTAGAGGAGGGTAGGAATAATGACCACAATTATGAAGCGAATTGAGATGCTAACATCGTTAAATATGATAGACGAAAAAGATCGAATAGATCTCTTGAAAATCATCAAAATCATTGAGTTAACATGTCATATTAAAGTGACTGAAGAAAATGGTGGTATTTTCATCACTCATATCGCAGCATTATTTCAAAGGAATAAAAATGGCGAATCCATTAATCCTTTGAGTGATAAGATCATCTCACAGTTGAAAAGTGAGAATGATTATGAGCTAGCTCATAAAACAATGGATTTAATAGTATCCACAATCTTTAATCCTGTACCAGAGGTTGAAAGAAACTATTTAATCTTACACTTGTGTACGTTGATGAGAAATGATCATACATTAACGAACACTTCTGATTAACCAGATAAATCATTACGATTGGTGAGTGGTTTATATAATATTCCAAATTTTAGGAGGTTATTATGAAAATTGCAATTGGTGGTATGAAAAAAGAAGAAATGAAAGAAGCAATTGAAAGAGCAGATAGCAGTATTGAAGTTGTCATCAGCAGTGATATGCAAGCAATTCCCCTTCTTAAAAATGGTGATGTAGATTATTACTTTGGTGCTTGTGAAAGCGGTGGCGGCGCTGCTATTTCCATTTTAATTGGAGCAATCGGCTATTCACAATGCAGCACTGTTTGTAGAAATGGAGAAACACCGACAGAAGAAAAAATTGCTCAAGTTGTCAATTCTGGAAAGAAAGTTTTTGGAATGGCGCACGATAAAATAGACGTTACGGTTCCTATTTTGGTAAAGCTATTGCAACAAAAAAAATAAAACAGAAAGGATGAGGAAATATGTTTGAAAATTTAACGGTAATGGTGGTACTTATTACAATTGCATTATGTGCGACAACGGCACTTTTAAGCCATATGGGTGCAGCTGTTTTTCATGACGGAATACGCCCTGTTATACCTGAATTTATTGAATCTAGAATGAAAAGACCAGAATTACTTTCTATCGCTTTTGGTTTAAGTGTCGGCTTTATTGCCTCTGTTGGAATCGCACATACTATGGCAACGGGACTACTAAATCCATGGCTTCTATTCTTAACAACAGATATTCTAGGTATTATGGCACCGAAAAAATGGATGGCTCTTCTACTTGGTGGCTTATGGGGTCTCCTAAGCTTAACTGCCCTAGCGGGTATTAACACGGTATTAACAGGCTTACCAGTAGATTTGATCGGTGGAATTGCAACATTAGGAGATCCTGTTGTGACAGGTTTTGCATTGTTTCCTATTGTGGCTGTATTTAAACAATTTGGTAAAAAAAGTGGATTTATAACTGTTATCTCAGCGGTTATCATTAGACAAATTACAACACTTATTAATCCGGCAATGATTGATGCGATGACGATGCTTACAGGAATTGTGATCTTAGTGGGATGTGCGATTTATAAAGATTTTAAAGCTAAATCAACATCAGTTGAAAATAATGAAGTAGATGTTTTTTCAGAAAGAATAGGTCGCATTAAAAAGAATTTACCGTTTCTAATGCTAGCGGGTGCACTAATCGCTCTAGTAAGTAATATTGGTATTTTTGGAGGCTCTGAGGTTTCTATTTATACACTAGCGGAAGCGCAACGTGCTTACAGTGATCAAGCGGCACAACAATTAGTAAATCAAGCGGCACTTGCAGAATTTATGCGTGGGCTTGGATTTATCCCATTAATTGCAACAACAGCAATTACAACAGGTGTTTATGGGGTCGCGGGATTAACTTTTGTCTATGTTGTCGGCTATCTTGCACCACATCCAATTATTGCCTTGATCGGTGGTGCGATTATTATATTTATTGAAGTTAATGTTCTTGGCTTCTTTGGAAAAGGACTTAGTAAGTTTCAATCTATTCGCGATGCTTCGGAGAATATTCGCTCCTCAATGACAACGGTTATGGAATTTGCCCTATTGATCGGAGCTATTAATGCATGTATCGTAATGGGTGGAAATACAGGTTTCTTTATTGGTGCAGCTATTTATTTGATTAATGAACTGACTGGAAGAAAAGTCATGAGAATGGCAATTGGTCCAGTGGCAGCTATCGCAACAGGTATTATACTTAATATCTTATACGTATTAGGTTTATTTTCTTTAATGTAAGTTCATTTTCAGAGAGGAGTAATCACATGATCCAAACAGTCTGTGGTTTAATTTCGAAGGATCAGCTTGGTATTGTAATGAGTCATGAACATTTAATTTTAGATTTACGTGCAGTTAGAAATGACCAAGAATCTTATATTTCAGAAGTGAACGAAGTTATCGCAGAAATTGAACCACTTAAAAAGTATCATATTCAGAGCTTTATTGAATTAACAACAAATGATATGGGTAGGGATGTGAACAAATTAGTTGAAATCGCCAAACGGACAGGATTTCATATTGTTTGTGCAACTGGCTTTTATTTGAGACCCTATCACTCAAGTTGGCTTGAGAATGCATCAGTAGAGGAAATAGCTGAGCTGTTCACTAAAGAGTTAACGGAAGGCATTGATGAAACCAATGTAAAGGCAGGTATTATTGGTGAAATTGCAACAAGTTATCGCCATATATTCCCATCAGAGAAAAAAGTATTTGAGGCAGCAGCAAAGGTGTCATCTAAGTTAGGATGTCCGATCAGTACCCATTGTGATATGGGGACGATGGGAGATATTCAAAGTGATTTACTGATTAAAGGTGGTGTTTCTCCTGATAAAATCATTCTGGGTCATCTTGATTTAAACCTTAATTTAGTATATCATAAGGAATTATTAGAAAAAGGAGTCAATTTAGCATTTGATACAATTTCAAAAACAAAGTATAATTCAGATGAAGCAAGGGCAAAACATTTGAAAAAATTACTAGATTTAGGTTATGAAGATCATTTATTACTCTCTCAAGATGTCTCACGTCGATCTTATTTTAAGAAATTTGGTAATCATAGCTATGAAGCAGTCATGGGCTACTTTTTAGATTTATTAAAGAAGGAACAAGTAACAGAAAAACAAATAGAAAAATTATTAATTAAAAATCCAGCTAGGATTTTAAGTTATTAAATATTTCAGGAAGAATAGAGAAGGTGATATAATATGCTTCTTGAACAAACCGAAAAAAGGAACAAAAAGCTTCTGGAAGCCGCCTTTCACTTTCACCAAATGGGAACCATTCGCCCTGATTCTTATCTGGTTGACGTGGATATGCTTATGGAAAATGCTCGTGCAATGCTAACAGAATCGAAGAAATACGGCATTACCTTGTACTTCATGTTAAAGCAGTTAGGGAGAAACCCTTATATTGCGAAAAAATTAATGGCATTAGGTTATTCAGGTGCTGTTGTGGTTGACTTTAAAGAAGCAAAAACCATGATGGATCATCAAATTCCCATTGGCAATATCGGTCATTTGGTTCAAATACCAAACGCCATGTTAGAAGAAGTCATTTTATATCAACCACAAATCATTACGGTTTATAGCATAGAAAAAGTCAAGCAAATCAATGTTATATGTGAAAAATTGGGCTTAATTCAACCATTAATGATTCGTGTGTATGATAAAAAGGATAAACTTTATAGTGGGCAAGAAGCAGGTTTTTCTCTTCATAAACTGCCAGAATTAGTAGATGAGGTGAAACAACTAAAAGGGGTTGTGATTGAGGGAATCACTGCTTTTCCAACATTGCTTTATCAAGAAGCAACTGGCTCAATTGAGCCGACTTCGAATATGACTACTATACTAGAAGCCAAGCGTATTTTTAAACATCATCATATTAACATCAAGCAGGTGAATTTTCCGTCTGCGACGTGTTGTTTATCCATTGAGAAAATCGCATGTTTTGGTGGAACCCACGGAGAACCTGGTCATGGCTTGAGTGGAACAACGCCATTACATGCCAATGGCTCGCAAGTAGAGATTCCTTGTGTTGTCTATGTGAGTGAAATTTCTCACAATTTCGATAAGCATGCTTACTTTTATGGTGGTGGACATTATCGTCGTTCTCATGTAAAAGCGGCTTATGTAGGGAAAAATCTGCAAGATGCGAAGCAAGTGAATATTATTCCTCCCGAAGATGATGCCATTGATTATCACTTGGCTTTAGACCAAGAAGCCATAGTGGGAGATAGTGTCGTTACCGCTTTTCGTTACCAAATTTTTGTTACGAGAAGCGATGTCGTCTTGATAGAGGGTCTGCATCAAGGTAAAGAAGTGAAAATTATTGGACGTTATGATAGCCAAGGGCGTGAACTATAATGAAACGTTTTATTTTAATTGTATTAGATGGATTTGGTATTGGTGCCATGGAAGATGTATCACATGTAAGACCACAGGATATAGGCACCAATACAGCTAAACATCTTTTGCAATATGGAAAAAACATTCAATTTCAGACCATTTTAAATTTAGGACTCATCAATGCATTAGGTGAAGAAGTAGCACCATTTAGCTTTCGACATCATGTGGCATATGGACGTAGCCAACTGGCACATTACGGGGCAGATACGTTCTTTGGACATCAAGAAATCATGGGAACACGCCCCAAAAAGCCAAAAAAGGGACGACTTTCTGAACAAATCAAAACAATAAAGTTCGATTTGAAGCGTCATGGGTATCAAGTGAAAACCTATGAAAAAGAGGGTCTTCAATTACTTTGTGTAGATCAAGGAATATTCATTGGGGATAACATAGAATCTGATCCAGGTCAAGCGATTAATGTGACAGGTTCTTTTGAATTACATTCATTTGAAGAAATAAAATCAGTAGGGGAGCTTGTAAGGAAGCACTTTGAAATTCCAAGAATTATCGCATTTGGTGGTGAAAGTGTGACTTTGCAAAACCTAGAACAGGCGATTAGCGTGCGCGATGGTTATATTGGAATTGATGCGCCTAAATCAGGTGTTTATCAAAAAGGTTATCAAGTCA
>Ga0123355_10022858_pt1 | contig 10025 bp, 5 predicted proteins | sample TergutEmb28metaG_3_FD_89872 | JGI IMG/M metagenome (GOLD analysis project Ga0123355, IMG submission 89872) | Embiratermes neotenicus P1 segment gut microbial communities from Petit-Saut dam, French Guiana - Emb289 P1 | ecosystem: Host-associated > Arthropoda: Insects > Digestive system > Gut ...
ATTAGGTACTTGGCAGTCCAGAGTCAGTGTGAGCCTTCATACCTCGCAGACCGATTAGATACTTGGCAGTCCAGAGTCAGTGTGAGCCGTCATACCTCGCCGACCGATTAGATACTTGGCAGTCCAGAGTCAGTGTGAGCCGTCATACCTCGCAGACCGATTAGATACTTGGCAGTACGGAGTCAGTTCTCTTCATCAACAAAATCACGATTGTTCTAGTAACGAAAGAGTCTCCTTTCGAGTAATGTGGGCTGCTTTCTCGATAGTAAAACAGCTGCAGCGACATATATCCACTCCCATAATCGAATGGCTCATTTTCACAACACTCCCTCATGTGTTGTTTTTATCATAATGTTAACAGTAAGCTATTGTTAGTTTCTTACAGTTACAATATTTTAAATTTTAGTATAGCGGAAAGGTTAGTAGCCCAATACATAATAAAATTACGCTGCAGAAACAAATTTTAGCACGATGCAAAAATCAGCACTGATGTTCAGTACTTTTGGTCTTACTATGTTTGAAGTCTCCAGGTCCAAGGCAGTTGTACACGATTCCTTTTTCTTTAAATTTCTCCATACATAACTCATAATGGAAGACATTATTTTAAATAACATTATTATGTAAAGTAGATTACGAATTGCGTCTTATTCAGAGAATAATTCATGCTTAACCAATAAATTTTTTATTAATTTTTTTTGTCGTTCTCCGAGCTGCGTTTAATTCAAAGAACGTTACTGTTTTGTAAATGCAAGGGTTAACATTTCATTATACGTTTCTCTACTTTTTTAAACATTATAAACACACAGCACGATGCGTAAACACCGTTCGAATGTCTGTAAATTCCGTCCGTGCCTTGCCACAGAATCAACAAACTTGGCACGCATGCGCACCATCGTGACCGCAGCGGTGCAGAGGCAATATTTGCAAACGGAACGTATTTTCTGGATAACCCTCGTACTTAGAAAATTAGCCCCTACTGATAGATATAATTTTATTGTCAATAAAGTTTGGTGAATTTATTTTTCTTCCGTGAAATAACTGCGTTTTTTAGCCTGCTCAGTAATAAACTATTCGTGACTACGGAATTTCTCTTCTCGCATCTGTAAATCCTTGTTTTTTTTACATCAGTTTTTGATAATTGCCCCTTATTAATAAAATAAGTCGAGAATTCCTAAGTTTATTTACGAATTTTGTGGTATATTACATTAATTTCCTTCATACTCCCTCTTCCTTTGCATTTGCTACATGTTTCTGGCGCAGTCAGTTCAGGTCTACGTATTCCACTTCACTATTCATATTGAGATAATTTCCTAGTGCAAAATGGAAACGTGTTTAAAACATGCTCCTTGTACTGCATGAAAGCGACAATAATATTGTAACAATTCGAATGGGATTTATAATTTAAAATTATTTAATTGTTAGCGAATAAACAAATGAGTGACAACTGGATTGACTACACAGCAGGTAATATTATTGTTAAACCTAGTATCTACCAAAACTATATAGAGAGTCTTAAAAATCTTATTTATTCTTATGCTTTAGTATATTACATATGCGTACAAGAAATATGTACATCATTGTATAATGTTCCACTTATATTAAATACAGCATTGACAAGCCGAAATAATTGTTAAAATTTAAGGTTACTTTTATCGTGTCAGACGCCGCACTATTGTGTGTAAATGATGTACCTGATGTAACTGAAGAATAAAAAACCAACTAGATGCCACTTATTATTTTATTGTACTTCTTATAGGCTCAACATGTTTCGGGCATTACTATGCCCATCATCAGGAGCTCGCGACAATGATGTTGATTACAACATTGGTCGTTTCGTTCTTGGTTTGCTCTATGTTGGAGGTTAGGTGCGGTTAGGCTAGAGTAGTGTCCGGGTTATAGGCTAAAGCACAATTGTACTTTAGCCTGCAACCCGGACACTACTCCAGCTAACCGCACCTAACCTCCAACATAGAGCAAACCAAGAACGAAACGACCAATGTGGTAATCAACATTATAGTCGTGAGCTCCTGATGATTGGCATAGCAGTGCTCGAAACATGTTGAGACTGTAAGAAGTACAATAAAATAACAAGTGGCATCTAGTTGGTTTTTTATTCTTCAGTTATCACAATGATGCACGGTCCAATAAACGTCAGGTACCTGATGTAATTTATCACATTCTGTGAAATTCTACCTTTCAAGTAGAATGAAGATGGAGGTGGTTGTGTTGAAGTAATTGGTCGCTTTTAGTTCATTCGGATAGATAAATAAATAAATAAACTTTCTCTTCTTAATTTGTGTTGTATTAGTCTCGAAATCATAGATTTCGCCTATGCTTGCAGTCAGCTTATAACCAAAATTGCAGGATGATCTCCTGTCACGGTTCACCTATCGAAATTTATTTTATAGGATTATAATAAGTAAATTCTAAACCATGTTTTCTACTCAGAAATTAACCTTATATAGTTTAAGAATAAATTATAATCATAAAATGCTTACAAAAGAATAATTGCTGCTTCAAGCCTTTATTTTGCATAGAAATGAAAGAAATTTCTCTTTGTATACAGTTTTTAAAAACTTACTGTAAGGGGGACGGATAAGCACAACATTCCAGTTATTTTAACACTTTAAACGCCGAGTTAAATCCCATCTGCCATTTGCTGACATTATTAGGAGCTCACCCTATACTCCACATTAGCGGGATAAGGGTTAAAATGGCGTTTTCATACTTAAGAGTCTGTAGGCTGCAGTGTGAGAGTTTTTCGCAATAACGCAGAATAAAACATGGTTAATTCTTGTTATATGATATATATTATTTTGCTTAATCTTGTTAATATGAAGAGATTCATGGAATTGAAACACCTAGCAGAAATACACTATATATAAAACACTCCTGTATTTGTATTAATTTCAATTATCATTATGCATATTTAAGTGTTAGTATGCCAACATTCGCATTATTTTTAGAAATCTCTTGCAGTGTCTGAACTGCTACTCTTACTTTAAGCAGTAATTTTTTGTTAATAACAATTTTGAATAATGTCATTACGGACACAACACGTGAGCGAATAGCTACTTTAACACAACCACTGATTTGCGAGAAGATATAACTTTATCCAGCAGAGAGCTTCAGGTCGGACGATTCTTCAGTATAACCATACTTAGTAGACATGAGCTGAAACAGAAACAAAACTGAGAAATTTTCAAAGCAAAAAAAAAAAAAATAATAATAAATAAATCTTAGATAGTGCAGTCTACTGGTTTGATATCTTATTTGTATCCTGTCGAAATCAAATACTACATCTATCTGGCCCAAAGGTCCTAAAAGCAGCGAATTGTTTGTATTCCACCAGGATAGAGATCTGCTTGTTTTTTGACACAAATCTGCACCGCACATATTTCCCATCGTTCACTGCTACGGGCTATGCAGAATTCAGGATGTCCCCAGAGCACAACGAAGGCTTGTAAAAGTGTCCGGTACAAGATAAAAGATCTTAAGCAAGAAAATGTAAAAGATTTCTCAAGAAGCCTACATATTTTAAGTCCTTGTGAATTCTGGAACACTTGACAGAACACTAGAAAAATTAACGATTCTGATGGTATGCCTTTCAATGGCGCAACAGCCCTAGTAAGCCACGCCTCCTCCTTGTTCAGATTTCGAGACCATAGTCAATTATATACATAACACTCGGTTGGACTCCTCTGGAATAGCGGTCAGCTCGTCTCAGAGATTTATACCTGACAATACACAACATTTAAAAGTGACAGACTTCTATGGCCCCTAGGGGATTCGAACCCACAACCCCAGTAAGCGAGCGGCCGCAGACCCACATCTTAGACAGTGCGGCCACAGAGATGGGCTTATTATGTCTAAGACACTTGTAATTTTGTGTTACAGATCTGCCGTAAATGAAGAGGGCAATGTTTATCATCGGGGTTAAGAAAACCTCAAATCACATAGTTAGTAGAGGCATAGACCTACTCAGGTTAATAATATCTTGCTTGTTTATCGAAGGGCGTTGTTTTGCTCCCTCTCGAAATGTCGTCTCCTATCCCCAGGAAGAGAGAAATTTAAAAAAATTTAAAATCTTTAAATCATTTAAGCTTGTGTTACATGCACCTGCCTTCTTACTCAGCTGTGTTCAAACCGATGGATTTAATCGCAAATATACTTTTGAAATCAATGTTAAGAATTCTTGCTAATTCAGTGCTGACTTGTTCATCCTTGGCAGTGTACCGAAGCAAGGACTCCGAGATTACAACTTCCAAAAGTAATACTTAGTTATACATTTCTTCAATAATCCTTAAGTTCTTGTGATTTGTCTGATTTGCGAAGAATGGAAGCATCATTATATGTGTCGGATGGCTGATATTATGTAATTACACTCTGCCGTTACAGTTCACCTTCTATAGAAATCTGATGCCTGATCTGTGCATAATCCATTCCTTACACATGGCTCACAATAATTACATAACTTCCACCTTGTCTCTTTAAACATCATGCAGCTAGGTTGTAAAATGTCCAGTGGCAATATTATTTCTCACATGTCTTATAGAGACTTTCAGCTAACTTATAAATGTAGGAGTATTCAATGGACATTTCTTAGTAATGCTGACAACAGAATGCGTAACGATTTCTTGGCATGTTGCTGTATGCTTCTTAAAAGTCGGAAGTGACTACTTACGTAATTTTACAGCATAACGATGACCGATGACTGCGAAGTGTGTTACATGAAGTTATATTGTGATTACGGAGATAAAAATGCCTGGGAATTAAGTTTGCCTTCACCTACCGAACGGCCTAATAGGGTGCTGTCCCCATAGATAGGTCCTCTTGACAGGAGACAAGTAGCTATCACGTAAGTAGAAGGGTGACTTATTCCAACCGTAGGGCAAAGTATAAGGGCGTAGCGAGGGGTAATCCCACCACCAAGGGTCACGTGCCAGTCGTGACATAGGAAGGGTGGTTGAAGGCTCGAAGAATTCCGATAAGGGACGTCGGATGTATCCTCCCCGGGTGTAGATAGGTACACCTGCAGCAAGACCGTGGTATGCTGTGACGACTGGCGTAATTCATAATAACATCAAACGGGACTAAACTGTCTTTAATAGCTACGTAAGAAACAAACGATTTTGAAATGTTTAACAAAGCGACATGTTACGACCTCAGTTTCCAATAAGAATATAATTTTATGTTTTTCTCTTTTATGTCTTATGTTATATACATCTGACAGATAATGGCCGATTCAATAAAGGTCGAAACACATCGCTTTATTAAACACTATTTGACTATTTCTGCCATAACTATTAATTTAAAAGCACGACAGGGTTGTCCAACATTACAATTAAATTTTCTTTATGTTACGATCGAAAAAAATGAACAAGGCCCTCTTTGATATGAGACCTTACCTTGGATATATTTAAGCAATTTAAAAATAGTTAAAAATAACACCAATTTTGGACAAATTACTGGAGTACAAGAGAAGCTGGATACAACATGTAAATAGAATGCCTCGAAATAGATTACCCAAGGTAATGAAATATTACTCCCCAACTGGCAGAAGGAATCATGGTAGAACTTTGAAGAGACTTCTGGATACGTGAGACCGGAACGGGTCAACAAGTGGCCCAACTCCATGAAAAATATACGATGATGACGATTTTCGGATACTTTAGACGAGTATTACCAAATACCAAATAAATGCTCGAAGAATAATCCTTATTTAAAAGCTAATAGACGAGCCTACATTCCAAAATTCTTCATCTGTCATGGACCCCGAGTTTTCATTCTACTGTACACAAGTATCTTCCACTGGACTGTACTCAGACTCTAATTAATTCATCCCATCTATTCATAACACACTTCCATAAATTATCTTTTATATTATTTCCTTATTTGCCTCCAGGTCTCCCATTTAGTGGCTACTGTTCTACTTTCCCGACTAAAATATTTTACCCATTTCTCTTCTATTCCATGCTTGCTGCATGCTCTTCCTAGCTGACCGTTATTGTCGTAGTAGCAACTTTCATGCTTACTTTTCGGAGAAGGAAACAAAAAATCTTGCCTCTACCAGGAATCGAACCCCAGACAGTCCGGTCTGTAACGTAGTTGCTTTATCGATCTACAGGGCAATTCAAAATGATTGTCGGGGTTTTAACAACTTGTCATACACAATACACTTGAGATAGCAGTATATGTGTTTTTTTTATTTAATTTTTGTTACATACCTTACAGGTGCTCTATATGTGCGCCCTTTGTGATTCTACAAACATCGACACGATAATCGATAATCACCGCTGACATGCCACAAACAGTTTGGAACGAACTCGATTATCGTGTTGATGTTTGTAGAATCACAAAGGGTTCATGTATAGAGCACCTGTAAGGTATGTAACAGAAACTTGGCGTGTTGTTCTTTTAAATACTCCTGTCTCAAGTGTATTGTGTATGACAAGTTGTTAAAACCCCGACAATCATTTTGAATAACCCTGTGTAAAAGGAAACTTGTTTTCTTGTATGCCATGAAAGAATATAGAGAAAGGGGTGAAAGTGTGAGCATTCCTAGTCTCAGCGCTAGATGACAATCAGTATTCAGCTTCACCCTCTGGCCACTTTAACTCCGGGAAAAGAGCCTAGGTATCCACTGAATAGGTGGCTTGCTGGGTCACAGAGCCTGTACGGACATTCTGGAGCAGAGACAAAACTCTTGACCCTGTCGGTAATCGAACCATGATTCCTCACAATTCCAGCCCGTATTCTCGTCAATATTCCGGTTTTTTTGATAAGCAGTATACTCCAGTTCTTAATTTTAAAAATTTCCGGAAAATTTGACACTTACCAGCATACGTGTAACCCAATTTATCCTTCGGCTCTGATGAGAGAGGTGCAAACTCTCGCTGAGGGGCGGGTGCGGCATGTCGTGCAGACAAAGGGTACTTGCTGGGGTACAGACGATCGATGTCCGCCAGACGTTTCAGGTGATCATCCCAGGCCTTTTTGGCGTCGTACACAGGCGCTAAATGCACACCACAACACAGTGAGCAAAAATAACACTAAAAAGTTGTAGGCCTATGCTTGCAAGGTTTTTGCTACTAAGAGTCACGAAATGTGATATCCATAGAAATCGCAAGGAATGTCTTGAGAAAAATGTGTGACCTACTAAACAAAGCTAGAAAATATAATGTATCTGTAGCAAACAAATTAATAATAATTTATTTTAAGTCTCTATGTACCTAATTATCCTAAAGACATGGTACTATTCGTTACATCTGTTTAACTCTAAAGAGGATAAACTGATTACCTTTTAGTAAGGAATAAGTTACCTGAAATGTGCGGAAGTAGGAAGACATCACATTAATAAATTCTTGTAATCTGTTTATAACTACTTAAGCACGAAACGATGAAGACATGCAGGAAGTGGAGGTGGAAATTGATGCATTTTAAATTTAGCACTAAATGGAGTTGGCAGGTCACCTTCATGCGCCAGGAGCTGTACCTTCGGGAGCAGAAACAAATGGACCCTTTTCGATATGAGCCAGATGTGGACTAGACTTGGCGGGAGAAGAGAAGAATAATTATTTCTGCTGGGAATCGAACCCAGATTGTCCAGCACGTAGATCATTCACTGTACTGACTAAACTTCTCCATTGTAGTTCCTTAATGGAAAGAAATAAGTGGTAAATTAAAACGAATATTCGTTGTTTATTATTTAACTTGTAATGGCTGAGTACTGCGTGGAACTGTGTTCTGGTTCCTTATCTATAAACGTGGCAACCACAATTCGATGAGCTGTCATTACAATAACAGAAAACTGAGAGAAATGACTGTATTTTGTAAATAAACATGATTGGCCAGTCTACTATTCGCACGCGTTTCAGTATCTTGGACACAAAAGCTTATAAAACGTGACTTGTATTCAGCTTGTTGGTGCAGAAAGTGGGGATCAAGAAAGGAAGAAATGTATATTTCTCTTTCACTCTTACGTTCTTGTGCCTTCTTTCGTAACTTTGTAATACCTCTTCCTGTCCTTGAAAAAGAAATTCAGAAAAGAAATTTCTGTTTTCTGTCCTTTGTGTGTATTATTCTTTTCCTTTAGAAAGTTCAAGAGAGCAGGAGAACGAAAGAAAGACATGTTTTCTCTCCTTCTGTTTGCGTCTTCTTTGGACAAGAAGGAAAGAGTAGTGAACTGAAAGATAGAGAAAAAAAAAGAGGGTCGGGTTAGAATACAGAAGGAGAGAACACAGATAAGAAAGACAGGAAGGTCAGAAAGGAAGGAAGAGAGACGGAAAGGTAAGAGTTTTTCTCCTTTTCTTTACTTTCTATTCTGAAGGCATTACTGTAATATTTTCATAAGGTAGCTAATTAACAACAGAGTAGCCTAGGTACGAGACCTCAGTTTCTTTAAGCGCTGTTGCTACAGGCCTTTTGTGGTGTTACACAGTGTCGACTGGTAGACATTTACCATCTTCTCGAATGATTTCAAGCAGTCAAAGAATTTGGACTAAATTAAACTGAGGGTAAAGGTACTAACATCTTTCGAAACTTCCGTGACAATTTGCCAGTCGGTGTGGCGTAAACATCCTAGAAGACCTGACTCTTCAACTAGCCTAGTTAGTATTGCCGGTTGCCCAGTCGAAAGAACTGTTGGGATTTTTTAACACTGTACATTTTCCGTGTAACTATATTATATATACAATATTTGTGCAACAAGTTGGTAATACACTGTTGGCCCCTCACACATACAAAAAAGAAAGTTACGCACACCACAACAAATCACATTCACTGTGCCATCGGAGATAATTTCCTCCATCACAGATGGATAGTCCCTATTGTTTAAAAGATAAATGACAGATTCTTCACCAGTTTCTCTGAACACTCTTTGTATTCTTCTCTTGCTCTACGGAAGAATCATTATGCTAATGTCGTGCTTTACACGAACTAACATGAAACAATAAATGCCGAAGGAATTTAATAAAAGCTGAGGACTGAACTCCTCTGGGACGCGAAGCTGTGGCGGTGGATGAGAGATTTTCAGCCTTTCGAATGGATGTAATGACTTCCGCTTCAGTCGTCCGGCATTATTGGAGACGTAAGCACTGCCTTCTTTCGAAGAGCCAGGAAGAGCACAACTAAAGACAGAGTTTTGTGTCCCTTTCTGAGCTTAACATTTGTTAGAACTGGAAAATCCGCAACAAGAAGAAGCCGTTCTTTCATAAAGCAAGGATTTTCAGAACTTTTGTTTTAAATGTTTGATTACCAACATACCGAATGTAGGCAGAAGACTTAAACATCCTGGCACTAAAATTCTACAATAAGAAAATTTGGGTGTATACATTGTGAAATGTGGGCATGAGTGGGTTGATTTAAAATGCGTAAGAGAACTGAAGTTTGAATACGGAATCCTCTAATCATTTAGTATGATGTTTCCTGTTGTTGTGTGTTGCAAACGTATCACTTAATTGTCTAGGGAAACTAATTTTAATCACAACCAACAAGATGCAAATATCTTGATTTATTTATCTCTAAAATGCTCTACATGTTTCAGGCGGTTCCTCCGCCCATCATCAGGAGCACATAACTGATACACACAGCTTCAGGTATTGTCAACCAGTACTGCTGCTGGCTGGTATCGTGGATGATCCACGATACCAGCCAGCAGCAGTACTGGTTGACAATACCTGGAGCTTGATGTGTGGTAGACCGTGCATCGTAGTTCAATATGGAATAAGAAACCAATTAGATGTCACTTAGTATTATATTTATTTCTCCTTTATAAGTTGCTCAACATGTTATGGGCCACCTTGTGCCCACCTTCAGGAGCTGACGACTTAGTGGTATTTTTTCACGTGTGGTGTATTGATAACATGAAAACATTTTTCATGTTAGCACTACACCACACGTGAAAAAAATACCACTAAGTCGTCAGCTCCTGAAGATGGACACAAGGTGGCCCGAAACATGTTGAGCAACTTATAAAGAGCAACTTATAAGGAGAAATAAATATAATACTAAGTGACATCTAGTTG
>Ga0123355_10022859_pt1 | contig 10025 bp, 7 predicted proteins | sample TergutEmb28metaG_3_FD_89872 | JGI IMG/M metagenome (GOLD analysis project Ga0123355, IMG submission 89872) | Embiratermes neotenicus P1 segment gut microbial communities from Petit-Saut dam, French Guiana - Emb289 P1 | ecosystem: Host-associated > Arthropoda: Insects > Digestive system > Gut ...
ATTCATCTTTAACTTTTCTGCGGTCTTGTATCAGTAAATCCCTTGGTTGCTCAACTGGGATTGTGGTATCATGTGTTACTGTATCTGGCATTTCAAAAGCTCCCACAGTAGCTACCTCCTTGTATCGTAAAAAAATACATCTTTGCTTGTATTATATGGTACAACTCATTTATGTGTGACATGTGGTATTAACGGTGGTATTATAGGTGTATAAACGAAACTGAGAGGAGTCATTTTTTGACACACGATTATCTGGAATGCTGCAATAGGCTGGCAGTGTTGGGTGGTACTTTTAACCCAATCCACAATGGGCATTTAGCCATTGCTGAAGCAGTGTTGCATAAATTTAATCCGCAAAAAGTGCTGTTTGTGCCATGTGGAGTTCCTCCTCACAAGCCTAATATGTTTGTTGCCCAAGGAGAACATAGATATCAAATGGTTTTGCTTGCAACTTGCGAACATCCTGGATTTGATGTATCTCGTTTAGAGATTTTGCGTGATGGAGCAAGTTATACCATTGATACAATTAAGTTCTTGCGTAACGTATGCCCAGAAAATGCAATAATTTACTTTATAATTGGTGCAGATTCTTTGGATGAAATTCTTACATGGAAAGACGCACCCGAGCTTTTAAAACTTTGTGAGTTTATCGCGGTTGCCCGTACTGGTCATAAATTCCAACCAGATATAATAAAGCATTTTCAAAATACCTATGGGGCAACCATACATCTAATGGAAGAACCTTTGTTAGATATATCAGGAAGTAATATACGTGAACGCTTTGCCAATGGACAACCAGTACGTGGATTAATGCCTCGCTTCGCAGAGAATTATGCACGCCGTAATAGCTTGTATTCTTTATATAATCATTTTGAATGGGCAACCCAGGAAGTAAAATCGCGCCTTTCTTCAAAACGGTTTCAACATACCTTAGGCGTATTAGAAGAGGCAGAAAAACTTGCAAAACATTATAAAGCGGATATAGTAAAAGTCCGTTGGGCAGCACTTTTACATGATTGTGCAAAACAATATAGTGCGGATAAAAAGCGGGCGTTGTGCGCTATGTGGGATATCCCATTAGACGAAGTACTGTCTTCACAAATCTCTTTAACACATGGTTTAATTGGTGCAGAATCTGCAAGGCGTGATTTTTATATAGACGACTCTGAAATTATTCAGGCTATTAAATATCATACGACGGGTCACAAAAAAATGACTCTATTGGATAAAATTATAATGCTTGCTGATTATATCGAACCTCATCGCGAATTTTATGAGGGGCTTGATGAAATGCGAAAATACGCATATATTAACATGGACAAGGCGTTATACATTGGCACAAAAGCCACCATTAAAGATGAAAAGAGCAAAGGTAACCCCATTCATCATTGGAGTGCAGATGCCTTAAAGTCATTAAAAAAAACAATGTAACCCGAAGGAATTCATCACTTTAACGAAAAACGCGGATGCGTTTTTCAGGAAAGGGGTTAAGGGGACTTGTCCCCTTACAGGGTGAAGGGACAGAGTCCCTTCTAGAAAGGAATCATTTATGGATTTTTCAAATGTAGTATCAACACTTTGTAATGAACTTGATAAAAAATTTGGCAAGGACATAGTTGCCTTAGATTTGAGTGAATTGTCACCAGTTGCAGATTTTTTTGTACTTGTAACAGGTAACTCCGCGCCACAACTTAACGCCCTTGCTGAAACAACCAGGGAAATATTAACAAAAAAGGGTTTAAAACTGTCCCATGCAGAAGGTGTAAAATCTGCACAATGGGTATTGCTTGATTTTGGTGATATCATTGTACACATATTTGATAGTGAAGCGCGCCAATATTATAATTTAGAGCGTGTTTGGCGTGATGCAAAAGTGGTTAATGTTTAAAACAAAAAACTAGGGGGTTTCACCCCCTAGCCCCCACAAGGGGACGAGTCCCCTTGACCCCTATCCTGAAAAACGCATTCGCGTTTTTCTATCTTTTGTTAAAAGTTTCTCAGAGTGTGGAAACGCCATGGTTTTTCAAATTAATTCTATCCATTTAATGCCGTTACTTGTGCATTAAGGCGTAGTAAAATATTACGATAGAATACATACATTTTAGTACCTTCTGTCCATTTCCACATATCATTGTCGAGTTGATTTTTGCGTACAGCTACAGTACCTTGCCATTTTTTAAGATTGATTAATAATTTGTCACCTTGCCATTTTTCCTCATGGATTCTTGCTTTTTTGCGTAATGTTTCCAATTGGTGTGCAGACAGATTTTTATATGTATTAAACATCTCATATTCTGGATAATCGGCATGGTCAATAAGGTTTACAAAAGGAGGCCAAGGGTCTTCTTCAAGTTCTTTGTCATAAAGATAATGAATACCACGCTTGACTATAGCTTCACAAGTGAGTACACGTAAAAAATCATCAGTTAAACCTTTTTCTTTATCGCTTTCGGCAAGAAGACCTTGTAAATCTTCTATTAATTTATTGATTTTGTCATATTTGGCGTTTTCTTTGCACACTAGTGCTATTAATTTGGGGCTACGCAAAAAATGCTCTCTGGCTTCATCTATAGTAGAGCTACCATAAATTACACGTTCATCAACCATAGTTAATCCATTTTGTTGCAAACTTGTAAGTTCTGCCATAATATTATGAAGGTTTTGTATATCTGCTTTTACATCCACATCATAGTTATTTGGTTCAAAATCTTGGGTTGTTACACAAATAAAACGCCCAGCACGTTCTTTTATACTACCATAAGATAAGCCTTTAGCCATAATCTTACGGGCTTCATCATTTAGGGCTTTTTGACGTGGGTTGTTATAACTATCGCCCCAAAGTGATTCTGGAAGTGGTGATGGAAGGTTTACCCATGATTCGCGTTCGTTCATCACAAGATGTCGCCCAATTCCTTCCTTTGAATGTATTGTTTTTTCATAAAGTTCTTCATACACACGAATGGGGGCATATGCAAATAATGGTATTCCATTCTGTGTATTAAGCCAAAATATTCTATCTGTGATATTACTTTTGCGTATATTAAAACGCAAATTTGACAATGCATGTTGTTGATATGATTCGATACCACGCAAAACATCAGGGGCATTCCATGGCACAGTCACAACCCCATAACTTGGAAAATTAAATAACCCAGTGGTATTATCCATATGAAATACAGGTTTTGCATCACGATATAAGCGAGGTGCAATTTCACCCTCTACTATATGCTCTACAATGCGCCCGCTTCCATAACCTAGACTTAAAAATTCGGACATTGATTGTGAAAGAAACGAGGCAAATCTTTCATATAAAAAATCAGAAAAAGCCATAGCAGGGGTATTTAACCAACGTGATGAATCAATAAGGATTGCTTTTGAAAAATCACGAATAAGCATGTCTGTACCCGTTGCTTGAAGCATTTTTGTTATTTTATCCTCTGTGTCTGCTACATCAATCATATTCCAGTGATATGCTTTTTGAGAGTTAGGAGAAGTAAATGTTGCATTATGTGTTAAGATTCTGCTAATTTCTGTTAATATTGACTTATACACAGCATATACATTATCATTTTCGGCTTCTAGGGCATTTCTTAGTTCTTTATATTCGTCAATTAATGCAACCAAGCAATCTTTTTGCAATTTTGCCTGATATATTTTTATTTTTGTTTCGATATATAAATTTTTTTTCTTTTCCTTGTTAAAAAACACAACCTTTTGTGCGTCACTTAGACGAGTTTCTGCGGCTATTTCTAAGGCATTTATTTCGTCTAACACTTGGGTGATTTTTTCACGCAACTGATGTTGACATGTTTCAATCCATGATAACAAGTTTGGGTTTTTGTCACTGGAAATTAATTGTGACACATAAAATACTCCTTGTTTTGGGTTTAAAAAAACTTCTTTTAATTCTGCTTTTACAGTTTCAAAATTTATTATTCCTTGTCCTTGACGAGATGAAAGTTCACGTTTAGAAGTATTATAAAGCTCCAACAATTTTTCATCTATGTCAATACGCCCTGTTTTTATTACATTTTGGAAACTATAATAATCTGTTCCTACATAGTTAAGTTTTATTGCGGGCAAAGTTCTTGCAAGCTCTGCACCAAGGGAATTTATATCAAGTCGAGTTGCTTGTATAAACAAATTTAATCCATGCTCGTCTGGCAAAGCATTAAACATTGGAGACATTTCGCGCATTAGCCCATATGCCAATTTAGAGTTAATACCTTCGCTGGGAAGTATAGCCGTTGAAGCTCCAATTATATTGTACGAAAAATTGGCAGCATGTGGCATTCCAGGCGGTAGATTACTTTTCATTGTGCTAATGTTAGACAACAAATTACTAAGATAATCCTGTATTGCAAATTCTTGACCTGATTCTTTTTCCTCCAATGCAAGAAAATTAACAATATTTTCGGCTGTTACATTCATGCAATAATCATAAGCACCTTTAATAAACACACCATCTATATTACTTCCGCTAATTAAGTGGCATAAATTAAATGGTGCAAGAGGGGAATTTACCTCTAGGCGTGTACCATATTTTTGATGAAACCTTTCACCAGTGCGTTCCTCCAAATTCATCCAATAGTCAAGTTCTTTTAATGCGGCATATCCATTACGTTGAATATATTCTTCTGTATGCACGTTTAATTGCTTGCCCGCCATATGTACATCTGGTGTAAAAAGATATCCTGTTATTTCTACCTTATCCACGCCCTTACTTCCATAATCGCGTTCCATCAACCCACGGATTATATAGGCAACATCTAAAAACATCCCACCCCCTGTGCCTCCAGATAATCCAGATAAAATAAAAACCAACAATTTATTTTCTTGGTCTGTGCGTAATGTACGAATTTTATTGTCAATGGCATCTATAACGCTGTTAATTTTTTCAAATAACAACAATCGTCCAGCTTGCCGGTTGCCACTTGCGCCTTTTGTACCATCAGTTATTGTTAGCTCTGGAGCAAGCCATTGACGTATATAATCAGGCATTGTAGAGCGATTATTTAATATAGAGCCTATTCCCGCATTTGACAACAACACTATTTCTGTATAGGGGTCAAGCCCTATACCTTTGTATTTTTTCTTATCATGTTCATTTGTTTCAAGCGTTAGATATTCGATATTATCAGGTTTTGGCTTCTTTTGTTTTGTTACTGGATTATCTGGCAACTTAAACCGCTTGTTAATTTGATATTTTAAACGTAAAAGCGCATCCGTTCCTGTTCCGCCCAACCCAACTATCAATATAGGGTGGTTTATTGTGTCGATACGCACTTTTTCGCTCATCAGTCCACCACCAAGGGAGATATCAATTTGTTTAATGTTTTCATGAGTGGTTTGTTTCATTATCTTCAACCCCTTTTTTTAAAACCTTTTTTAGACCTTGAGGGTTTCACCCTCAAACACCCATAAGGGGACAAGTCCCCTTAACCCCTTTCCTTTAGAAATGCGCGTTCGCGCATTTCTTGTTAAAGTTTTGATGAAACTTTTTCAAAAGTTTCTCGGGGTGTGGGGTGAAACCCCACGGTTTTTCTTGCTTTTTATGCATTTTCAACTTTATATCCATATTATGCAAGCTGGGCTTGTGTAAATTCGCTTAGAAAATAACAAACTGGAATATTTCGGTTAAAATGTGACTATCATTAAAGTATAGGACATTGTACGAAATTTGGTCTTTCTAATCTTCTGTGGTCATGTAGGGGACGCGCCCCTGCGCGTCCCGCCCGTTTTTTATTAGAATCACCATTTGCGGGATGCACAGGGGTGCATCCCCTACATCAATCCTACAACCACACAAATTTAGAAATACCCCGAAATTTTAAGGAGATGTTAAAAATGACAAGCCCAGCGCATTTGATAGCACCAGAAACATGGGGCTTTACGAAAAAGAAGCCCACCAAACAAGCTAATTTAAAACGCCTATCTCCTGAAGATATGGAGATTGTAGAAGCATTAAGAGCGCTTAAAAGCGATATGGAGTTTCTACATAATTGCTTCGACCACACTACCGATGCAATTTTGATAGATAGCTTAACTTATGAAATAAAAGCAGTAAATTTAAGATATGAATATTACTTGTCGTTGTGCAAAGAAAAAGGCATTGTGCATGGATTTAGGGTTTAGTTTATGGATGCTTTAATTTGGTTAGTTTTAGCGTGTGTGTTAGGTTTTTTTGGATATGTACTTTATACACGCCAATTTAAATGGTTACTTGGTGTTATTCGTAATATAATAGTTGGTATTGTTGCCATATTAATTTTTAATATGATGTTTTATTATATGGACTTGGATGTACAAGTTGGTGTTAATACAATTACAGCAATGGTGGTTGGTGTGTTGGGTGCACCTGGATTTATATTACTTTATGCTATTCAGATGTTGCTTTGAGTTTGAATATCAATGAATGATTTACTAAAAACGGCACACACTAAGTATAACAACATGGGAGGTATTCACATGAAAAAGTGTGTCATTTTTTTTATTGCAATTTTATTAATATTTCCATTCCCAATAGTAGTAAGGGCGGAGGAAAAAATCATTCCCCCATCAGTGCAGGCAACTGGTGCAATCTTAATGGATGCAGAAACAGGGCGGGTATTGTGGGGCAAAAACGAGCATGAACCGTTATCAATGGCAAGCACTACCAAAATTATGACAGCCATTTTGGCATTAGAAAGTGGTAAAATGGATGAAACTGTAACAGTTTCGCGCATTGCCGCAGCCGCTCCACGTGTAAAAATGGATTTAAGTCCAGGGGAAAAAGTTCGCCTTGGCGATTTGATGTTGGCATTAATGTTAATATCTTCAAATGATGCCGCAATTGCTATAGCCGAACACATTTCTGGCTCTGTAGAAGCATTTTGCCAACAGATGACCGAAAAAGCACGCGAGTTGGGGGCATTAAATACTGTATTTGAAACACCCAACGGACTGGATTCAGGAGACCATCATTCTACAGCGTATGATTTGGCAGTTATAACCCGCTATGCACTAACAGTACCAGGGTTTACAGAGCTAATAAATACTCAAGTCGCACAATTTAGAAGCGACAGGCGTGGATATACTTTTAACAATCGTAACAGGCTTTTGCATGAATATGCTGGGGCAAATGGTGTTAAAACAGGTTTCACCAATAAGGCGGGATACTGTTTTGTTGGTGCCGCAAAAAGAGAAGGAATGCAACTTATTTCTGTGGTGCTTGCCTCTGGGTGGGGTGCTGAAGGCAAAGCACAAAAATGGGTAGATACAAAGGAAATTCTTAACTTTGGTTTTGGTAATTATGCCTTTGAAACAGTAGTTACTGCTGAAAATCAAGCAGGTACATTACCAATTACTCGTTCTCGACAAGAAGAATTAAATTTTATTTACAGTAACGGTTTAGTAATTCCTATGAACAAGGAAGAAAAAGAAGCCGTTTATATAGAAATAACCGTTCCAGAATCTCTGCAAGCCCCCGTAAACACTGGTGATATTATTGGTTCTGCAAAAGTATATATTGGCGCTGAATTTTATGCCGAAATTCCATTAGCTGTAACAGGTGAAGCCATACGCCACGATTTTAAAACCTCACTGGAAAAAGTATTAAATGTATTTGTAGGGCATTTAACAACATCAGAAATTCACATTATTCTACCAGAAAAATTTGCATTCCCCGATTTATTACCCCCTACGTAAACAAAAAACCCGCTAAATGCGGGTTTTTTGTTTTAGCCTTCTAAGGTAAATGACAATAAGTGAGGCGTTCCAGAACCTTTGTAGGTAAAATACAAGGGTTGAACCCCATCCAAAATGCGTACATTGGCGGAAAAATCTGTCCATACATTAGAGCTTGTTACTGGAACAGTCCCCAAAACACCACCCTCTGGGCTGGTGCGAATTTGGAATTCACCACGACAATATGCCCTTGTGCGTAGAGTAATTTTTTTCACACCTTGTAAATTAAAGTATTTATATCCTATAACTGTACCATCTATTATATCTGTAATGTAAGCGTCTTCTTGATTAGGAATTTCTGTAGGTTCTGCATCTCGTCCATCTTGAGTAATTTTGGCTTTTTTACCATCAGAATTAAATGCTTGAACATCATTATATAGGTTGCAACAAATGTAGGCTGGATATGTTCCCATACCTTGAAGTGGTTTTCCGTTCATTCCTTGCGAAGTAATTTCTACTTGTTTAATGCGCCCATTTGACTGAATTGTAATTGGTTCGGCACATGCTTGACGAGAGAACCAAGTACCATTTGTCATCCTATGATAGAATATATACCACTGTTTACCAATTTGCAAAATGCTACCATGGTTATTACCAGTTGGATATGTCCTTTTATTGGCGGGTTTGTACTCTGAAATATTTAAATCACTGTTACTAACAAGTACACCACCATAAACAAAACCTTTTGTGGGATATGAACTAATGGCATAACAGAGTTCTGTCATATGCACAGAGGAATAAATAAAATAGTATTTTCTATCAATTTTACGCATTGAAGCTGCTTCAAAAAATTCGTGTCCTCTAAAGTCTGTATCTCTGCCATGAGCAAGACTTGGTACAATAATTTCAGGAGCTTCTACAATTGTTACCATATCCTTGTCCAGTACCATAGCAAACGCGCCTTTACGTGTTGCATCATTAAGAACACCTAAGCCCGAATACAAGTATACTTTCTCACCCTCAACATAAACACCAGGGTCAAAAGGAGGTTCATCGCCTTCTTTAGAGCCAAGGCGTGTGCCATCTTGGTAATGCACATAGTCATAAAACTGATATTCACCAGCAGGGGTATCACATCTTGCCACAGATAGTAACCTTGCTGTATCTAACACATAATACATGTAATATTTTCCATCAGGACCTTGCACAACATCAGGGGCGTACAAAGTCATTTTACCATCTGTATTAAGTGGGTCTGTAGTTTTTTTATAAATAATTCCTTCATAACGCCATTCTGCAAGGTTATCTACAGGAGCAGACCAGCATACATAGTCATTTTGGCAATATACAAACCCATGCGCACGGTCATGTGAACCAAACAAGTATACTCTTTCGCCAAATACGCGGGGTTCACCATCTGGGATATATTCCCATGAGGGTAAGAATGGATTACAGCATTGGTTGTTAAGGTTGTTCATTATTTTCCTCCTTGTTAAATGGGGCGGTTGTGTATTAGATGTGTGATTTCGTCATTCCACGCTTGACGCGGAATCTCTTTTTAAAGCTGATTTTACAAGAGAGATTGCGGGTCAAGCCCGCAATGACGAAATGTGGTTTCACATATTTAGCGCATGACCAATGGGGCGAAACCACTTTTTATAAATCTTTACCACCCAATGTTAGAGCCTGTTTAATATCTTCGGGCGCGCCAGATTTGTGAGATGATTTTTCGCCAGACAAGGCGCGTCTAACGACGCATACCCAAAGGTATGCTAGGAAGATGCAACGCAGTATGGCGGAAATATCAGCCACAAAGATGGTGCGCAAGAGATATTCAACAGGCTCTTATATACTCAACCAGCCTATCAATAGGAATAGTTACTTCCTTATCTATCTCAATTTCTGGTGGGGCAGTTTCTGGATTCATAAACTTTACTGTTATTTGACCTGATTCTATTTCACTACTGCCAATTATTGTAGTAAACCAGCAACGAATTTTGTTGGCATATTTCATTTGGGCTTTTACGCTACGATTAAGTAAATCAGTTTCTGTTGGTATCCCTACTTTACGTAGTTCATAAGAAAGTTCTTGAGCTTTTACAAACCCTTCCTCACCAAAATGCCCTATAAACATTACTGGGTCATATGCCATATAGTCTTGAGGGGTTATGATTCCTTGTTTTTTGAGAATGTCTGTAAATCTTTCCATTCCCATACCAAAACCAACCCCAGGGGTGTCATTTCCACCAACTTCGCCAATTAGCCCATCATACCGCCCGCCACCAATAACAGTTAGCCCCTCATGAATGAATTCAAACACAGTACGAGTATAATAGTCTAACCCTCTAACCACCTTTGAG
>Ga0123355_10022861_pt1 | contig 10024 bp, 9 predicted proteins | sample TergutEmb28metaG_3_FD_89872 | JGI IMG/M metagenome (GOLD analysis project Ga0123355, IMG submission 89872) | Embiratermes neotenicus P1 segment gut microbial communities from Petit-Saut dam, French Guiana - Emb289 P1 | ecosystem: Host-associated > Arthropoda: Insects > Digestive system > Gut ...
CCTGTAGCCTTGCCCTTGTTTTCGTACACATCAATCCAATTTTCATCGTAGCATTTTTGCACCAAAGCCTGATATTCCGCACCCAAAGCTGCTGTGCCCTCAAGCACGATGGCCTTAGCATCTTCCCAGCTTACTTTAGTGTCGGCGTCCTCAACAATAGGGGTGTAAACATCGTAAAAATGCAGTTCGTCCACCTTTAGGCAGCGCTTGCGAAGCTCTACATACCTGTGCATCAAATGGGCATTGTCATTGATGGTTTGCACCAAATTTTTATAGATTTCCTTAGGGATATTGTCCTCGCTAAGGGCCGCATCCATGGCACTTTCATAATTGCGGACTGTGGCCACAAAGTTGTCATTTTTCACAGAATAGTTATAAGCCTCGGCAAGGGCATTTTTCTGCGCTTTGTACGCGCCATAAAGCACTTCGTACACATTTTTGCGCAAAACCCTGTCGGTGCTTTCTTGCAGGGCCACAAAGCTGCCGTGGGTCACTTCATGCTCCACACCTTTGCTGTCCTTCGCCTTGCCAAACACCATATCAGTTTCCGTCATCTTGTCATAAATGCTGCTGGCCGCACCGCCAATTTCTGATGCCCGGGCCATAATTTCCTCTTTATCAGCCGTCAGCACATGTGCCTGCTGACGGAACAAATCATGAAAATAATGCTTGTAAAGCTGTAAATCGGCATTTGCTTGCACATAGGCATTGACGACATCCTCGCCAATCGCAATAATTTCAGGCTGCATAAAGCTGGAAGCGGCACTAATGCCAACATACAGGGTTTGCGCCTTGTCCAGCATACCCGTGTAAACAGAGCTTCCAGTATCCTCATCGCTTTTCAGCTTGGCATAAAGATAAAGCTTGCCTACCTCTTCACCAATTTTGTCGCCCAGCTGCAAGGCAGCATGTAAGTTTTCAGCAGACGCGCCTATATTGCCTTCAAGCCGCTTGATGTCCTGTGCATAAGAAGCAGACAGGGCATCAAAACGCGCCTGCCATGTCGCGTCATCCGTAAATATCGTGGCCGTGTTCCATTTAAATTCGTCCGCTATTTGGTTTCTGGTTTTAAGTTCCGACATTTGTCAATCCTCCTTCAAACTTTGTGTTGCAGTTTTGTGAGATATATGGTATAATGCATTTATGGATTTTAAAGACACTCGGGCCTAGTCGATTAGGTTCTCAGTCTTTCCTTATTGCAAATATTTCACAATAGGAAATAACCGCACATCTTTCGACTGAGGGCGGTTATTTCTTTTTGTCGTCATCGTTGTTTCTCTTCTTTTGTTCCATATATGTAAACAATGCAAGCGCAATTGCAATTTGCATGTGTATTATATAGAGAGTTTCGAAGAAAGATAACATATGACCACCCTCTTTCGTATACGGAAAGAGAGAGGAATCCAACCGACCATTTCAGCCCGAGCTTAAACAAATTGTAACACATTGCATTTATTTTTACAAGGTGATATAATAAATCAAAAATACTCTAGGACGTGTTTAAATGAACAAAAATTACAGTTTGATAAACCAGCAGGAGCTTCCTCATATAGGTGCCATGGGCTATTTATATAGCCATACAAGCGGTGCCGAGGTGCTGTATCTAAAAAGCGACGATGACAACAAGGTGTTTTCCGCCACCTTTAAGACGCCACCCGAGGACGAAACAGGCATCGCCCATATCATGGAGCATTGCGTCCTTAACGGCTCGCGCAAATATCCGTTAAAAGACCCCTTTAACGAGCTTGCAAACGGCTCCCTTTATACCTTCTTAAACGCTATGACCTACCCCGACCGCACAATTTACCCCATTGCATCCATAAACGACAAGGATTTTCTTAACCTCATGGACGTATACCTAGACGCGGTGTTTTTCCCGAAAATTTATGATCGTAAAGAGACGCTTCTGCAAGAAGGTTGGCATTATCAGCTGGAGAGTGCTGATGCCCAGCTTAGATACAACGGCATTGTATACAACGAGATGAAGGGAGCATATTCTGACCCCCAGGACACAGTTTCCAATGCTCTGCGCCGCGCGCTGTATCCGGATTCTATTTACAGACTGGATGCCGGTGGTAATCCCGACCACATCCCAGAGCTAAACTACGAGTATTTTATCGACTTTCATAAAAAGTATTATCACCCTGAAAACGCCATGATATTCTTTTATGGCAACATGGACATTGCCCATTGCTTTGATATGCTGGATACGGAATATTTATCAAAATTTGCACCATCGGGCAAGAAGGTACAAATTGCACCGCAAAAGCCTTTAGATGCGCCTGTTTTCACCCAGGATGTCTATTCCGTTGCCAATGAGGAAGATTTGGATGAAAACTATATGGCCATGGGCATGACCTTCCCCGAAAACATGGCGGACATTGATGTTACGGGCCTAAAGCTGCTTAACTACATCCTAATGACAACGCCGGCATCGCCGCTGTACAAGGCCCTTGTAGAGGCCGAGATAGGCGAGGACATCTCCGGATATTGCACCAGCGAGATGCTACATCCCTATTTGCAGATATCCCTGAAAAATGCCACAATCACCGCCGAAGACTTCAAAGCCCTTGTAGACAACATTTTGACAGGCATCGCAAAAAGCGGCCTTAGCAAAAATTTTGTGGCGGCCTGCCTGAATTTTTTAGAATTTCAGGCAAAAGAGGAAGATTATGGCAGTCAGCCCAAAGGCCTAATTTACAACACCCGTGCGCTTACGGCATGGACATATGAAAAATCGCCTTTTGACGGCCTTCAAGGCATCAATCATCTTGCCAAAATCCGAGATCTTTGCGAAAAAGGCGGCTATCTTGAGGGCCTTATCACAAAATACCTGTTGGGCAACCAAAGCCGCGCTTATTGTATTTTAAATCCCGTGCTGGATTTGGACGGCCAAAAAGATGCCAAAACCGCCGAAAAGTTAGCCGAGATAAAAGCCGCCATGTCCGAGGAAGAAGTTGCGCAAACCATTGCAAATTACGAAAATCTGCGTGCTTTCCAGGAAGCGCAGGATTCTGAAGAGATACGCGCCCTAATTCCGCGCCTTGCCGTGGCCGATATAAAGCGCGAAATTGAAAAAGTGCCTCTCAATGTGCGCCGCGAGGGCGATGCAGAGGTTTTCCACGCACCACTGGCAACAAATGACATCATTTACGCATCCATGCTCTTTGACATCAGCCGCGTACCCGAAAAATACCTGCCCCAAGTGAAAATTTTGCAATACGTGCTGTCTAAGATAGGTACGAAAAACTATACAACAAGCAGTATCACAGAAGAGATAAAGGCCAATTTGGGCGGCCTGGCCTTCTCAACGGACATCATCTCAAAGTCCACCCAAAATTTTATGCCCCGTGCCACTATTTTCACTAAGTTTTTAAGCGGCAATGTGGACAGGATGTTTGAAATTGTGGCAGAAATTGTACAAAACACGCACTTTGATGATAAAAGTCAGATAAAAAATTATATTTTGGAAATTAAGGCGTCAATGGAAAATATGTTCATCACCAATGGGTCGCTTTTTGCTGTAGAGCGCGCCGCAGGCTATTTTTCCGCAGCCGCCGCATATAACAACGCCGTAGGCGGCCTAGCTTTTTACGATTATATCAAAAACCTCTGCGACAATTTTGATGCCCGCTTTGAGGCCCTGCAACAGGATTTGTCGACCCTTTGCCCAATAATTTACAGCAAGGAAAACGCGAAATACAGCATAGTTGCCGATGATGCGCTATACAATAAATATAACAAACAATTGCAAAATTTCCAAAACGGTTTGTTTAACACGCCTCATGGCGAGACTGCCGCCATACCCCTTATAAGCCCCAAAAATGACGGCTTCATCACCGCATCCAAGGTGCAATATTGCGCCATGGCCGCCGACATCTGCGCCGATGGCCACGCCTACACAGGCGCACTGAAAGTATTGTCCAATATAGTGGACGACTATCTTTACGACGAAATCCGCGTAAAAGGCGGCGCATACGGCATGGGCAGCAACTTTGGGCGCAACGGCGGCATGTATTTTTACACCTATCGAGACCCCCATGTGGCCAACACCTACGAAGTGTTTAGGGGCGCCGCGCAGCACATCCAAAATCTGGACTTGTCCCGCCCAGAGATGGAAAAATTTATCCTGGGCACCATCAGAAGCTTTGATAGGCCCGCAACTAACGCCCACAAGGGCTTTACGGCCGCCGTAAACCACATGTTGGGCATAAGCGATGAGGCAAGGCAAAAAGAGCGTGATGAAATTCTTGGGGCAGACCTTGCCACAATGCGTAAATTGGCCCAGGTGTTGGAAACAGCCATAGCGCAAAACAACATCTGCGCTGTGGGTTCTGAGGCGGCCATCACCCAAAATAAATCGTTATTTGGAAATATAAGGAAGGTATGATGAAACCAATTATCGGCATAACCACAAGTATTGATGAGAAGCAGCATTATCTTAACCGTGTGTATGTTGACGCTATTATGTGCGCAGATGGCATACCCCTTGTTTTACCAGCAAATCTGCATATAGCCCAAGCCCTCGATATCATCGACGGGCTTTTGCTTTCCGGCGGCGGTGATATTGACGGCAGCTTTTTTGACCAACCCACCCATGAAATGGCAACGGACATTTGGCCCGAAAGGGATAAAGCCGAAATTGCCGCGGCACAGATGGCCTTTGCCCGCAACATCCCTATTTTAGGCATTTGCCGCGGCCTGCAAATCCTTAACGTAGCCTTGGGCGGCGACATCATCCAGCATATCGAAGGGCATAAGCAAAGCCAGCCTCGCAATGATGTCACACATAGTGTGAAAATAAGCGGCCAGCTGGCTGAGATTATGGGAACAAATGAGATTATGGTTAATTCTATACATCATCAGGCAGCGGGCGAACACAGTTCGCCCCTACAGGTGTGCGGCGTCTCCCCCGATGGCATCATCGAGGCCCTTTGCGCGCCCCACAAACCCTTCGTTTTGGCCGTACAATGGCATCCCGAAGAGCTTCTCCATATGCACGAGCATTTTAGGATTTTTGATGCCTTCGTAGGGGCGGCTTGCAGCTGCTCACCTCGTCAATAGCCGCCCTCTGCTATCATTTCCAGCACCGTCTCCAGCGCATCCATCCCCTCACGGTTAAAATAATGCGGTATAGTGCCAGCCTCTAAAGGGCGGCCGCGACTGTCCGTGATATAAAGCACATCCATTATAAAGCTGATTCCGGTGTTAGGCAGGGCCACAATGGTGCTTGGTCCGCCAAAAACACCGCCTGTAATGTCGCCTACAAGAATTGCAAATTCTGTTTCCTTTGCAATCCAGGCGGCAAGTTGGCTTGCAGAGCCCATTTGCGGGCTTGTAAGCATCCAAATTTGGCCGCCAAATGCAGGTTGGCTATCAAAGCGCGTCAGACGCCTTGCGCTAACGCTTTGCTGAATGCGAAATCCATATTCCAAACGCTCTGTATCATTCATATTTAGGTCGGGCATATCAAATTCATCCAGCATTTCGGCAATGGGGCGCAATTGGTTGTCTAAATGAATCATTCTGTTTGGAAAAATAATCGAAATATTAGGCGAATGAATGGCCTCTGCCACATATGTTCCATGCCTTAAAAAACCATAGCCGCCAATACGCAAATTAGTTTCAATATTTGGGCCCATTATCAAATCTATGAAATAGCCGCCAAATCCACCGCCATTTCTTCTAAAGTCAAGAATTAAATGCTCATAATCTCGAATCTCCTTGAAAAAACTATGTATTTTCTCTTCTTCATAAGCTAAATGCTCGCCAGAAACGAAAAAGCTGCTTACGGACAGATATGCCACCTTGCCTTCTTCAATAATCTCTGTGATCACATTGGGGCCAATTTCTACGACGTTGCCCATACCAGCATACGGTATTTCGCCTTCGGGGTGCCTGGGCTCGTAAAAGGCCAGCACATGAGGATAAAGTAGACGCCAATTGCCGGATGCCCAACGAAGGTGCTGTTGCAGTGCATGATGCTCGACAAAACCGCGGTGCACAGCAGGGTCAATGATGCTAAAATGCGCAAAACCATTTAAAGGATTAAAATTGCGAAGCAAGATGTTGTAAAAATCATCCACATGTATGTCAGGGTCGGCTAATATATCCGCCCTTACGCCTTCCGCCAAGGCATGTATATCAACACCCCGCGCCCAATACGCAACATCAAACAGGGAAAGGTTGTTTTCAAGGACATACAGCATATAGTCCAAATCTTCAAGAAAGTGTTGCGACGTCAGACCTTCTTCAATTACTTCTTCGTCGTCGCAAGCGGCCAAAGCCACCATCGCTAAAGCCAAAATTGTTGCCAACATCATTTTCTTCATAAGTCATCCCCTATTGGTTATTTGAGTATATAGCAATGACTATAAAAACGGGCGGCTAAAAGCCGCCCCTACGAAATTCATAATGATGATTAATAATTACCCTCTGCTATCATCTGCAATACCGTCTCCAGTGCATCCATCCCCGGTCTGTTGAAATAATGGGGCTGTGTTGGAAATTCTTCCAGGGCGCGGCCATGTTCGTCAACAAGATAGTCGATATCCCAGCTTACCAAGATGCTTGTGTTAGGCAGGCTAAAGTGGGTCATTACTGTTGAGGTGTACCCGCCGCTGGTTTGCTCGCCTACAAGGGTTGCAAAGTCCATATATCTTGCCTGACGTGCGAACATCGCAGAGGCCTGGCGGTTGGTTTCGCTTGTTAGTAGCCAAACTTGCCCCTCGAAAGGAAGGATGTGGCGCGGTATCCACATGCGCTCTTGGGCGAAGTGGAAATCGTTAGAGCTAAGATAGTCTAAACCCGCATCAAACTTGGTGCCAAAGCCCAAGCCTCTCATATCGTCTTGGTTAAGATGAGGCAGGCTGCTTTGGGCCAAAATATCGCTTGCGGCAAGGGGGTGGTCGCTTTGGGGCATAAAGCGCGAGGCGCGGCCTTCGGTGTCGATATGGGCCTCGGCTAGGGTGCGTGCGCGCTCGGTATCTCTGTAAAAGGCATATAACGGCATAGGCGGCATAATGTCACGGTTGGCCCAGATGGTGTGCATTATTATCATGCGCGCAAAATCTATTCTGCCGCCGTCGTTGTCCCTGATGTCTATGATAAGATGGTCATAATCATAAATGGCCATGAAAAACCTATCTACGGGGTGGCTGTGTTCGCGCAGGTTTGGCGTGAAGAAGGTGGACAAATTAAGGTAGGCTATCCTGCCCTCTTCGATAATTTCCGTTGTTAGCACGGGCGGGCGGTCTTGTTGCGTCGTTGGGTCTTCACGGAAGATAAAGCGGAAAAGGTTGGGGTTTTCATATGCCAGGTTTACAGCGTGTTCTTGCTGTCTTTCGTAAAAGCCCCTAACATTGGGATGGGTAAAAAGCATTGCATTGTGGATATAATGGGCAGAGCCTGTTGCTAAGGCAGGCGGCGTGTAGAAAGACCATAGGGTTTGATGGTCTTCAAAGCTTAGCATTTGCGCATTAGCAAAGGGCGCAAACTGTCCAAAAAATTCGTGGCGCACTATGCTCCAAAAGATATGCTCGTCCATAGGCGGCAATTGGTTTAGGGCAATGCCTTGCTCTTGGGCCACATGCTGCATAGATTGCGGATAATTTTCTATCATCACCCTTGTTTCTGCGGCTAGTTCTCTAATATCTATACCAAGCCGCCTTTGTGCCACGCCAAAATACGGAAAGGTTTCTTCCATGGTTTGCACCATAAAGTCAAAGTCATAAAGCAGTTCATCTTTGCTAAAGTTCGAGCCTGCGCCGCGCATATTCAACGCGAAAAAGCCAGCAGCAATTGCAAGCACCAGCACGCAAGACACTATTAAAAATTTACGTCCTTTTTTCATACTTTCACTCTCCTCATCTAATCCTTAATCCAAGCGTGTCAATACAGATCCAGCTCCTTGTTGCTCATTAATTCCCCAAATTATAAGCGTGTCGTCGTCTTCAAGTTCGAAATAGTATGTCCTATAGGTGGTGTGATAGTCCCCCGAGCAAAACAGCAAAGAAATTCCTATTTCTATCCTGCCGTCAGATTCGTTCCAATCCATTGGTGCTTGATATATTGTGTGACCCCATATGTTAGAGCCTCTCATAAGGGCTTGCATCAAATTCTCCGAAGGGTTTTCTGCCACTACCCTGCCATGAGCGCAGTAGTAACAATCGCAGGATATAATACGCCCATCACCCCAAAAGCCTTCTGCGCCTCGGCGAAATTCATATACTTGGGGGTCGCCATCCCAGCGCACCCAGATGCCATGAAGCTGCGAACTTCCGCCGCCACAAGCAGACAAGATAAAAAGCGCAGATATAAAAATGGCGGCTAAGGCCAATGTTTTTTTCATGGTTTTCCTCCTAATCTGCTATACGTGTCAACACAAAGCCCATTCCATCCGGCCATCCAACACGCCTAAACAAAAGCGTATCCTCGTTTTCAAATTCAAAATAGTATACATTTGCACTAAGCTGCCCACCGATGAAAAGTTCCAGCCTGCTGCCTTCCACATTCCATGTCATCTCTACATCATCCACGCCAAGAGTAGACCGTCCGTCCTGAAATGCGCCTTCTCCGCCACTATGAAAAGTGTATACCTGGGCGTTCATTGTGCCGGCTCCCTCAACAGGTGCCCTCAGCCACGTGCCTACAAATTCAGGATTGTCCTCAACATCAGCATCACATGCGGCTAAAGCAAAAAGCATAAACAATAAAACAGAGATAAATCCCAACATTTTTTTCGTCATTATAATCCCCCCTAGTTCTCTAAACGCGTCAATATAGAACCTGTTCCTTCGGGCCAGTCAATTCCTCTAATTATAAGCGTATTGTCATCTTCAAAATTAAAATAATATGTTGATGCAACAAGCTGGCCACCGAAAAAAATTTCCAGCCTATCACCGTCTACATTCCAGGTTATCGGTATTTCGTGAAAGCCGTGGGCAGCTTGCCGCCCGTCGCTCCATACGCCTTCCCCGCTTCGGCGAAAGTCATACACTTGTGTACCTATTTTGCTGGGCTCGCCAACCCACAAAACCCACCTGCCTATGAAGCGCGCATCGTCGCCGCAGGCCGCCAAAATAAAAATTGCAATTAGCAAAATAGCGACAAAGCCAAATTTTCTGCTTTTCATGATGGCCCCCTTTTATTTAATCTGCGCGCGTATACGTCATCGCGCTCTCCGGCAACCATTCGGGGCGCCTAAGCGAAACTGTTGTTTCGTCCATAAATTCAAAATAGTATATTGTTGGCACAGCTTGGTCTGCGAAAAAAATTTCCAGCCTGTCATCTGAAACGCTCCAAGTTATTGCTATTTCATGGATACTTCCATCACGTACATTGCGCGACCACACGCCTTCTCCGCCCCGGCGAAATTCATATGTCGAGCCTATTGTCCCTGCACCCGCAAACTGAATCCATCTGCCCTCAAAAGGCGATGTACCGCCGCAAGCAGCTAAAACAAGAAGCACGGAAGCAAAAATAGCAGCAAAAATAGCCGTCTTACCTTTCATGAGGACTTATCCACTCCCTCCCAAACCTTAGCGCGCTTTCCGGCGACCATCCTTCGCGCCTAAGGGCAATTGTGTCTTCGTCCAAAATTTCGAAATAGTATACTACCGGTGTAGGTTGGCCATCGAAAAGTAGTTCCAGCCTATCCTCCGAAACGCTCCAAGTTAATGGTGTTTCAACTGTTCCGGCGCCCGCATTGCGTAACACCACACCATCCCCACCTGGGCGAAATTCATAAGACATGCCTTCCGGCCCTGACCTTGCAAGCAAAACCCATCTGCCCTCAAGGGGCGATGGACTGCCACAGGCAGCTAAAATAAGAAGCACAGAAACAAAAACTGTAATAAAAAGCAACGATTTTTTTCTCATTGTAGTTCCTCCTCTAATTCCGCACGTTCAAATGTCATAAAGCTATACGGCGACCATCCGGGGCGCCTAAGCGTAAATGCATCATCATCCAAAAATTCAAAATAATATTCTGTCGGTGTGGGCTGGTCGTCGAAAAATATTTCCA
>Ga0123355_10022862_pt1 | contig 10024 bp, 4 predicted proteins | sample TergutEmb28metaG_3_FD_89872 | JGI IMG/M metagenome (GOLD analysis project Ga0123355, IMG submission 89872) | Embiratermes neotenicus P1 segment gut microbial communities from Petit-Saut dam, French Guiana - Emb289 P1 | ecosystem: Host-associated > Arthropoda: Insects > Digestive system > Gut ...
AACTCACTATCGGTTCCATCTTCATAGGCAGGTGCCTATGAAGATGGAACCGATAGTGAGTTCCGAAACGTCGGCAATTAAATCTCAGACGCCGGGGAATTACCCAAAAAGGAATAAATTACAGCATTTCTGTTATTTTATGAAAACACATTTTTCTGACAACTTAAATTTAAGGGACAGTACTGTGCATCTCAAAGCTAACACATAGCTTTAGCAGAAGAAACTACATTAGACAGATGGCATTTGATTCAGCAGTTTCATTTTACTCTTTTTCCAAGATAAGTGGGGAACAGAACATATTTAACCTTTTGGCGCCAGAATTATTTTTTTAATTTTAGCACACCCTCTATATAAAATGTGACTAATACAGGAATCAAATACATTAGATTTATGAAACAAACTGCATTTTGAAGAGGAAAAAACGGAGAGTATATACCGTGTTTAAAATATTCAGTACCTATATGTGTCAAATAAATATATAAATTGCAACGTTTAGAGGTAAGCGGTGCGGTACGACCACTATAGTCGTCATTAGGCGTCAAAGGGTTAAACTACAAAATGTCCTTTCTGAATGCTATCTGTGTTGTAGGAGGTCAATGGTATTTGCTGACATATCAAAAACACACCTGCAGCTTTCCAATATACTGCTGTTGATCTCGAAGTTTGCTGAGAAGTGTCTCTTTCTCAGCAACCAGCTCTGTATTGCTTTTGAGAACAAGTTCCAGCTTATGATGCAATTCCAGCATATCACTTCCACCACTGTCATTACTGTTCATATCTGTCATTCCCAAATGCATCGCCACCCTACCACTATTCCGAACTTCTTCCAGTTCTACAGAAAGCTTTTCATTGCGATCTTGTTCATCTTGCAACAAATTTTTGAGAGTTCCAACTTCAAGTGAAAGATCCTCCAGCATATTGTGCAAGTCCTGCTGTGATGATACTGGAAAATAATATACCAGTATCATAACTATACTTTAAAATTAAGAAGGACTAAGATGCATATTATAGAAATTAAGGATTGAGATGCATATTATAGAAAATAAAACAATCACGTCATTTGGTAAATGGGAATCAATGAGGACCATCTTAATTGAGGGCAGCTCAGTAAAAACCGAGAGTTTCAAAGCTTTCTTTAATTCTATGGGGTACATCCCACTGTGTTTGTGCATCATTAAAATACAAATCACTTAAAGTCTGTCAATTGCAACTACTACCCTTTATTTTGGCATGGTTACATGTTTTGTTATGCATTTTTAACCCTATTGTGCAATACTGTATTGATAACCCAACGATGGTCAAAAACAATCAAACCATGTAGCTATACCAAAGTACAGGATAGCAGTTGTGTTTGGCGGACAGCAAGGGATTTTTTTCGAGACTTTCGCACTGGTGTAGCTAAAGATTCCATTCCTCTGGGATATGACGCTGCAATATATTCTCTACAAGAAAGGAATCCTCATAGTGTTATGAAAACAATATGTAGAAGTACATTTAAGAGATATATGACCCTCTGGCAAGCCAATGATGACTATAGCTGTTGCACAGTGTGATGATCAGAACACCAACAGACAAATGCAGTCATCATGGAGAATGTGTCAATTATTGTACAGCTCTTTGATACGTGCACCCGTCTGGGCTCAAGTGAAGAAGCAAGTTTGTTAATCAGAACATTCCTTCCCCACCTCCTCAAATCCACAAATTTAATTCCAGTACCAAAGACTTTATACAGCAGAGCCAGAATGGCATAAGTGATACAGTAAAAAAGCCGTGGGCTGGAAGACCCAAGGTTCAATTCTTTGTAGGGGTCACACACAGATATTTCTCTCCAGCAACAATGTTCAGACTGGCTTTATGATCCACCCAGCAGGAATTACTTCCTGAGGATAAAGTGGCTGGGGCATGAAGCTGACCACTCACCTCCATCTAGAGCCGAAGTTAAGAATGAGTGGAGCCTTTACTCCTCCAAAAGCCTTCACAGCACAGACAGGAAAAATTTTAACATTTCTTTCCTGATACAGTATCCACTTAAAACTGTTACATCTAGCCACTACAAAACATTGTTTGCTTCCAGATCTTCTGTAGTCATGATGACAGTCAACATGAATGGGGTGACACGCAGTCCCTTGGTGATGTGGCTGAAATTAATCTTACTACACTGGCACTAGTGTCAGTATGATCAAGTATAAGTATGGAGAAGTGGTGAAATGATGATTGGCATATGAAAACTGAAATAGGTACCGTGGGAGAAATAGTGTTAGTGTGCCCTCAACATAGCCAACATTAACTGCCCTGGGACTGAACTCATGACTTCATGATGACAATCTGACAACTGCCCAACCCTTGCAACATCTGTACTGTTATTATAATAGTTTCTTTAGAAATGAACTTGTAACAGAGTGATTACACAGACAAACATGTAGACTCGACATGCTCCCTCTCAGCATAATAACGCAGAAATACATAAAAGAGATACAAACTTCATATGGAATTCAATAAACTCTTTAAAAAATACACACGCAAAAACCAACCTACCACACACCAACATCACTAAAACACAAAGCAATGACTACCAATAAAAGGTAAAGCTTTCCCACAAGAAGTCATGAGGACTGAGACGCCAGATGGTACATTGGGCTTCTGCAGTTACTTTCACATTCAGCACAACTAGTATGGCAAAGCTGTCAGATGCATGTGCTGACTGCACTTTACCATCCAAGGCAATTCCATGGTAATCATACAGGCTGAGTGGACCCAAGGGCTGCTGAATTAAGTCAGAGGGACTAGGTCACTTGAAAATTTCCAAGAACCTCACCGGGAATCAAAACTGGAACCTCCCTTCTTGTGGTGCAGTGCCTCAAACAACTGTACCACCACTCACCCCTACATGAATCCCTAGACTTCAAATATTTTATGTTCTGGGGATTCTGATCTTCCAGAATGTGGCACAGCATCAATGTCACAAGTTCCTGACATTGCTTCCAAATGCCTCCCAAAAATGCAATGTCACATCCCTGAAGACCAGATACTTACACTGCTGAGAAAACCTCAAAAGACACTGCATCATATGCTCTATTTCTTCACGCTTGTTTCTATTCCATTCACCACCCTACAGAATGTTCACTGATTTATAACTCTATTCACAATTAATTTAAGAACGACTCACCATAAACAGGTGTAATTTCTGTATGACTGGTACTCATGTGTAACAGACGGCTATTACTATCCTCAAGCTGCTGCTTCTGTAGATACAGGATGGCAAGTTCCTTTTTGGAATTTCCTAGTTCCTCTTTTGTAGCTTTAAGCCGTTTCCACAAATCCTCCAATTCAGAATGTACTCTGGAAAACTCATCATGGCACAACTTTATTCTCTTAGAATCTTCAGCTTTGGATTTCTCCAAAGTTAGTATTTTTTCATGTAATAATTGGCAGGCTTGCTCTTGTGATCTCTGAACTTCCTTCAAATACAGAATTTCTTTTGCCTTATGTCCTAGTTCAAGAATTAAATTTTCTATTGTAGCAGAACTTTTCTCATCCACAATACTTGCAAGTCTTTCTTTTATTCCTTGGTACAATTTTTCTTCATTTGACATTTTTTCCTCTGTCAACTGAATGGTTAGTGCGCTTTGTAATTTTTGGAATGTAGCATTTTCATGTTCCAGTTCGACAATCTTTGACTCAAGATCACTTTTTTCTTGATGCATCACATCTCGCTCTATTCTAACATTTTCTAGTTCCTGCAATTTATCCTCTAGCTCTTTGCAGTGTAATTTCGCTGCATGGTTTTCATCATTATAAAGACGTACCTGAAGTTCCTTTTCCTTGAAGTTTAACTCCAAAGTCTCAAGTTGATTTGATAAATCTGTTTTCTCTCTTTCAAGAGCAATTAACCTTTCCATCCACTTGGAGGGACAGAGTGACGACACAAGAGGCTCTGGTACATTCACAGCATACAGTTTCCGCCTCTTCAATGGCCCACTTTCAGAAATATGGACCCCGTCTCCAACGTGATTTTCACCTACAGTAATGTCAATACCACTTACAAAGGCTTGACTACTGCTAGCATTGGAATTTGTTACACCAGCATTCTCCAATGGCATCAACACTACACCAGCACATGTTTCAGTGACAGGAGACAAATCCAAACTACCACTCTCACTCACTGTACTGATTGTCTTTAACTTAAGAATCTGAGATGCCAAATCTTTGAGTTTCTCTTCATTCACCTCGCGCTCTACCGCCAGTTTATCCAATTCTACCTCCAAGTGTCTACATTTTTCTGAAACTTCATCTTTTTCAAATTTCAGCTCCTTTAAAGACTCTTCTGCCTTGGCATTCTTCTCTATTAGGTGAGCACCTTCCTGCTTCTGTTGCTCCAAATCCTTTGTTGCAGTGCACACAGCCTGCTCCATCTCAGCAACACGTTCAATAAGCATGCACTCAGCCTCTTCTTTTGCGGCCAACAATCCCTGAAGTTTCAGGTACTGCACGCTAATTTCATGCAACTGTTCATTTTCTGTTTTCATCTGCTCAACAATCTGATTTACTTTGTACAAATCAACTTCAAGATCATTAATCCTTCTTTCATAGGCTTTTTCTACTTCTTCTTTTGCTGCAAGAAGGCTCTGAGTCTTAAGAAACTGTACAGTGACTTCTTCTAATTGTGATTTACTACAGTCACCTCTGTGCTTTGCTGCTTCATTCAAACAAGAAACCTCAGCTTCCAGTGTTGCCTTAATATTTTTTAAGTGACGGATTTCATCTCTGAGGTCATTTACTTCTTTTGTATGTACAATCTTCATCTGAGACATGTCATCTTGCACTTTGGCATTCAACAACTGAACTTGACCTTTATATACATTCAATTGTTCTTGACAGTCGGCCAGAGTAGTGACATATGTCTCTTCATTCTCTCTACACACACGCAGGTGAGCATTTAATTCATTAAGTTGCCATTTGTACCCATCTACCTCTAGTGTGTGAGACTCATGACACACACTTTTCTCTTGTTCAAGCATTTCATTTGTTTTAGTAAGCTCCCTGAGCTGTACAGTCAAATTATCTACTTGTTTATTAAATGATTCTAACTGTACTGCATGCTGTTCTTCAATTATTTTCAACTGTGCCTCATGGGAGTCCTGACGCTGTGACAGCTCATAATGTAGTCTTTCGTTTAAGGTCTCCACCTGTTGCTTGTATGCTTGTAGTTCATCCTGCGAAGTAGCCACTGCCTTAAGGGCCTGGACTTCATCCATATATGCCATCAGCTTCTCCTGACATGAAGCCAATTCAATTGTGCTCTTTTTCTCTGCCTCAGCTCTCTGGTTTAGCCAAATGTTCAAACTTTCAATCTCTTGTTGTGCAGACAGCAGTTGATTTTTGTTCTCATCTTCCAAGAATGTAACTTCTTGAAGACGTGCAAGTAACGTTTCAATTTCTTGATTTTTTAAGTTTATTTTTTTAGAAAAATTTTTCTCAGCATGTGTTAATTCTTCGTTGAACCTTCTATCCAAGGACTCTATCTGCTCTTTATATTCTGCCAGCTGAGTCTGACAAGCAGTTATTTCCAAAACATGACACCTCTCAGCCTCACTAGCATCATGCAATCGTGAATTTAAAAACTCTATCTGTTGTTTACATAAGGCCAGCTCAGTTTCATGGGATTGGCACTTGGCAATGCTATCTCTTTCAGTCCATTTTGATTCATTTTGCTGCTTCGTCAAATTAATCTCTTCCTTATATGCAGAAAGATCCTGTTTAAATGTTTCCCCAACTTTTAGTGCATCTTCAAGCTGCATTTTTAACATTTCAGTCTCTTCTTTATAACTCTTCACCTCTTTCATGATGATTTCATTAGCATTTGAACTATCTTCAAGCTGTCTCTTTAGGCAAGACAAATCTCTTTCATGATTTGCTACTGCTTCCTCTGTGGTCTTTAATAATGACTTCAGATGTGCTAATTGCTCTTCGTATGATGATACTGTAACACTATGTGATGCCACTATTTCTGTCTTCTCCTTCTGCAGTATGCCTTCACTTACCAAAATCCTTTGTATTTCTGTCTTCAGAGCTTCATTCTCCTCCTTCCATCTAGAAACCTCAAAATCAAAATGCTGTTTATGTGCTGCCAACACTTTGGCAAAGCTTTTTTCTGCTTCAGGCAGTTCCTGAAGTCGCAAATTCAGGGCTTCTACATGTTGTTTGTATGAAGCTATTTCCATTTCATGGGTCTGTTGGACAGATTCTAATTTGGCCTCATAGGTTTTCTTACATTCATCTAACTGTGAGCAGCAGTCTGCCTCAGCTTCTGATGTCTCCTGCAACTGTAACTTCAGATTATCTACCTGCTCTTTCCCTACACTCAATTCCATCTCATGGGACTGCTTTAAAGACAAGAGTTCATCTTCAAAAGCTTTCTTGTATTCATCTAACACTTCTGAGTGCTTCATTTCAGCTTCTGAGGCTTTTTGTAATTGAAAATTTAAATTTTCAATCTGCTGTTTGTACACTGTGAGTTCTTTTTCAAAACTGTTTCTGGACTCCTGTTCATAACTCTGTTTTTCTTTGCAAGCTGCTTCCAGCTGTTGCTGTAGCACAGCAATCTTCTGTTTAGACAATTCAACTTCCAATGTAAAAGACTGTTTAAGCTCAGCCATTTCCTTCTCCAGCTTTCCTCTGGCTTCTGGAGACTCTTGCAGCTGAGATTGTAAAGACTCCAGATGGAGTATACTATCTGCTGTCAGGTCACCAGCGCGGGAGCACGGGGCAGCGAAGGCCATCTCCTCAGCATGTTTTTTTTCCAGTGCTGCTTTTTTTTCATTAAATTGATTCCTTAAAAAAAAAAAAAAAAACATTATATTATATGAATAAATACCAACATGTTGAGGTTGCCAGAACACTAAAGACAAAATGCATACACCATACACCATAACCCTCTACAGATGTTTTTCTGGGAGGGGAAAGGGGGAGGAAGGGGGAGGGGTCAACTAAATAAACTGTCACCATTATTACCGTGAAATGTGAATTGAAGTTGATCAACTAACGTAATATATTTATCATCTAAAGAGTGTTCACTTTACTAGTGCATTTTAAAAAATCAAACTCTCGAATTTCTCAATGTGTTAATATCAAGCAAAACACTGTCACATAAAATTAAACCATGCTCCCTTCTAACCAAGTGCAATGCACATGCTTCGGACGAGAACACAAAATTAAAACGTCTGACCAAACTTCTTTCTTCCTCTATATTTTGTGTGACTATTCATGTCTCAACAGATAAAAAACTTTTTGTTGCCACTGAGTATTGCAGTTACAGAACCTATGAAGCATATACAAAACACTGTAACCAACAACAGAATCATATGGGGCTGTACATTTATAAACAGGTGCCTTAGCAAAATATTTAACATATTTTGGCCTAATGTGCTCTTTTCTGAAGCAATGTGGAGGTGTACATAAGACAAACTAGTGGCAGTGTGAACCAAGCTGCAGAAATGGAAGTATGCTGGACATAAAATGAGGAAGGGTTCCTCTGCCATAGCAAACAAAGCCTTGACTTGGAACCCACACGGACAATGGAGCAGAGGGAGGAAGACCAAGAAGGGGCTGCAAACCAACAAAGGGGGAAGGTGAAATAGTGCAAAAGTCTAGGACAGAGGTCAAAGCAACAGCTGGAAACAGTCTACTGGCACTGCTTCATGGAGGCCTTATGCTACTGACTGAGTCAGAGAAACTGGCATGACACAGATTAGCAACTAATTACACATAATACAAAACCCTCTAATATAGAAATGACAGGAACAGTGAAGAATCACTATAAGGACAACTATCCAAACCTTTCCTTACATTCTAAATATTAGAGGTTGATCTCAATTAACAAATAAAGGACATTAATATTACACGAAAATGAGAAGGTGAAAGACGCGCAAATGAGAACAACTGTCTGTGATTAATTTCATCAGTACCAACAGCAATAGCTTCATCTTATTGGTAAAGTCTACCAATTTTAATACTGGAGTACCAGTACCTAGTATAGGTATCCAGTGTCACTTTAACCACAACACAAGGGAAGAATCTTTATCCTTGGCATGTTTGCTATAAGGAAATTAAAGGTCCATAGCAAATGACAAATTAATGAAGTTCTGTCATATGGTAATATTGTTTGTGTCAACTGTGGTGACACAATGTGAAAGAGTTAAAAAAAATGCAAAATTAATGTCAGCAAAAATATACTTTATGCCACTGCTTCCAGTGATATCTCATTCATCACAACATAAGACAGGCCAGTATGTGTTTAAGATGATATAAACCTGCTAGTATACAAGTTCTGGTAATAAGAATAGCCTATTTGCAATACCATCACAGTATCTGAAGCACCAGATGGGCAACAAAAATAACCTAACAAGTCTCTAAATTTCATCTACAGATACGCCGACAGCCACCAGTCTTCCTGTTTAGCTCAACTCCAGGTTATATAAGATATGAGGTTCTCAAAGTGGTGTTGCTGAAAATGTAAGTCTTCTGGAATGTAATACTGCATAACTGGGCAAAATGTTCCCAACATTTTGAATGGGTGTAGTGTCCCCACCTTCAGGACCAAGCAGTCTGCTGCTCTTGGACTGCATGATGCTGAGGATGAAGACATGATGATACTTTAGAACATAAAGAACTATCTGCACAACAGTACAGCATCATATCAAAAAACACTTCAATTTTCAACTCCATGTTAGCAGATATTCTACCAGAAATTACCTGAGCTCCTCCTTGATTTGAACAAGCTGGAGACCAAACTTTTCCTCAAGTTCAGCTTGAAGTGCTGCCATCTGTCCTTCATGCTCTGATATTAAACTATTCTGGATGCTTGCTGTAATGGCACATTTCTGATGCAACTGTTCTACCTCATGCATCAACTTCTGAATCTGAAACAGGAGACAGGAAATGCATCATGTGCACCAGCACCACTACGACTCTTCTCAAACGCAGCATGCTATAACTCACGGCATGTTCTTAAAACACTGGTTGCAATGATTACAATCCAGTCACGTAAAACTGACAGCCTGCAGGCCACATGAGACCCACATGAAATCTTTTGATGGCTGCAAAACTTTTCAAAACAAACCATGAATATAAGTCAAGGAGGATAACTTACAAACAGAAACAGTCAGTTTGACAAGAATGTAAATTACTTATCACACTATTGAGCCAAATGTAATATTTTTGTGCATTCCACTGCTTTGGCAAATGGAGTGATTTGCTACTTTTGATTAATCAACAGCTACTATTTAGTTACATCTGCATGTATTTTGACTCAAGAGACAGACAAAGAGAGAGCTCAAAATCATTACAATTAACATTTGTCATCAATTAGAAACAAAGAAATCTGTGAGAAAAATGCCAAATTGTATCAAATACACCAAAGTTACCTGTTATGGAGAGAAAATACCACAGACAGCTAACAGTACACATCTATCATTTAATCTTGTAACTTCTATAATTTCTGCCACATTAAACTCTAATGCAAGGAGGGGAATATAAAAGGGCATTTTTACAGCATAAAATAAATGTTGTTATACTTATAGGAAGTGGTAAAATTACTGCAACAGCAAAAAAATTTGTTTTCTGCTATACAATGTCTATAATTGTGGTACTTAATGATGCTGTCAATTGTTAACATTATATAGCATCACTGATACATGAATGAACAAGTATGGAGCATTTATGGCATGATAATGACAGGAAAACCAAAGTACTCAGAGAAAATTTTCCCAGTGTCACCCTGTCCACCACAAATCCCACATGGACTGGTCTGGGATTGAATCCAGGCATTTGTTGTGACAGGCTAATGACTACCTGCTTATGTCACAGCAAGACTTTACAGTATCTATACTGTGAACATTTAATGATCTTTGAAGAATAAAAGACCAACTTGATGTCACTTGCTATTTTATTTCACTTCTTATGTGCTCAACATGTTTCGGACATTAATATATCCATCATCAGGAGCTTGCGACTATTCTGTTGAATT
>Ga0123355_10022864_pt1 | contig 10024 bp, 3 predicted proteins | sample TergutEmb28metaG_3_FD_89872 | JGI IMG/M metagenome (GOLD analysis project Ga0123355, IMG submission 89872) | Embiratermes neotenicus P1 segment gut microbial communities from Petit-Saut dam, French Guiana - Emb289 P1 | ecosystem: Host-associated > Arthropoda: Insects > Digestive system > Gut ...
GTGACTTAGAAGGTGGCACAGTCATTCCCATATTCAAAAACTTAAGAAAACAGTATCATAGCAAACATTATTACACCTTTTTAAAGGGCAAACTTCCCTCTCAGTCGCGTAAAAATTCCGTCCGTAACTCACACGGAGCAGATACATTTCTGCGCTTAGCGATGTATGTTCTGATTTCAGGATTTTACTGAAGAGAAAAACGCACCACGTGTTGGAAACTTAGAATTCATGGATGTTAGAGCAGGTGGTATATATATATATATATGGTTACGATTAGGCTTTACATGTTGAAGACATTTTCTGTCCATATAGTTTTGCGAAAAACTGCGTATTTCCGTAAAACTTGTAAAGATATCACCCTTCGATGGATTTAGCCATAAGATAAGTCCACCCCCTACTTTTGTATCTCTCTCTCCTCTCTGGTGTCTACTCTTTGTATCCCTTAGTTTCCACTTGAGCTCTTTTAAATCCAATCACCGTAGGCTAATATAATTTCTAACGTCTCCCTCCTCCTACGGATAACCTTCTCTTTTTTGTATCCACCACAGTTGCAGAAGAAAGGCGAAATCATTACATTCTTGTGACTATAGGTTTCAATAGGTTGAAATTCAATTATTACAGTCGGAACGTTGAAATGAACACAGAAGGGTCAGGCTTACGGATAATATACAGTGTTCTGGGAATCTAGCAGAGGGCCCATAGCAGTGAGAACGAATAGGTATAGAAGGATTATAGGGGGAAAAGTGGGGAAGTGAATGGAAGTGATAAAGAGGGAGTAATTCTAAATTAAAGCCTGCGATCTTCAGTGTGACAATTAGCCTGCGATTCCTTCACATGAGATTCATCTACATAAAGTCAAAATCTGACAAATTTTGTGACTCATTGTTTGATGAAGTGACGTCACATTGAGCATTTCGTCTGATGGTGTTTGGAAACACAGTTCTGATTAGAATATGTGGATGGGGAGGTGATGTGACAGGGGTTGGGGGATTGTATAATAAGGAACTTCAAGAAAGGAACCATCCAACCAGAGTTACGTAGATAGAAAAAGAACGTTAGGATGGGCTGGGAATGTTGCAAGCACAGGAGTGAACAGAAGTTAGCACACTGTTTTGTTGGAAAAACCTGAAGGAAGGAGGCCATTTGCAACATATATATATATATATATATATATGTAGAAGGAGTGATAACATTAAAGTGAATCTAACAGAAATAATATAATTTAATATTATAATATTATAATTTAAAATAATTTATCTCAATCGCCACGGAGAACATTCGCAGGATCGCGTTAAACCGGTTATTTTTTAAAACGTGTTGTAATGTGCGAATATTACATAAAAATTCTAGTATTGTTATATTGACATGGCTTTATTAATTAGCACCTGTAAAGAAAACGAACGCATGTAATGATGATAAATACAAAATATACTTTAATCTTAATGTCAATATAAAGTAAATTAGTAAGCTGCAATTTATTATCGTAACTGTATAATCTTACGTTATTTCAGGCTTCCACCGCGACGGATATCTGGGATCTGGCATATTTCGCAGGGAAGATTGGTACCACTACATTCTACGAAATATCCCAGAATGCAGATCTTGTGTAATATTAAAGAGCAGAGAGATGTGGTAAGGTATAAAAGTAGCTAGTACGCGGTGACGCAGTTGCTTGAGACACTGCGGTAAAAGCCAGAAGGTCGCGGGTTAGATTCCCAGTGGTGTTACTGGTTTTTTTCATTGACATAATCCTTCCAGCCGCACTATGGACATGGAGTTGAATCAGTCCCTAACACAAATGAGTACCAGGAATATTTCTTGTGGTGTAAAGGCGGTCGGTGCGTAGGGCTGACAACCTTACCACTTTCATTGCCGATTTTCTTGAAATCTGGGAGTCTCAACCTCATGGAAACCTCAAGGCCAGTCCAGGCCTGTCATTGGGTTGCTTTACCTTTGTAGAAGTATCTAGCAAGACCTATTTTAAAACTTCTGAATAACAGAACGACCTTCTTGCGATGGGAAAATAAAATAAACAAGACATTTTAAGAGACATGAAAAATGAATTCTTTTGCGTCGAATAATACGTAAGATAAATGCCATTTGTAAGATGCGTGAAGGACGTTAATAACTTTATTAAGAACACGTCCGGAAAATAACCTCTTATCCAGATAAGTGATAAATCTTACCACACTTTCGAGCAGTTTTCCTGCACGTCAACGATATAATCTCGTCATCAGATCCCTCTGCGGCCTTTATAGTCCTCTACAATCCTCTGAATTTTAGTGTTTCGTAAAATCTAACATCTTCGGACGATAACTCAAATGTTCATTTTTTAATCTCGTAAGTGCACAGCCATCGTAGATATTGGCGTTAAAATTACTGATTATAAATTTTCTATGACAATAAATTCTTTCAGGACGCTCTACAAGTCCGCGTTTATTACACGCGAAGGGATAATAGTTTTGTACAACCGCAGATAAAACAGTCGCCTTCTATTGTCGACATTTCGCTCAGAACATGGACAGTTGTACATAATGCCCCTCGAGTTGTACAGAATAAGCGTTCTGTTTCTCAAAATATGTTTAGAAACGGATTTATTACGTTGGTAAAAAAATATTTGGACTTAAGAAAGAAAAGGGATTTGTGGCAGCAATTAACTGTGGTTTGATTTGAGATTATTAGGAAATATGCTGCATAGATAAAACTTAGAATTTCATAATATTAAAGAAGGTGACGCGTATAGTAATCATTATAAGATTAACGGTAGGTTCATGGTTAATTAGAAGGAACTTGATGCCGTGTAATTTGGCGAGCACGTAACAAATATATCAACATTGAAGCTTCCTCTGCTTTCCACTCTGAAGACGGAGGCAGCATGTTCTTCTATTAGCATTTATCTGCAAGATAATATGGTTTCACATTTCAGAACAGAGTGACTTCATTACTTACTTACTTGCTGTTACTTACTTACCTCCTTGAGAGGTTATCCGGTTGTCAGCCAGTCAAGAAATTCCCCGCATTTTATGGAACCCGTAGATTCTTTACCACGTTCACAAGTGCCCGCCACCTGTCCCTGTCCTGAGCCAGCTCGATCTAGTCTATGCCTCCATATCTCATTTCCTGAAGATCCATCTTAATATTATACTCCCATCTACGCCTGGGTCTTCTAAGTGATCTCTTTCCCTCAGGTTTCCCAACAGTTACATGTCCCGTCAATCTCGTTCTGCTCGATTTTATCCCCCAAACAATATTGGATGAACAGTACAGATCATCAGGCTCCTCATTATGTAGTTTTCTTCACTCGCCCGTTACCTTCACTCGCCCGTTACCTCGTCGCTGTTAGGCCCAAATATTCTCCTCAACACTCTATTCTCAAACACCCTTCGCCTTCTTTCCTCCCTCAGTGTGGGCGACCAAGTTTCACACCCATAAAAACAGGCAAAACTCTAGTTCCATACAGTTTTGGATACCAAACCGGAAGACAAAAGTTGTCTACCGGATGATAGCAAGCATTAATTTTAATATTGCCTTTACCCATCTACGTCTAGAACAGTCAAATAATCCCTTGTTTTTAGGAATTCCTACTAAACATTGTATTCAATCGTGGCCTTTCCTTTTTGTGTATGTTTAGCTGCTGACATAATCTACACGGGCGTTCACATTCTCTGCGCACCTGGAAAGAAGGGAATTTTGCTGGAGACTGTACTCAAGCAAACGCGTGCCCCATCTCATCCATCACGGATTATTTTTAAACGTGTTCTTTTCGCCAGCGCGTGTCTTAACGGGCTAATTTGCTCAGGCATTATTGCACTTGTCGACTTAACAAATTTCACTGCCACATCAAAACGTCCGCTAATTTTTATTTACTCCAGCTCCTAAATGTACTACAAATGTTCCTGATTCCGTAATTACTGTACGGTTTTGGATTTACTTAAAATATCAGAGCTATATCGTCGGAATAACGCAACGGGTTTTAAAGGATGAGGAATCGAGTCTATTGGTTTGCGACGCTTTGTCTGGTTAACTAAAACGCGACGTTTCGAAGCAACCTGTCATCATCATAAATAGCCCACGAACTGAGGGACTGATAACCCAGGAATACGGTGACATGATCCACCGAAACGTCCGAACAACTCACCTAAAGAAATAGCAGCATATTACTGAAGACCGAAGTGATTATCAGCGTTGCTGAGTAGACTTCAAATGTCGAACAGATCTTAAAATTTACAGCTTGAAAATTGTTTTCTTTTAAAACCAATTTCCTTTTTCTTAGGCGCGTTCGCAAAATCCCGAAAATCGACTATCAGCTTTGTCAGGTCTGTACGTCTGTCCGTCTGTCCGTCCGTATGGAACAACTTGGTTCTCACAGGAAGAATTTTTACGAAATTTTATATTAAAATATTTCCGAATATCTGTAGAGAAAACTCAAGTTACATTATAATCTGACAAGAATAACGTTCACTTTGCATGAGACCAATGTAAGTCTCTGATCAAATCGCTCTCAGTTCGTCTTAGAATGAGAAGTGTTTCGGACAAAATTTTCAGAGAATATCAAAACACGCATTTTGTATTCAATAACTTTTATTTTTAAAAAAAATATTGCCGTTATGAGATATTGTGGAGTAATATTGTACAGCAAGACACGCCACAGATGAAAATATAATAAGGTGCACGCTCATTGCATCACGCATAAAGAAAGCAGCAGACAATAAGAATATGTAATACATATTGCTTATTGCTTATTGCTTATTGCTTTTCCACCAACAATGTTTACACGAACGCTCCTCAATATACCTACATTATGTCTTTAATCCTCTGGCGGGATTATTCGACCAGCTTGTATTCTTTCCCAAGCAATTTTCTTCGTTTCCTTTGTTCCGTCTTCTATAATACAACTAAAAGTACACATTTCGGAACCTGACTCTACCCCCCCCCCCCTCCTGAAGTCCAACTTCAAAGGATGGACCTCTTAAAAATAGCACCAGTGACAATAACTGAGTCAGAATTGATTTGAATGAGGTAAGATCCTATTTTCTCAAAAAACACTGGCCGTGTGTTCTTACGCATACTTACTGCGCACCTTACGTCGATATTAAGGCCATGTGCAGGAAGCTCATGAATTTTAAGGGGACTTTCATGACATAACTATGTGTATTTCTTCCGTCTAATTTCGCACTTAATAGTAAACCCTGATTCATCAGAAAAAAAAGTTTACAAGTTTTCATACCACATTTTGCCCGTATCCCACAGTCATTAGATTCTTGTACAGTGCTCTACTGTTGTTTGACATGGCACTGTTTTAGGGTTATATTCTTTACAGAAGTTTTGTAATTTCTTCCATGACTATTAATTTCCTTTTTCAACAAACAATTTTCATCCAAATGAAATAGAGTTGAGACTAAGTGCAGAAATCAAGGGGACTAATAAATAAGTGTCCGAGCCAGCTACTTTGCTCTCAGCGACAAAAAAAAACAGCCGCAGTATTTGCAAATAGTCCCTCACACACCGGACTCGTATTTCCCTACACTCGGATGGATGATATTTGTCAGTTCTATTTTTTCCGTAATCATTCGTTTGTACCAATATCTGCACGTAACACAAATTAAAAGTTTTATTTAAGTTTATACACTACCGCATGTTTCGGCGATTTAAACGTCACCTTCAGGGATATTCAGGTATATATAAATACAAAACATCTCATATGTACAATATTAAAGAGTTACAATTGCAAAATGTGCAAAATATCAGCCATAAAATCCAAAAACACTGTAATAACCACATTACATTGACAATATTGGAGTCACATTCCATGTATCCCGGGTTTAACACTCAGTCAGACCTCGGCATCTGTCTTAAGCCATGGACTTCTTGTTCCTTTAGTCAAATATTTAGATGGACCACAACATAGGCGGTAGCCCAAAACATTCTTTCAACCCACATCCACTCCTTCAAGCGGAAACTCTAAGCGTAAGAGATTGTGGGTTTTGTAAGGTCCACTCAGTTTACCTTTCCTCCCTGTTTCAACTTCAGAACGAGCTGACCGATTTCGACGAAACTTCGTATGAACGTTATGCCGTTGGAGACCACCCACAAACCCCCCCTCCCAAAAAAAATCTTACTTTCAGACGGAAAGTAATAACAATATGGCGGAAATGCCAAATTACGAGGAGAAATGTGCAAGATTTTCGTACTTATGACACTATTTGCAGGTGACTGGAACTCAAACATTTCAGAGGCAATGCAAAAATTCGTCTGCTTGAGATATTATGTTGGCAATAAGGCACTGCTGGAGCCGCAAGTGTAAACCATGGCGCAGAAACACATCACACATATACATATCTGAACAATGTATATGAAAAATCACGAATTTCAAACATGGCGACAACGAAATTCGACCTTATAGGCCACAAATATTTCCTACGCTTAGCACAGAACTTACATTTACGTTAACAGGATAACCACAAAATTGCGTGACAAAAAAACATAACAGTAGCTTATCTGTAAACTCCAGCACACTTTTAATGGGTCAGTACGTGTCCTGTGTTCTTTTCGGAATTCAGTTTTTCGGATTCATAATTCCACTTGCCGTATGATACATAAACCCCGCGACTTAAAAAGAGTCATGCAATAATCCAATATTCAAGCATTTGACACTATATTCCTACCTGTTATGTTACAATGGCGCAACAGCCCCCAGTGGGCCAAGGCCTCGTTATTATCGAGGATTCATGATCACACACAGACACACCACAGTTGGTAGGACTCCTCTGGACGAGTGATCAGCTCGTCGCAGAGACCTCTATCTGACAACACACAAAACTCACGAGACAGACATCCATGCCCCGGCGGGATTCGAACCCACAATCCCAGCAAGTGAGCGGCCGCAGACTCGTGTCTTAGACCGCGACATGTTCACAATTTTAACGCCACAATTTTGTACCTGCTATCATATATTCAACTGTGAACACCGTACGAAGGATCTGCTAGGTCAAGTCCATACCGATATGCCACGTCAAAACACCTGCTGTAATCCGGAACGGACAAATTCACTTTATAACTTTACTTATATATGTATTAGGTATCGGGAGATCGCACTAGTCTACTCGAATTACGTCACTGTAGAGGTCACAACTTAACATCACGTGAACAAAGATATAAAACACCCTTGGGTTGTGAGGCGTGAGCGTGCTGCAGCAGTAACCGTGAAAAAATATGGCCTACTGCATATTCAGAACTCAGTTCCATTTGTATTCTCTTTGGATATGTTAACAAAAACTGCCAAGAAAACCCCCTCAAGCGTCACGGGGTTTTAAATCCATCAGTTACGAAAATGAATTGCTCGTACGCAGATATGACGAACACAGTAACTTCTATCAGTGTTAAATTGACAATGCAACACAACTTCAGAGAGCACAGAAATATGACCGACCATAGTTGCCAGTAGAACCAGTGGCACTACGATACAAACCGGCACTGTCACACTTAAAACTCAGCCGTGTTCAGAGATTATACAGTTTACACAGTTTATACAGTTTATGCAGTTCCTCCTAACAAATAGCTGGAGGGTCTTTCGTTCCCTTCCAATTCGTTGCCTTCCCTTAATTTGACATTAGAAACTGCATCGTGTGAGCTACTGAAGGTGGCGTTAAAAAAAAGGATCTTCTTATTATTTTGCCTAAATAGACATCAACATTCGGAGATGAAGATTTACCTGAACTGTAGTTAAAGACTCAGTCCGTACCGCGTAGTAAACACACTCCGTCTCGGGTATAAAAACCAGTCAGTTAATGATGTACAGGTAAATAATCGTTGTTTGTTCTCAGACCCACACAAAACACGTAAATATAATGACTGGGCAGAACGTTGAGTTGTTGAATGTTAAACCTGATGGTATGTGCATTAACTATTAGGCTTTAAACCGTAGGTGCCCAACCCGCGGCCCGCCACGTTGCAGTACTAGAACCGCGGCCAAAATTGTAAATTGTGTAAGTACTATAACATTTTTACAATAATTAGGCAGTTAGGTATACCACAGACGACACGCGAACCAAACCACAATAACGGGTGTGGCCCTTTGTTATAAAATGTTGGAAACCCATGTTTTAAAATGTAAGGTAAAGATATTGCTATTATTAAAGGCAAGGCAGGCAATGTATGTATAGTGTAAGAGTGAGCAGCGTTAGTGTAACAATTGTTACTTTTTAAAAGCAATAAGTGATATATATTCTGAGGGTGTGTATTTGTAGCCTTATGTATCCAGTACGCAAGGCGCATGCGCCATATCGTCTGTGGCCAACCCCCCCCTCTACAAAATTTTTCCACCTCACTTCATAAACGGTACGATTTAAAAAAAAAAAGTTATTGAATATAATATATATGTTTCGAATTTCTCTACAACATTTGTCTGAAACATTTCTCATTCTAAGAAGAAATGAGCGATATATAATTTAAAATGTATATTTTGGTCTTCATGTAAAGTACCACTTATTCTAAACCAATGTTAATGAAACTTGAATTTTCTCGACAGATTTTCGAAAAATATTCAAATATCAAATTTCGTGAAAATCCCTACAGTGGGAGCCGAGTTGTTCATGCGGACAGGCGGACATGACGAAGCTAATAGTCTCTTTTCATAATTTTGCTAACGCGCCTAAAAAAGTATAAAAATTTAAGTTGTTTACGCTTAATCAAACATCATGCCGTAAAGGAAAATGGGAGAGTATAGGGATGTCTGCACGCATTGTTTCCCTCGTCACCAGATAGAGGTGACGGGTCATCCTCACACAACGGCAGCTTTAACTACCGAGGAAGAAGCCTGAGATACCCAACTAGTACGAGACAGTGTGGACATCACAAGCGATTTGGTCACTTTGGAGGATAAATAATACTCCTTTGCTTCTGAAGGGAAATGAAAGCCGTTTTCTGGGTCTTTCGTCTGGTGTCCTAATCGCTACACTCACTATTAGAACTGCGGGAACAGTAAATACTTCTCTGTCTGTTACGGTTTTGAGATGATGGTAGCACTGGCTGCAATGTACCACTAGGCCAGACGGCGTAACCAAGCAGAAGCGGGTCTGTTCTTTCACTCAGTTGACGTGTAACTTCGTTTAGCTGATAATTGCTTAACACGATTAGAACGGCTACCAGCAATGGTCCATGCTGTGCGACTTGATGAGCTGAGGGCCATGTAATGATGGGCGGGAGGGAAGGAGGTCAGGAAAAAGAGCTGTCATTGAACCTTAAACACTCTGGACACAGACAGGAAGAGAAAACAAAAAGAAGAATAAATAGAGAAAGGCGTCGAAAAGTGAAGCTATAAGAATGAAAGTATGGTTTGTAACAGCGTGAGAGTTGAACCACTATTTACTACGCCCACATATAGGAAGCCAGTTTCACTGTTCGTAAAAAGCACGCTAGGTGGCACTGATTTCGCCAAATATGAGACAGCCGAGTAGTAACTCTATGTCGATCGGCACTGCAGCTTCTTCCTTCCCCGACGAAAAATTTATCTATCCGGACCAGCGCTTCTTTTACCAAGCTGTGGAAATAACGGCTTCAGATAATATTTCTTACCAAAAAATTGTACCTGTTTCTCATTGGATGAATTACCAATAAGAAACACCGGCGTAAAGCATCTACTTCGGTATGCATGTTATTTTTAAGAATCTTTTCGTAATACAAGGAATTGAAGCAACAAAAGTAATTGCGACATTTAGAAATATAAGACAAAACATATAGAGTAACCGGGAGGATTAGGGTGAAGCCTCGTTAAAACTTAACCGTTCCCATCTTTTCTCTCCGCTAATTATATTCCCTTCGCTGTCTCTTCTTTTTTATGTATATTCCCTGACTTTAATGTTAATTATTTTCTCCCACTGTGTCTTTTTCGTAGTTCGACTGGGTTTCAAATTCCCCTTTCCAGACTTTGTTCATCGGTCCCTCCCACTCCCCCCCCCCCCCCCCTCCACACTCCTCACTCCCCACCCCCCCCAACCCAAACAAACACAAACAAACCCGCACCTCA
>Ga0123355_10022865_pt1 | contig 10023 bp, 9 predicted proteins | sample TergutEmb28metaG_3_FD_89872 | JGI IMG/M metagenome (GOLD analysis project Ga0123355, IMG submission 89872) | Embiratermes neotenicus P1 segment gut microbial communities from Petit-Saut dam, French Guiana - Emb289 P1 | ecosystem: Host-associated > Arthropoda: Insects > Digestive system > Gut ...
CCACCACCACCACCACCACCACCACCACCACCACCACCACCACCACCACCACCACCACCACCACCACCCCCACCACCACCACCCCCACCACCACCACCACCACAACTTTTACACACACAATCTCCAATTGAACTATAGCGACAGCAGCAACATTATCCCTTTTCATCCCAATCAACTTGCACACGTGGGCCATTCACATAGCGAGATACAATGTTATTGATTTAATTATTGATGAGTACAGGAGCTAGTATATACACGTGAAATGCCACAAATAATTTGTAAATTAAATTGTATTTAGCCCAAATTGTAATCTGAATAATTTATGAGAGTGGGTAATTAAAATACTGTGATTACCTGAGTGTTAATGACAATCTCTCTCTGGGTCTCTCTCTCTTCCTCATGTCTTTTTTGTACAGACTACTCAATAGTCTCGTGAAGTTCTTCAAAATAATCCATAAATTCTAAAATAATTAAAAAAAACTTCACTTCGTCTCTCCTCGGATCTTCAAAAATAGTCCGAAATGACATTTCGTTTTGTCTGTCACATACTACAGAGTGAACCCACACTTTTCTTCCCCCCTTCCCCCCTTTTCTTTTTCAGTTCTCTTAGGACCCACAGAGCAATAATGTCTAGCACTGTACTCCGCGTTCGTTTTCAGAGATGATAAGGATAGTATGTCCGACGTTATGGCGATAAGTCGCCGTCGACTGAGTCGCTCGTGTGAAAGAGGTCTGATGGAAAATGCGGCAAAAATAATTTCAGTCTGCTCGTTACCACTTTAAACAGCTGTTGTGAAGTGAAATATTGTTTTTGATTTGTGTAAATTCGTAGACCTTGCAGTACTTTGGTATGTTGTACGATATATAATACATATTTCGCTGTTACCATATCTGTGTCCAAAGTGAAGAAAACAAGATTAGAAGACGAGGGACGTGTATTAAAAATGGGAAGACATATATGTACTGTTTCAGTATGGTGTGCAATAAAACTGTCTCATTTCTAGTCCAGTGATGTCAGTTCCAAAAGAATAAAATTTATGCCGCTGTTACAAAACTTTACAAAATTTCGTGTTCTCGAAGGAAAGCTAAGAGAAGGTGCATTAAAGGGAATGAAATGTGAATTGCAGCGGTAGCAGAATATATATATATATATATATACTCTTACGACAAAACAAACGAAGCAGCAGTTCAAGTCTTACTATATCACACATCGCTAAGAAAATAAAACTATTGACGGATGGAGAGCACGTGGATGAGTACATAAGGAAGGTAACAAAAATACTCTCTCGAGAAACAACAGCTTTTTAAAAAATATCGGTCTTTCTGCAAATACGGTGAACGAAACGGCAGGAGATACAGCGCGTCAATTTAGAGAAACGTGACGTTTTCAATTGCAACTGACCAAGGCACATATGTTGAAGATATTGCACAGCTTGCTGTTTCTTACGAGGCGTTAATAAGAACTTCCAATTCGTGAAGGAGCTTTTAGACCTGCTCCACAGGAAAGAGGGGACAGGTGCTGATCAAATATTATGTCAACTCGTAACCCTTATAAACAAATTCGACCTGCGTTTGGAAAAAAAAAATGGTTGGGTTTGTTTGATACGGGGCTCCGGCTATGACTGGCAAAAACAAAGGCTCTGCAGCAACATTAAAAAATAAAAGAATTACACAGAACGACTTCCTTTCTTAGTTTCCAATGTATTTTACATCAATAAACACTGTCCAAAGAATTTGAAACTGAATTACGTAATGGACCATGTTATAGGAACTGAATTTTGTTCGTGGAAGTGCCCTTAACCACTGTCAATCTGTAGCACTATTAGACATACCAGAAACTGAAAATGGTGACATAGTTTATCGTACTAATGTAAGGAGGTTAAGTCGGGGTTTGTTTTGAAACGACTCTTTGATTCATTGAATGACATCAAATTACTCACGAAAAAGAAAAAAAAAATTATTTAAGAGCTGAATGATACAGGGTGAATAACCGACCTGGGTTCAAATTCCCCCTGACACATTTAACGAAAATATCGCGGAAGCAATTTTTTGGAAATATCTCTCATGCAGCGTCGGGCTAAGGACAGCTCGACACAGACTCACACACGTCAATTGATAATTAAGGTAACTAGACAACGACAGAACAAAAAAAATTACAATTTGAACATCAGTTTCTCCTTCCACCTTACACGATTATCCGTGGGTTACAACAGTAACATTAAAAAATTAACTGGAATGTTCCATGTATGTACCTTCCCTTCTACAACGTCCATCTCAGCAAAAGGACTGTCAGCAGCAAGCAATTCGTCTCTTAGAACATGTTGCGCCGCATAATGGTGCTGATGCTCGTATTAACGGCGCACAAAGCAAGTGTCTCGTGTTGAAACTACTCATCTCACTTCACTACACTTCTACGTGTGACACCTCATTTCTGCTACACGCATGAATTTCACAAGCATACTAACATTTAAAATTTAGCACTTTCTTCCCTTTATCCTACCCTTTCAAGGAAACTAATCACAATGGCAATTGTGCATCACCTTACACATGCATATTGCACAAAACATACACACATACACTGCATAAATACCATAGTACGCACAATAATACGCACATATGCATATCATCCCGAACTCCTGTAAAAGAACCCCATAACGGTGACATAGGAATAATATTACAATGACTGGATTCGAATCATACACCCCACGATCAGCTTTCACGAGCTATTCATGGCCCTCAACTAAACGAACGAGGATGCTTGTGTGCTTTCTCTTCGACAGTGGCCCCCACACATGCATCTATCCATTCTATCCGTAAAACCCCAACGTCCGGTCATCATTTTCCTACCTCCGTATCTACCACGCCATGCACAACCACCCACGTGCGGTATGCACGTAATTTAGTTCATGTTTCCAGATAAGGTTTCAGTGTTTGCTTGTGAAAGACACCACGCAACTTCCCATCCACGCCGGAAACTTCAAAACAATAAGATGGTATTCGCTTAGTTATGCGCCAGGGATTTTCACATGGCCTCGAAAATTTACCGGTCACTCCTTTCATTGCTTCAGACATCGGGTGGCACCGGCAGAGAACCAAATCACCTATCTGTGGTTCCCACTTGTATAGACCCCTTTTTTTACCCTTAAGTCTTCTGCTAGCCTTCGACTTCATTCTTATGTAGGCCTGTAACACCTTGTCAGACAAGCTTTCATCTGGTGATACCTGATCTGCACCTTTCTTCAGAAATTTCGTAAACAGATCTCGCGGCGACTCGAACGTCAATTCTAACGGAGAGAAACCAGTCGAACCCGCCATAGTACCATTTAGCCATTCCTCTCTCTTAAGTAACAATTCTGGCTACTTCCGATGGCTGTTAAAATAACATATCTTACAAAATTTTCAGATTTATTTCCTACACCGCTCAACAGGAATTGCATGCGGATTTCTCATAGGAGAGAATTTCACTTCAATACCCACGTGTTAATCGTTTCTTCCACACTGGACTTGCGAACTGTGTCGCACTGTCGTTCAAAATACACGTCGGGCGAGTTACATCTGCTATATAGTGCGGGGTGGTTTTCTGCAAGCACGTCTTGGTAGTAGCTGCCCGCAACGCATACAGCTTAAAAATCTTCGTGAACACGTCCCAGCAAACAAAAATATAACGGATGCCTCCGCGCCCGCTAGGTAGTGGTCCACACACGTCTACTGCGCAAATTTCGCCTACGGCTTTAGGTATGTGACTCCTGCATTCCGTTTCAAACCTACGAGTGGGATGCTTAACCATCCGGCATACGCTGTAGCGCGATATTAGTTTCCTTACTTTGCGACTTAGGTTCTTCAGATGAAAAGTATGCGAAATGTGGAACATACTTTTCTTTTAATTTTAAGCTCATGGTTCAGTGCATCATAATTCAATACTAATAAAAATCCAACTAGATGCAACAGCATGCAGTCTGATTTATTTTACTGCAGAATCACTCTACATGTTTCGGGTGTCCACCGCACCCATCATCAGGAGTACCAAAAACTGTAACCGCAGCCTCCGATACAGGTCATACCGTGAAATACAAGGATTACATATCGGTACCGCTACTTCCCTCCAACGCGGCCAGGTCGGGACGTTGGAGGGAAGTAGCGGTACCGATATTTAATCCTTGTATTTCATAGTATGACCTGTACCGGAGCCTGCGGTTAGTTTTTAGTACTCCTGATGATGGGTGCGGTGGACACCCGAAACATGTAGAGTGATTCTGCAGTAAAATAAATCAGACTGCATACTGTTGCACCTAGTTGGATTTTTATTAATACTGATACTCTTTTATGTTTTCAAATGGACCAACAGTGTATGTACATAGAGTATAGCATGATCCTCCAGCTCCGTTGGCAATAGTGGTCTCCAGTATGTAACGTTCTTGTCCTTAGCGTAGATTTCACGTCGAACTAAATATCTACCATTCGACGAGTTCTGCTGCTTAACAGCTTGCATTAATGTAGAAATTCTTACATTTTTGGCTCGTTAAGCACAAAAGTCCCTTACCTTCTAACCGACCAAATTATCATTTCCGAGATTTATGACAGATACCATGAAAACGCGTGGCTGCGTGAGTCCTTCTAATTCCCTTTCATTTAGACCCGCTGGATTTCGGCTCGAAGTGTGTGCGATAAAATCGCTCGTGCCGCTATCGTGCTTTACCCGCAAACTGTACTCCTTCAGTTGCAGAAACTCTGTGTACTTCCTGGATTCCTCTTTCGAACCTATTTGCAAGAATGCCGATGAAAGGTCTGTAGTTGTGATGAACCTCGACCCGTGGAACTTCTGCAACGATTCATTTATCGGAGGAGCGCTTGATCTATCTGTCAATGACCACTTGTTTACACGCCGCGCATCTAAACAGGTGCGTGCGATTTTACTTTTTCTCATGGCAAAAGTAAGGGGATTAAGACGGCTGGAGTCTGGCACTTAAATAATATTGTCTTCTAACATCTGTCTGATTTGTGCAAGCATTCCGCTTCTCACGGAAAACGGTATAGGGCGACTGTGTTCAACAAACGGCTCTCCAGGCGTAACTTTACGCTGATATTCAATAATATTACATCTGCCTGGCTTAGATGTCAAAAGTTCCGTATACTTGATGAGCATATCAAACAGTCTAATTTCCTTTCAGCAGTCAAACTGGGTTCTTTGACTGTCAAGAATAGATGAAATTCTCGAATAGACCTAGTATCTGCCAATTTTGATTAAGGGGGTTTTTCCTAGAGTCTTCGCAATTCTAGAAGTCCTCGCTACAACCCCTCTCCTCACAACTTGGATATTCTCCTATGTACATTCAACAAGGTAGAGTACTCTCCCCCCTTCCCTTCTCATCTAAAATTTCTGTTTTACTAGTCCTTAAACCTGCGATTATGAAGTCGGCAGGTAAAGCGAGCCTTACATGATCCACTGCAGCGATAGGTAGGTCAACAGGTTTGTTTGTAATGTGTAACACCGGCCTCTTTCGTGTCTCCCCTCCATCCATTTCTTCATTAAAGAATTCGTGTCGTCTGACATTGTCTCCAACCCTCGTATACATGCATCGATCCTTCAAATTCATCTCAACTTCGTATTAATATAAGATCTGCCAGCACGTCACGGGCAATAATGAACACCTGTTCGACCACGTCAATGCACAATCTAGAAGGAACTAAAACCCCCTTTTCCGAATTTGCTTAGTTCGGCCGCCCCAGGCCGAGATTAAAATAGCCCTCATTATAGGGATAAAAACATCTCCACGCCACAATCATTTAATTTTTCGAAAAGTTCTTCTAACAACACGCAGATCTCGGACTCCGAATCAACGACTGCGGTCACCTGCTGATTACCAGTTTGTAATTCTACATGTGAACATTTCTGCACTTTGCTTTCATTAATGTAGCAGACTACATTTTCAACTGGTCTAAATCACAGGACTCTTGAAAACGTTCTCCCAATCGGGATTATCTTCAGACACTTCAAAATATGTAAAATACTTTCTTGGATCAGCGTGACAACTTGGGACTTCAACTTCATCACTAAACGAAGCACCGTCCCCACTTGTTCGTTCTGGCCTAGTTGTCCTGGGTAAGTAAGCTACTGTCCTGATTACTGCGATGGGCGCTGTTACTCGGCACGAAAAATTCAGGGTTCGGATCTAGGCTTCTTGCGTTACTGCTCATATGCAGAACCCTTGGGTTACCCGGCTGCTGCCTACCTCTGTTTTGGAAAGCGCTCCTTTCTCTTCTATCTGGTTGTAATTGAGCTGTTGGTTCTCACTGCAACTAGTACTATTCTGACATCTTATGTTTCGGACGTTTCGGTAAGTTGGCTGTCGCTCGTAATTTCAGCTTGAACTGGCCAGTCTTATATATTACCTGGCTCCTCTTTTTATCTCTGTTGACACGGGTTTGACAGACGGCCTTAATAAGCCTCCATGGAATCCAGCTAATTGAAGAAATTTAATGCCTCTCGAATTGTTTTACGCTCGCTTACAAAAGCGTATGTTGAGTATACAGAAAAGTGGCCTGTGACGGTTTCTACGGTGTCTACTTTGGACAGTCTAGGTGACAAATTTGCGGTAATGCTTGAGTATCATAAGAGTGTGCGGACATGGAGCCATCTTTCGCCTTATCATTCTTATTTTAGTACAATGAACAACGAAGCCTAGCCTGCGTCTGTGGTCCCCATAACAGTTCGACAATCGTCTGTTTGAATTGCTCAGATCCAGTCAAATTCTTATACAGTGCGTCTAACCACTGGCTTGTATAACCACCAATCACGGCCTATCTTAGCTAATGGAAGTTTGATCGATTCTGGCACTTTTTCACAAGGAAATAAAAGAGCCCAAATCTAAAGGAAACTGAACTACATTTTGCACCTCTCGATCACTAATTTTGGCGAACTCAAATAGCTTAGAATATTCCCGTAACAGTACAAACTTCCTGGCTAGCGTTTCCATTATCATCTACATCTGTTCCAGTATCAGGTATACTACACAATACTGCTACAGCATTAGTCCTTTCATAACCGTTCTCATATTCACTCTCCAGGTGGTCATCACAATGTTGGGAGCCATTCATTCCTAACCTCGTACGAGGATGTCCTACTTCTATGCCATCTTCAAAGCCTTTTGTCGTTTCCAACTTAATGCCGGACAACAATGCAGCCCGCGGCAGTCACTTGTTCCTCAAGAGTCTAACCTAGAATTCAGACCTTCAAACTTAGAAGTGCTATCTCTGCCTTCCGCATCTACCTTGTTATTCAGCGAATTGATGCTTTCAATAGGCATCTCCTTTCTAATTTCTACTAGTTCTGTGAATCTCTCCCACGCTACTTTCCAAATCCCCTTTACTGTTAAATCAGTTCAGTTATAATACCCACCTGATTGTTTTTGGCTTCCGACATCTGTTGGTCCAACCTCTCATTCATAATTTCAGTCTAAATATTTACATATACAATATCCCACTGAGTTTTCGAGGGATAGCATTGCGATGGATAGCTTTGGTGTCTCACGTTGCAGATTTCTCACTAACCTGTCGTTTATCCTGTCTATATCTTCCCTTATACCTGTTCCATGTTATCCTTCCTTTCCTTGTACTCCCCTTTCATCTTTCTGCCTTATCCGTTTCCTTTCTACCTTTTCCTCTTGCATCGCCTTCCAAATCATACTCAGAAATTCAATGCTAGTATTATTGCTCTTTACTTGCATGTTCATCGATAGTACTAACTTCTTCCTTTCCCCCACTTGTTTCCTGTATCTGCCCAGTGCTTACGCCAGCTTCTTCCACCTGCCCTTCAATTACTATACCTCTGGCTGTTTCACTTCGATTTGACGGCTGGCGGCCTTTCATTGTCACTATCTTCCTGCACCGGTAAACGCTTGCTCGTTAACAAATGACTTGCCATTTTAATTTGCTAAAGACTGACTTGTTTCGGCAAATATTTATGAAAGACTTCTAAAAAAATTTTAAATAAAACCCTTTATATCTCAAGGGAGCCAGTTCCCGGGATCGAACCTGGAACGGGCGGGCTCTGCAGCTTGCGAAGAACTGCACAAATGGCGATCCGGGAAGTATCGGCAAAAGATGAAACGACAAAGTTATGGGAACAACGTGCGCACACACGTAACAAAGATCGCGAAAAACAAAATTGGTGACTTTCTATAAGTGAGGCGTTTTAAGTACATGAACTGAAGCGCGGCGAAAAATTCACAACCTTCGAAATCAGTTCACTGTATATGGCTGCATATAGTCTACTCCACCTTGTCTGCGTGAAACAGACTAGCAGTTTGTAAATTGCATGAATTATGAATGTGAACCTGCAAACTGTCTTATCAAACAAATCTGCCACATCCGTAACGATTCTGACTTGTATTTTGAAGATTTCTGGTTCGAATCTCGCAAAGGATACCCACTATCTTTAGGTGCTTCGTGCTTTTCTTAGTTCCATCCTGGCAAATTGCAGAATATTAAGCCCACCTGAATTTTCAACATCCTTTCAAATTCACTATCATCCAATTATTCCACGCTGCAGAGTGTAGTTACTAAGAGCCTAATGCAATGAACCACAACTAATAAATAATTACAGCTATCTTTGACGGAATGTGAATAATGTATTATTAATAAGTTAAATGTTTATATAATTTGTTTATTCACCGATACGACCTACGTATATTTAAACCACGTATATGCAATATATTAACTACAATTTATCCCAAAATTTGCTTTTCCTATTTCTTCTCTTATTAATAACTAAAACCATTACACGGCAGCTGAAGAGTTTTGCTTCGCGAAAGCGAGCCTTGTCCGTTCACTCCCTGAATGGTACTGAATTTCCTCAGCTCACTTCAGCGTGTTCAAAAACAGCTAGTTCTGTCACCGCTATGTTCTTGCTATCACAACATGCAGAAATTCACTCGAACGTGTAAAAGAAAATTTAGTACTGACAGTTCTCTCAAGTCCGCTGTTCTCAGAGCAATCTCAGACAGCCAGCTCGCCAGGATTTACTCTCACAACTAAATTTTGTCGCCAGATAGGCCTACTCTCGATAGGACTCGCAACAGTTTACTCTCACGCGGAACCTTCAGAGTACGTGGAGCTACCTTTCAGTCCCCCATTTGTCTTCACGGCGCGATAATTGCTGCTCTAAGTGCACAGGGAAATTTCCGTGAGTTTCTGCCTCTGTGACATTGATACTACTGACTAGCGGACCGTAAGCTACGAACGCACACCTAACTACATACACCCTTTGAGGTTTCCACACTTCCGAGTTCTCACGGTAAGTAAAGATTCCACGGACGAGTGGCCAGATCAGAAGAAAACAATACTTTCAAGATACGAAGTAAAATAAAATACGCAGTAGAGTGCAAGACAATGACGTCAAGCAACAGGGGTGAAAGAGAGGCGGGGATTGCGCAGGACAGAAATAAATGATCGAAGGTACGAACTCTTCCTCTCTCACTCTCTGGTAACGGCGCAACAGACACACTTCACAATCAGCTTCCTTTATTTTCTCAGTGAATGAATTTCTCTCACACTTTACAGATCGGCGATACAGAAATACGTTAATCTGACTACATCGATTCTCCTCTTCACGAAATTTCCCACGCCGTATGTAAAACACAACAAGACTACCAAACACAAATTAGAGACTTCCAGTCTTCTGGGATGTGACGCTGCATCCCTGGGTACGTGGTTTCCGATGTTTCGAAGAAAGGTGTCGCTTTCATCTTCAATGGCTCAAGATCCATGAACTCGTGAAGACGAAAGCCACACGTTCCAGGCACACAGCGTTATGTCCCAGATGACCAGAACCCTCAGTTATACCGTTGCGAAAGTCCCAAAACTCGCAAACACAATTACGTTTTGTGTATGTGTATGTCAGTTCACAACACAAATCATCCCCCAAATGTTTCACCCTCTAAGTGCAGAACATTTTTATCAACTTATGAAGTAGCCTACACATGGGTTATAACTCCTAAATTCTTTCCAGTAAAGTATCTGCGCGCA
>Ga0123355_10022866_pt1 | contig 10023 bp, 7 predicted proteins | sample TergutEmb28metaG_3_FD_89872 | JGI IMG/M metagenome (GOLD analysis project Ga0123355, IMG submission 89872) | Embiratermes neotenicus P1 segment gut microbial communities from Petit-Saut dam, French Guiana - Emb289 P1 | ecosystem: Host-associated > Arthropoda: Insects > Digestive system > Gut ...
AACCGATTTCATGTTTGGTTTACATGTAAAATAACCACTGCCACCGGGTGACAACCCAACTGCAGTTAATAAATATTATTATTATTATTATTATGTACATACAGTCAAAATGATAAAATATTTAGAAGTGCTCCAACATGTTCCGGATCACAGAAGATCCATCATCAGGAGCCTTGAACAGTGCTTGGCAAAAAATTAGAAGAATGATAATATCGTGTCCGTTGACATGGACAAGGTCGGTGTTAGTACAGTCAGAATATGCTTCCGTAACACCGACCTTGTCCATGTCAACGGACACGATAGAATCTTTCTTGTAATTTTTAGCCAAGCACTGTACAAGGCTCCCTGATAATGGGGCCTCTGTGATCAGAAACATGTTGGAGCACTTTTAAACATTTTATAATTTTAATTGTATCTACATATTATATATTGTGCATTAGTTGGATAATAATGTGTTTAACACTTAAACATGAATTACATGTGCGGCCACATTTACCAAGATTCTAACATAACAACACATTACTACTCGTGTAATTTATTTTACCAATTTAATAATTCATAACTTTAACTAACATAACTTGTAAACTCCCTGAAGATGGTGTATTAGCACCGAAACATGTCGGAGTAATTTAATGTAAATTTGTTATTTCCAAACGTTGGTTTAAGACGAATGTGCTTTATTTTTTTCTCTCTGCGTGCTTCCTGCTGGAATTGAGTTTTCACGTTTTTTAGCAAATATTTTCAATCCCGTAATTCAGTGCGACGTGTTTTGTTCAAATAAAATGCCTTTTCACGCATTTAAAAACACTTCACCAAGCACTAACACTTGTTCCGTTGAGTTTTGTCATCCCTTCAGCTTGTGATATTGTTTCTCTTTTACAGTGTTGCCGATTCCATAGTTTTCAAATTCACTTGTTTTTGTTTCACCGCGGTAACACGGTGGTTAAGGTGCTGTACTACAAATCGGAAGGTCGCTGGTTCGATTCCAGTTGGTGTCATTGGAATTTTTCATTAACATAATCCTTCCGATCGCACTGTGGCCCCGGGGTCGACTCAGCCTCTAACAGAAATGAGTACCAGGAGCATTTCCTGGGGGTAAAGGCGGTCGGTACGTAGGGCTGACAGCCTTACCACAATCTTGTGCCGTTGTCATGTAATCTGGGAACCTTAACTTCCTGGAACCCTCTGGGCCACTCCAGGCCTGTAACGGGACTGCTTTACCTTTTACTTGTTTTTATTTCGTGGCCTGATGTGCTTGATTTAAATACCTACGTTTAATAATATCTTGTCTGTCACTCTTGTGAATTATCAGTGGCGTAACCGCGTGTTTTGATGCCCGGACGTGTAATCACAATGACAACCCATAACAGAAATTATGAACTTTAAAAAAGTCACAATTATTTATTGGGTTTCCCTTTATTTTATCTCCGTAATTTAAAACTTTTTAGCGAAAAGTTTAAATTTTTCATTTAAAATTATTTTGCCACCCATTTTGCCGCCCCTTGGACTCTTCCGTCAACGGAGGCCGCACCACTCGTCACACCTTCCCCAACTACCCTCTTGTAAAATACAATCCTTATTTAAAGGTAGTTGCTTAGTTAAATACGTTTGTGCATTGTGACACGTGGTTCCACGTGATAATAGTGTTTCTGGCCGACGTTCTCTCAGACCACCACTTTTGGTATTACGGACAGAAACTCGATAAATATGAATTATTGATTTCGAAATAGCCATTATATCAATTGTACTACTTCATGGCCACTAAAGTGGGTGCAGACCCCAGGATGATGCGCAGTAGCGAAATTCGTCATATCGGTACAAACTAACTATCGGCTAGGGTACGGTATTTTGTTCTAGGTAAGGAGACCATTTTTGGTCTAATTTGACACTTTTCTGGCAAAAAGGAGTGTTCACAGTCTGGGGGTGCACTTATGTGTGTTTTCTACGAGAAAATATGCCACGCGTACCGGAGAAGTCCGGCTGAATCCGCCCGCCAAGTGTCGAGAGAAGTGCAGCTACTACATACGAGGGGATGCTGATAAGTTCTTAGCCCGACCGGGAAGGAAACAAGCTACAGCGAACAACTCGGGTCTTATTCAACATACTCCACACGAAGCTCAATACGCTTCTTAGCCCGTTGCTCTAACTTTTGCAAGCCACTCAAAAGAAATTCAGAAGTTTGTCCGTCCAAACAGATCTCCGCGGCAGCAATGACCTCCGCGTCAGACGAAAAGTGGCGACCTTTCAATTATTTTTTCAGTCCAGGGAACAAGTGGTAGTCCGACGGGGCCAGATCCGGAGAATAGGGTGGGTGATGAAGACATTGGAAGCCCAGGTAGGCCAGTTTCTTCTGGGTTGCTAGTGGCCGGTAAGCCGGAGCATTGTCGTGCAAGAACAAGACCTCCTTGGTGACCTTCCCGCGGCCAGGGTTTTTCCGTCAAAATATCCTTCAATTGCACCAGCAGAGATAAGTAATACTCGACGTTGATAATTTGGCCCTTTGGAAGATAATCAATGAGGAGGATGCCATCTTGATCCCAAAAAATCGAGGCGAGAAATTTTCCAGCGTACTTTTGCACTCGGAATTTTTTCTGGGGCGGGGTGAACCGTTATGCTGCCACTCCATTGATTGTTGCTTTGCCTCCGGGTCATAGTGATATAACCAAGTTTCGTCTATGGTCACCAATCACGACAGGAAATTCTTTGGATCGCGCCAAAAAAATTCCAAAAGTTGCTCAGACGACTGGCATCATTGACGTTTTTGATCCGCTTTCAGCCATTTCGGAACCCACTTCGCGGAGAGCTTCCGCATGTCAAAATCTTCATGCGTGATGGACTGAACCTGCTATTTAAACTGGGCCACCCAGTTTTTGACGGTGGCATACGATGGTGCCTGTTCCCCTAATGTTTCTCTCTGAACGACGTGAATTTCCTTCGGCGCCTTCACTTGCAGCAAAAAAAAACTTGATGACAGCTCGCATCTCCATGTTATTGAACTCGCGCGTGTCGCCTGACATGCTTAATTTCAGCCTCTGTAACGAGAAGAGACTTGCAATTCGGCACATGAACAGACCCCTCTTTCCAACGACACTATCGATTTCGTCCAACGACATCGGGAAGTAGGTCGGGCTAAAGACTTATAAGCAACCCCTCGTATGGCTGTGCACGAACAGCTTATCTGTTTTTCGTACAAAGTGCGTGCCGAACGATAAGCCACTTTTACAGACCTTCGCTATTGACCTGCTTCACTGGGTCAACATAGATCTCGGATTTTTCCAAGTATTGTGTTTCCTCATAAGTCTACGACTCACCGGTCGGGAAGGTCAGTCGGCAAAGCATACCCCTGTTGGGCTCGAAAAGTCCTCACACCTTTCATGAATTGTTCCGAGGCAATCTAAAGTGAAACTTTTGTGTGATTTCATAAAGGAGAGAATTACTGAAGCTTTCTGAAAGACGGCTACAGCAACAAGTGACACGTTTCTTGACATGCTCGAGCACTTTGTGTGCACTTACGTGTACCGGATATGACTGAGCCTCTTCAAAAGAATGGAAGTGGGACCCTCCTGGAGTTTGTGTTTTGGAGACTCCCCCATCAACACCTTCGTGGCGACCTAACCTTGTTCGCTGAATGCTACTTGTGAAGATTTACACACACATGGGGGTAAGTCAAGGACCGAGTATACAGTAATGTGCTTGTTGTACCAGGATTACAAGCCCGCATCCATAATGTTAATGCAAGAGTCAACCCGGCCGTTTTTAATAAAGCATGACAAGAAACGGAGTACAGACTTGTCATTATTTGTGCCACAAATAGCATACACGTTGCAGTTTGCTAAGTGTGCCAGCTGTTACTTGTCTTGATGCACGAGTACTCTTCGTTCTTTGAGCATGTCTTCATGATGCAGGAAATTGTATTATAATCGCTGTTTGCTTTGTACTGGGGGAATTATGATAAGGACATCTGTATATAAAAAGTAAGAAGGACCTTGAAAAAAATATGAACACAGTTTATGCCTGTGGACTCCATGTAGGGTAAACCTGCCCAATTTGCGTGGTACGACACTGCCATACGCAACACCAGCCAGCAGCAACATCGGTGGACATTACCAGAAGCTGTAGTTACGGTGATATGCTCCTGATGATGGGCGAAAACATCGCCCGAAACATGTAGAGTTGATTAAAGTAAATAAATCAAAATATTAGCATCTTGTTTGTTATCAGTTGTAATTGTACTAGTGATGCACGAAAACGAACGTTAAAACTGCCCTTTGTGTATTTGTCCGTTCATTTATGTTCACAACCGTGTCAGTATCCCAGGTTGTGCAGCGCCACATGGTTAGTTGGTGGGTTAAAGATAAATTGGAAAGAATTTTCAAACATCCTGACGTGGCCAACTGGAGTAGCATATCCCAGATTGTCCGGTGGACTGAGGAAACCAACGCAAACCCTAGTAAGGGTAGCCGATACACGATGATTTGGAAGGAAACCCTCGTGACGTATTAAACTTACATCCTGGAATTTGACTCGATGGTTTTTAATACATTCAGGTTGCCAATATCTGGGGCGAAATTCGAAATCTGAACCTGACGAGTATAAAATAGGAATACTGATCACTTGAAAAAGGCGTTCGTTCGGCACTTCAATGTAGGCATACTTAAAACTGTCACTTATGAAGCTTGTGTCATTGTGACACTGGAGTCGTCATGAGAATTTATTTAATGAGACCCGTATTCTGTTGTGTTAAGAACGTAGCTGCAATATTGAGCTTAAAATGTTAACCCTGCATAAATTGCTAATAAAGTAAACTTGTCTGTGTGCACACCATGTTGGTGACACTTTCTCTTCCCTCAGAAAAACGTTTCACCCACTTGTAAACTGCTGTTTCCTTCGTAGCATTATGCCCGTAAACTTGCACTAACACATCTATGATTTCGTTTCCACTCTTTCCAAGTTTAACAAGAAATTTAATGTTCGTTCGCTGCTCCAATTCAAGCTCCGACATTCTCGCGGCGGCACACCAAAACACACGCAGACAATAATAGATGCCACTCAGAAAGAGACTGCCATAGATCAACAACAACAACATAGCTGTGAAACGCTGATATGTCAACGTCATCAAACCATACTAAGGCTTTTGTCCAGTGCTACCACGGCAAGCACACGGTGGCGAGTTGGCGAACTTAATTGTCCGACCACGTACATAGTGGTATGGAATTATAGCTCCATTCATATTTCAAGTCGGTGCTACATGGATGTGAGTGGTTAACTTCAAGCTCCTGCCGCTTTACTCCTGGGGAGAGATGTTTCAATGCCCATTAAGGAGGTTGGGTGTGCCTCAGAGCCAGGCGTGTCGATTTGGCGAAGACATGGATCTCTTGTTTTTGTTAGGAATCCGAATATGGTTCTTTGGTCGGTTGTTTCCTATTATTGAATGAAACTCTCTGTACACATTTTAGCCGCGTTCACAAAATGGCGAAAACCGTCTGTTAGCTTCGTCATGTCTGCCTGTCGTTCCGTCTGTCCATCCGCATGAAACAACTCGGCTCAAATTCGACGGAGCCATGAAATTTGATATTTAACTATTTTTCGAATATTGTTCGAGAAAGTTCAAGTTACATTAAAACGTGACAATAATAACGGGTACTTTACTCACATACCTGTGTACATTGGTAACAGTATCTCGCTAAATGCTAATTAGAATGAGAAATGTTCCAGGAAAACGTTGTAGAGAAAATCAAGACATAAATTATACGTTCAATAATTTTTCCCCCAAATCGTGCTGTTTGTGAATTAACGCGGTATGGTATGGCCAGACAGACCACAGATGGCAATATTATACAACGAATGCGCATTATACGCTGAATAACTAAGGCTACAGACACAGACTCAGAATATGTTACACTTATTGATTATCCACGACAACATTGGTTACGTGAACGCGCCTCAATGTTACAGTTCTACATGAGTTACCTGTCCTGTTAAATTAAAAAATTATGTGTAAATATGTCCACTATTCTTGCCTACTAAAAATTTGTAGAATAAGATTGTCTGGGAATTGAACATGAATCTTACGTGTTCATTAATACATGTTCACAGTGTGCTACGTTCACTGAGCAGAACTGTTCTTGAGAAGCCAATAGCCACTCAACCAGTCGAGAGAATCCATCATTTTAATGGAACCCGGACGTTTATTCCCGCGCCCATAAAAACCCGCCATACTGACGTCACGGTCGAATGCGCGACACTTATGCCTCATATGCGGGAGCTCTTGGGTTTATATCTCCTCCCGGCGACAAGCTGTAAAAAGATGTTTTGTGGTCATCCAAAGATCCTGCGCTAAAATTCCGGAATAGGAACTCTGATTAATCCTCATCACTTACCTCCCCAACCTTTTCAATTCTGTTCCACGCTGCCAATTATATAGCCTGGTCGCCTGATGGCGCTGTTACACGCATCACCAATAAATACATAAACGAGAGCCAGCCACTGGCACCAATCTGGTGCTCGGTGTGTCAAGTCCATGCTCTCCCTGTTCCTTTAATATTCATTTTAAAGTTGAAGAATAAGAGACCAACTTGATGCCACAATTTATTAAGTTTTATTTCAATTCTTCTATGCTCAACATGTTTCGGACATTAATACATCCATTATCAGGAGCCTGCGACTTTTCTATTGTATCACCACATTGGTCGTGTGTTCTTGTTTCGATGTGTGTTGGAGTTTCGGTGTGGATGGGTTGGGGTGGTAACCATGTGGCAGGCTGAAGCAGGCTCAACATGTTTCGGACATTAATACATCCATCATCAGGAGCCTGCGACTTTCCTATTGTATCACCACATTTGGTTGTGTGTTCTTGTTTCGATGTGTGTTGGAGTTTTGGTGTGGTTGGGTTGGGGTGGTATCCATGTGGCAGGCCGAAGCAGGCTCAACATGTTTCGGGCATTAATACATCCATCATCAGGAGCCTACGACTTTTCTATTGTATCACCACATTGGTTGTGTGTTCTTGTTCCGATGTGTGTTGGAGTTTCGGTGTAAGCCTGCCACGCGGATACCACCACAACCAGCCACACCGAAACTCCAACACACATCGAAACAAGCACACACAACCAATGTGGTGATACAATAGAAAAGTCGCAAGCTCCTGATGATGGATGTATTAATGTCCGAAACGTGTTGCCCATAGAAGAAGTGAAATAAAACTTAATAAATTGTGACATCAAGTTGGCGTCTTATTCTTGAACTATCACAATGATGCACGGTCCAATATGCATAAGATTAATTTTAAAGTTACGTTCCCACCTCCATATACGGTTTCATAGTGTTTTCATACCCTGAGGTTATCTCACCAATATTATGTAGGCTATGACCCATATTTCTCAGCTGTACCATGTCTTCTGTATGTTCATATGGCCCATGCGTATGGAATAGAGGTCTAGATATTGTCTTTTGAAATACAAACGACTGTATTTCGTGACATAGTGTAATTTAATACACAATTAATTCACGTGTTAACTAGTTCAACCAGTTACTACGTACTGTCCCGTTGTACAGTAAAAAATATTTTTTTTAAAAAATGTTTTCTCTTGCATATTGACGTTATGTCAGTATAGCGCACTTGCCGCGGCAGACAGCTATGTTGTGTAATTTATCACTCTGCCGCTCCGCGCCCCTCCAAGCCGACGGCAGAGCGCTACGCGCTGGCAGTGTAGTGCAGGACGGCCTACAAATAGGGTCTGCAGGGCGACAGTGGTGAGATACATGCATTTCATGTAGCTTATAGGAGAGCTTGTGACAAGGCAGTCGTTTCAGAATTTGCTGTTTTAGTGGTAGTGCAGCTGTGGCCGTTGTAATTTGCACCGCTTATCGGCAGATAATTGGCTTTCACTGTCATTTCAAATGTTTTGAGTCGTGGAATTATTCAAATTGATGTATTGACAATTTCAGACATTAGCGTATGGAAATCGCTAACGGTTTTTTTCCTTGTACTGAATAGATACTTTAAATGCAGTACAATTACACAGCAAGTAATGCATGTATTAATAGCCATAAGTGGTAAATATTTCACCTCTTCAGAATGTATAAACTTCTCACTGAATTGTATTTAATCGTGTGTATATAGTATGTGTGTGTAGGTGTGGCTTTAGTTTGCACTTAACTTGTGTTTCTGTGCAAAGGGATGAGCGTCACTGTGTAAAAAATGTGGAAATGTAAAACAACATTTACAAAGGCCACCCAAGGCACAGGAAGTGTGAAAAATTAAAGCTCAGAGTAACCAGAAAACAAGGGCTAAAAATTGTTCTTGGTTTATTTAATTACACACACCAACACATGCATATATATATATATATATATATAGTTTAAGAAGTCTAAAATTTACATTAAAACATTTAAAAAGCTCCTACATGTTTCGATCACACGATCATCCTCAGGAAGCATATATTGTTTCTTGCTAAAGTTATAATTTAAAACATTAGCAAGGAACAATATATGATTTCTGAGGATGATCGTGTGATCGAAACATGTAGGAGCGTTTTAAATGTTTTAATGTGAATTTTAGACTTCTTGAATAATATATATATATATATGCATGTGTTGGTGTGTGCAATTAAATAATCTACAGAATGAACGGTGCAACTATAAAAAAAATTGTTCTTGGTATATTTTGTATACATTTGAACACGTACTTCATAAAATTGCAGATCGGCAGAATATTACTTGAGTCTGCCACGGACGTAAGAACAGTTTCATACTTCGTTGCGTTTCGCAGCGTTGTGTAGGAGTATTCTGTCACTGATAAAATCCGTCAAGGTGCGAAGGGAAGTACACAGTTTCATCTTTACACATTTTAAAAGGCATATATTTCAATTTACTTGAAAACTCCACGCCTAGTACTGTTTGCAGCTTACGTTCCTTACAGACTGTTCATTTATAAGATCACTGCGCTCTGTCCTATATTAATAATTGTCCAACGAGATGCAACACAAAGCAGTCTATTTGTTATTCTGCAAGTTCACTCTACATGTTTCGGGTACCAACCACACCCATCATCAGGAGTACATAAAACTGTAACTACAGCCTCCGGTACTTATCATGCTGTGCTGTGCAGCTACCTCCCTCCAACCTGACCAAGTTGGCCACGTTGGAGGGAGGCAGCTGCACAAAAAATATGACCAGTACCGAAGGCTGTAGTTACAGTTTTGTGTACTCCTGATGATGGGTGTGGTTGATACCCGAAACAATTAGAGTGAACTTGCAGAATAACAAATAGACTGCTTTGTGTTGGACAATTATTAATATAGATCAGCGATGCACGGAACCTTAAACATAAAATACGCTCTGTCCATCTGTGTTTCAGTGTCTGCCTTAATTATGTGTCAACTTTTGAAACTAAATACGCAACTTGCACCCCCACACATCAGGCACAACCATAGTTTCGTATACGTTTTGATACTGATACGGTGGCGAGTTTTCAGATTAGCGATTGTCTTGGGTATGACGCAATGTACTGTAATAGCTCCATACCGCACCAGACTGCCACAGTACTGTAATAGCTCCGTACCGCACCAGACTGCCACAGTAGATGGTGTCAAATTCTGGAAGACTTTATAGTCTTACTGCTGTTTTGTATCCTAGAATCTCCACTTTTTTTTGGCACTTTCGCTAAAGAACTGCGGAAAGCTGCCACTAGCTTCATCATGTTTGTCTGTTCGTCTGTATATCCGCATGGAAAAAATCGACTCATTGGTTGGATTTTTGTGAACCTTTCCATTGGTTTTTTAAATTGAAATTTGCCGATAAAGTTTAATATTTATTAAAATCGAAGGGAAAAAACAGTCACTCTATGAAGACCCAAGTACATTTTTCTTATTGGTCTTTATGTTAGAGGCATTGTTCTCTGTCGGTACTTTATACCACAAGCTGTAAACACAGTCTAGTGCTCCTGAGGATGGGCGAAATTGTCGCCCGAAACACGTTGAGCAGATTGAAATTGTTAATAAAATTATCATTGTTGCATCTAGT
>Ga0123355_10022867_pt1 | contig 10023 bp, 5 predicted proteins | sample TergutEmb28metaG_3_FD_89872 | JGI IMG/M metagenome (GOLD analysis project Ga0123355, IMG submission 89872) | Embiratermes neotenicus P1 segment gut microbial communities from Petit-Saut dam, French Guiana - Emb289 P1 | ecosystem: Host-associated > Arthropoda: Insects > Digestive system > Gut ...
TGGCAGCATGTCATAGGTATGGTGTGTGTACTGTTCGGTGTGTTGAGTGCGACCTTCGTTATATGTTATGTGGTGGTGTGGCAGCATGTCATAGGTATGGTGTGTGTACTGTTCGCTGTGTTGGCTGCGACTTGGTCGCACTCAACACAGCGAACAGTACGTAGGTTTTTTTTTACCTAATTTTAACCTAAATATAACTTTAGTTAGACTCTAGTGAAGGCTCCCTCATGACGGTCGTAGACCGAAACATGTAGGAGCAAGTCGAAGTGATTTTTAATGTAAATTTTAAAACTTTGTCAAGTTTAATAAAGAGTGCATTTGTTGGTGTATGAACTTTGTAGATATAAAATGCACGGTACAACGATAAAAAAACACAAAAACTGACAATTAAAATGTTCATTAAAGCTTCTTGCGGTATAATAATACTAATAATAATTGTCAGCACGAAAATAAATAAGGAATTGTTTTATCATTATCACCGTCTCAAATAAGGCAAAGTACTGCAAGTATTGAAATTATTTAGGCAGTTTACTTTGCTACATGGTTTCTCAAACTGTGGTAGGTGGACCACTACCGGTAGGCGACCTTGATCATAATCAAATTATAAAAAAGATAAGTATCTTAAAGTTAATAAGACATGTCATACATATCTGATAATACACAGTGTTGCTGGCAACAATACATGAGCAATCCCTGTTGTCAGCCGGTCTTCCCAATTTCGGCATTTTTGTTTCAATAAAAAAAATTTGGTGGTGCGTTGGCATTGCTAAATTGCAGTCAGTGGTACGCCAGCGAAATACCGGGTGCTGATAAGTCCTTAGCACGACCAGGAAGGAAACAATCTCGGAAGCACGTCAGGAACGCGCGCGATATCAACAACATCGAGTCAATAGCTGTCATCAAGATTTTTTTTAGAAGCAAGGCGCCAGAGGAAATTCACGCCATTCTGACAGAAACATTAGTTTGTTTCCTTCCTGGTCGGGTTAAGGACTTATCAGCAACCTTGTAGTTTGAGAAACCCTGTGTCGGTGGACGGCATGTACTCACGTGGCGGGCATCAGTTTCAGTTTAACATAAGCTTCAGGCAATGTCCCGTAGCCCGTGTCTTCATGTGTGGCCAGGTCATCTGCTGCAAGAACGGACACGACAAGTTCTTGTTTCTCGTCATGATAGAATACCTGCAGCTGTATTCGACCGCTCACTGCTTTCTCTCGTGCCAGTTGCTCCTGGACAAGAAGGGCCGTCAGTATTGTTATCTCGCGGGCGGTCTATTTTGAACGGAACATCGAAATGGTGGCAGCACGGGGTTCAAAACTTTTGTCGGGTGTTGTAAGTTACCGTTCTGGACTCAGCTCTGCGTCACAGCAAGTCATTTCATAGCGCGTCTACTCTGCTGACGGCTGTAGTTCACGCTACTAGCAATTAAAAACACGTTCCCTCACTAGTGTCGTGCGACCACTGTGTTTTGCACCAGCTGCCGCAGCAAATATTTTCAAACAGTATACTACATCATGTCCACCCGTTCTTGAAGCAGATATAAGATGCATTTCTTCCATAATCCTTCCACACGATCCGCATAGAGGTCCGCCGTGTTTAGGGACGCAAACCTGAGTCAAGAACTGTACCTTATGTCGATTTTAAACCCTTTCCACAAGAAATGTTAGAGACGTTACGATGACACTGAGGGAAGAATGACAGTCATGAACCCAGGACATGGTGAGTCCATCGTCGATATGCAGGCAATCGATAGGAACACATTATGTCAAGATATGTGCCCTGGCTGTCGAAAGTTGTTGTCCCGTTGCCTGTACATGAGCATGATGGTTGAAGTATTAGAAGTACCGAAGGACTGAGGCAAAAATCGGAGGGGCGGAAGGCATGTGATTAAAATGCATTAAAGTTTGTGAAAATTTTAAAATATGCCAGAAGGGGAGAAAAGTGGAAAGGCCCCTATTAAGGTGGCTGGAAGGTGTGGAGCAAGATGTAGGGGGGGCAAAAGGGAGAGACAGGGTCAAAGGAAAATAATAGAATGTGCAGTTGTAATAAAGGAGGTCAGGTTGCTCATAGGGCGTAGAAGTAAGGTGCAAGGAAGTGCATGTAAGGATTAAAGTGCTAATGCCGATCGATATCGGAACATATTTAAATTTTAAGTGCTTTTAATCTGGAGTTACGAAAATGAGGATCTGCGTTATTTTACGTTGCCTACACCGTGCATCATGTTTCGTGTCACTCTTTATTAGCCAACAATTAATGCATGCTTTTTTTTTTTTGCAAGTTACGACACTGTGTCTAATTGTACTGAAAATTTCGTGGCAGAATATTGAGCCTTTAAATCCAGCGAAATTGTAAATATTTTCTTATAATAAAACCAACTAGATGCACTAGTTTCTCAAATTTATTTCTGGAATAAAACTTCACTTGTTTCGTACAGTTCCTCTGTCCATCATCAGGAGTTTTTCACTGTACACACAGTAATGATATATGTCATACAGGTTTGTATGACATATATCATTACTGTGTGTACAGTGAAAAACTCCTGATGATGGACAGAGGAACTGTACGAAACAAGTAAAGTTTTATTCCAGAAATAAATTTGAGGAACTAGTATATCTAGTTGGTTTTATTATAAGAATTTATCACGATGCACGGTCACCTGAACAAATTCTTAAATATTTATTCTGGTAATTTCAACACTTTATTTGTAATCGGGACTTGAAAACGGAACTTTTTAAATAAAATATTGGCTTTTTATAGCAAACGCAACAAACCTAAACGGATAACAGCATTTCTTCAACAACAGCAATATTTTAACGTACGCTGCTTTTGAAATTTTACTTCACCGTTGTTTCTGTGATTCCATTTATGTTAAAATGATGCAAGCCTCGAGTCCATGAACACTTTAATGAGTCATTAATAAAAAAATAATTTTGGTATCATTAAGTTCACTATATGTTTATGTTAATATATTCTGGCCACATTTACACATTTTAATTTGAAACAAATACTGGACCATAGAATTGTGCCGTTCAGATTAATTTAACCCTAAACTCCCGTAACAGTAGCTTAGAAACACCAATTAACTTCTGGTGTCACAGAAAAAGTACTAGCAGTCAAAGGGTTAATACACAAAAGCCGTTACTGGATAAAAATCACCCCCATATCGTTAGATCAAATGTTAATGACTTATTTAACATAGACACCACCTAGAGTTTTAAAGAAAAAAATGTCGGTATAACTACAAAGCAGAAGTACATACAGTCTATTAAATGTTGCTGAATTTATCAGGTAAGTTTTTAAGGATGCAGGGAACACGGAGCACATTCTTCGGGTGTCGTAAGAGGGATGTTCATACTCTCTGGCTGCTAATGCTGGGCTTCATTACTTGTATTGCAGAGAGCACCTGAAAACGTGAATGGATAACTTGCAAAATAGACATCACACCGCTCCACCTATGCAGCTGTAAATGTAACAAACATAAGGGAATATCACCTTTCATACAGATTTATATACACGAATTTAAAGTGCCAGATTTCAGTCTTCCGCCGCGGTATAGTTGAGTCCTTCGCTCTTCTGAGATGTTAGGTGGCGCGCAGGATGGTATCTACTTACGCACTACCACCCTACGTCGCGCAAATTCCCAGAAGGTCGAAGTTACCAATAATCATCACATTTCTCATTTACTCTTCATACATCATCTTTTGCTGTGTAAGTAAAAACTAATTATTCAATAATATATTGAATATTTTCTCAGATTGTACAAGAAAATGACAATTTTTGAAACAACTGCAGTTAAACCCGAAAAATTACGACATCCTAACAAATTAATTAACAATAAAAAGCACACTTCCATGCAAAATGCAAAGAACACACAGACTATCGTTTTGTTGTAGCATGTTTGCTATGATTTCATAATAAAGAAATGTGAGCCATACATCCACTCAGGCAATAACAACATTGATTTGGTTATAACAGAGTGTTTTGGCGGTAGGTTTTACGGTGTAGCACGGAATAAGTTACAGGACTGGCACATTTGATTCTAGAAACGTTAAAAAAAGTAACCAAGTGACATCTGTAGCAAAGCGTGCATAACATAAACTTATTCTAAATGAAATATACAAATAAGAAGTGGCCGTACAATCAGATGTAGATCATTCAGTTTACGTAAGAAGGTAAGAATTCGCCGCGAAAGTGGAAGTGCTTCAAAATAGCTGCAATTCGAGTTTAGATGGATGCTAACTTAAGTAAACAGATCTACTGGAAACAAAGTTTGGAATTCTCTTTTATAATACAAAAGGTAAAATACATAACTTTATAAGAAATTGCTAAATAGTAAAAACAGTATTTTACTATGAAGTGTTACCATGGAATGAATTCATGTGAATTTCGTACATACATACATATATACATTCATATATACATACATATATACTCGTCCATAAGCTTTACCCGCAGTACAAGTTGCTATCCTGCGTGTGTGCCTCCGGAAGATCCATTTCATATTAACAACACTTTTATATTACTAACAAATAATAAATAAAACATAAATAGCAATAAAAAGTTAGATATATTGAATGGTTAAAAATAAGAATAAACAAAATAAACGAAAAGAAAACAAAGCCGAAAATAGTGCCAGATGGGACAGCGGATAATTCTATTGGGAGGGAAATTGACTTCAGATGTAAACCTGATAGAAACAGAGTTCACGAGAAAAAGCATGTTTTATTTAACACGTGTCATTATGTACATCACAAAAATAGATAGCTTATTTTTCATAAGAAGACTTTTATGTATGATTCAGTAACGAGATGTAGAAGAAATAGACAATAATTTTATATAATACACCCAATAGCATTTACAATAGTTTGTAACCAGTTAGAAATGTGTTTCTGAACACCAGGCATTGAGATTTTATACATCGTTCTACAAGTATTCATTGGCAAGGAACAGAATTTGAAGCAACGGCAGTAACATTTGCTATTTCATATCACTACATGTACAAAATGGGTGCAGAGTGTAACGCCAGCTTCAATGTATAATACAATAATGTAGAAAAATTTATTATAATTATAAACAGCTGCGAGTGTGGTTTAAAACAATTTTTGAATAGATACATATATGGGCACCAACCGAATCTATTGACAAGCGGTATAAAACGCCACAAGGCGAAAATGTTTAAGTGATATTATTATAGTTCCAGAAGGACTTTTACCGTGCAATACGCGAGCAGCAGGAACTTAAATAATTTTGTGTTATATGTTTGTTTACCGTTTATAAGAATACTAAAATATATGGAATTAGAATTTCGCTTTCTGTTTTGCATGGATGTGAAACATGTAGCATCGCCTGAAGAGCAGAACATACTATAAAAATGTTCCAAAACAGAGCGCCGAGAAAACTATTTCCGCCTAGGATGGAGGAAATAGGAGGACGGCCGAAATAAAAATCACAGTGAGAAGCTTCATTGCTTGTACTGGTGGCGAATCCCAATCGGGAGATCAGGTCTGTCGGATAGGAACACAGTACAGCGTTGCTCTCTCCGCTATACCTGACCTGCGGATCAGGACTGGTCGTTGATTTGTCTCCTCGAAATTTCCCGTTTGGGCGGCCAAACAAAAGAGACTGAGGTGGACGAGGATGTGGCACGCAAGAGAAAGTATATAAATACGTAAACGGTTTTCTGTGGGAGAATTGAAGAAAATAACTACGTGTAAGACCTAAGCATAGGTAGAAAAATACTACTGCACGTAGACTGGTATGTCACAAACTGCACCTCATTTTTTTGGCTCCTATGCACTATTTGACAACACAGCAGTTGGAAATACTTCGGAGTAACAAAGAATCCAATAGAAGATCATAATCCCAAAACCTTTCTAGCATTTTATATTTCTTTACTGCGTTTTTGTAATACATTACATTAAAAAAAATGTAATTGGATCTATTCAAACGAACTGAATAAAGTACATTTCAGCTTCTAGAACGATATTGCGTCGGAATGTATGAACTGATATATGAAAACTGTTACCATAATGTTCAACTATGGCTACTTATTACATTACAACGACAAGAGCTCTTCATAGCTTCGAACTGAATTTATGTTCCCCGCAGAATGCTTACAGCTTTGTCACTCGCACAGCGTTTCAAAGCAGCATATGCTTTGAGTGGTACTTGGAAAGGAATGTCTTTAGTTGTTCGAAAGCGTATGTTTGTCGTCCATCTCGTTACTTAATAATTCTGTGGTCAAGTATCGAATTTGATATGTTACGTATTACGTCATTCGTATCCAGTGCGCCTCAGAATATTATATGAAAATTATATAAAAATATCTATCCTTAGATGGAAAAATTATGACGACATTTTCAGTAAAATATCGCACAAAGGGCATATAAAAACAATGGCAGCTCAATGTGGTTGATCAGTGAGAAGGGTCTGAAAAGAAATTTATTTAAATGTAAACTCTCCTTTGTTTTAGCATACCGTCCGCTTAAAATGATAGGCGGGATCATATGCAATGTGCGTGTGTATTAAAGTGGATTTTTATTTTATATATGCGTTTCGCAATACGCGCTTCATACGTTTTGGCGCCTGAGAGATAGATGATTTTGGAAGGTGGAATTCTGTCGTTTATGCTCCACAAGACACAGAAGAAGATATGAAATTCAATCTGCTCTGTCCCATCTGACAATATGTATACCATTGTAAATAACATACTCTAATAATTTTCTATGCAAAATTAGAATTTGTTCCACAACTCTTATTTGCCGCTTTAACTACATTGTGCTTTCTGTATCTAATTACCTAAAGTAAACTTGTTTACCTACCTTCTATTAGTCTACTGAAGCACAGCGCACAATTATTTCTTAAGACACAGTTATCGGAATACCTATAATAACAACCTAAAACTCAGAAGTACCTGCTTCAAGTCAGAGTGTTAGCATAATAATATATTTCACACACATATGCTGGAAATTATTTCACGTGTACCTACGTGTATGAACATCATATATTTCAGGGCCATGAAAATAACATATACTTTACGTGTGTATTACTGGAGTAAAGCACTGCCGAAGATGAGTAATACAAATAAAATGGGAAGTTTCCTAGATTTATAAAAGCATAATACAAAAAGCCCTAAACATTTCGGCGAAAAGTAGATTGACCAAATAGCAAAAAAACAGCATAGTAGTAGTAGCAAGATTAGTAGCTGAGTTCGGCAGTCCTTTACATTAATGGACACGTATTCATAATATTGCACTCCTGTTTCCTAGCATTCCGTATTTACAGTTTATCTAACTTCCAGGTTTTAGTTTCAGTACCAGAACAAAAGCGTTAATTTTGCTACCCTGGTGATACAATTCATAAAGACTATGTGCAGAATACACGGACTTGTTATCCGGTAAAAAGTCAGTCCATTATAAACATACACCATGTTACATACAGAAAACAAAATATTCACCGTCTATACTTATAGTATATTACAAACTAGGAAAGAAAGATTTAAATCGTATAACACATACTAAATTATAGAAAGTATTATTAAAAATACTGAGATGAATAAATTACTACCGTTGACTGACAACAACAAAAAAATGGTTTACGCAGTGGACATCACGTGACTGGAACCCGGAAACGTATATATTAAGTCATGTATATATACAATTATTTAAGTATGTTGAGTGTCATCTGCTGAGACATGTATGTCCAGTAATTCCAAGAGAATTCTTTAATATCCAACCAAACGTAAGAGCAGACATTAAAATTAAGAGATTTATGAATTCCGGACTTCCAGAAATGATGCTCCATGCATGAAACACGTTTCAATATTTTTCTACGGGCGTTTCTTGACGTGAGGCTCCTTGCATTTCTCCAAAAAGACATGTTATTAACTATCAGTTTTGAAATAATTTAACCCCAGATACTCACCCAGAATTACATAAACACATTTTCGTGGCGCACCACATTTCAGCTTTTGACATTATCAATTGGCCAGAAATTTAGGCGTGTTTCACGTTCAGATTTAACGTTTCTCCATAAATGAATACAATAGAATCATTTAACGAGCACTGTGAGAACTTAAGGACGTACTTTATTTAGTGGTGAATTTCGAGTGTCATACAAAGACATGAAATTCGTAGCGAAATTCGATATCTTGACAAATGATCCCCGGACTCCCCCCACCCCATCCCTACCTCGTTTTACTAAAGTGGTGCAAGAAGAGCAGAACACAAAGAATTGTGTTAAGAAATGCAGAAAGTCCACATCACGCCTATACAACGTCACTATGTATGTTACATATTCCAAGCGGAATTACAAAATATTCAGTAAACCATCCTCCAACGTGGAAGAAAAGTTCCTCGTTAGTTGCGGTTTGGGCGAATGAAGTTACTTGTGTATTGGATCAGTGGGGATAAGGGTACACGGCTGAGGAAAGTGAGAGTAAATAAACAATGACGTCATTATTATACTACGATGATATTTACTTATGAGAACGAATTTAGTGTGTGGATGAGGCGGTTAGAAGCATGGGATGAAGCTACAACAAGGTCAAAGTTGAGCTGAAACTTGACACTGCTACATAAGAAAAATAAAACAAACCAAGTTGGTTACGCAAACGTATAAAATTTTTAAAAATACTGGAGTATTTTATACAATATTAATCATGTTCGATAGATCGTTTATAATAGAATTTCCCGCATTAATTTCCACGTGAATATTCGAATCCCCGTTGGAGGATATTCTGCTGCACTAATTTTCTAAAAAAAAAAAAATCTAAAAAGATAATCAAACATCTGAGAACCTATTAAATACAAGTTAATATTTTGAAACCTAGGGCACACTACAATATAACACAAACTACAAATTATAAAATCCCTATACACTGCATTATTTTTACTATCCCTTCATTATTATCATTAAGAAGCATTTCCGATAATCGGAAATCGTTCTCCCAATCGCCTTTCTGTGTCCAAGATCTACGTTTGATTGTACGGAAGCATTCCATGTACGTTTCGTTTGTCTATAAGGTTACCTCTACACAATGAACAACAACAGATGCAACATTAAAATAACTTACGTTTGTTATCACAGAAGATTTTCACACACACATATACACACACATACATACACACAGATAGGGATTATACATGTGTAGTACTAATAATAATGTGGTATGTTACATGTGCAACGAACACTTTTGGTCTGAGTTTTCTCTTTTGTTTCTTTACACTGCTTCGAGAACACGTCCTGTTTAAAAGGCAACATGAAAACAGCAATTTATATCTTACAAGGAAGAAGAATAAATTTTAGGCCCATCATCAATAATCCAACAAATTTATAAATGATAAGTGAGGCCCGTACGGCTAGGCACAGGTGTATCAAAATATCATTACTGGAGATATTGGTGTGATATCACCTTGTAGTTACTACATGCAGCTTTACAAGTATATGGCACAATTCATTTGTTTCATTGTGGGTGCCATGAAATTACCGCAGCTACATTCGCACGTATTTTAGTGATAACTTAAGGACGCCATCATTTTTGGTGTACGGTAAAATTGTAGTAGTAAACGTTGGGTATTTATCTCTCTACAAATTTATTGTCTTCTTCTATTATATCTGTATTCCATTTACATCTGCTAGCAGCAAAAATATATTTCATGACAATTCTTTTTCCAAGCAATTGAAAGTAAAGCGTCTATAGTAACAAGTAACCCTTAGATATAAACACCAACCTCACCCTTACTAGACAAACTTTCATCGTTATTTCTAGTGTCATCTGTTTCAAATGAAGCCAACTAAGTGCACACTACTACTTAACATATTTATTTCAACTTCTATACATGTTTCGGGCAACTATGTGCCCATCATCAGGAGAACTTACTGTATCTATGCGACACTGATATTTATCAATCTGTATGGGTCTGCAGACCAGACAGCCAACCATACAGAACGAAAAATACCAGTATCACAGATATACAGTAAATTCTCCTGATGACGGATACATAGTTGCCCGAAACATGTACAGAA
>Ga0123355_10022868_pt1 | contig 10023 bp, 6 predicted proteins | sample TergutEmb28metaG_3_FD_89872 | JGI IMG/M metagenome (GOLD analysis project Ga0123355, IMG submission 89872) | Embiratermes neotenicus P1 segment gut microbial communities from Petit-Saut dam, French Guiana - Emb289 P1 | ecosystem: Host-associated > Arthropoda: Insects > Digestive system > Gut ...
AGTTGGTGGCTGTCTTAAGTCATCAAAGCCCAAAGTAATTTTTTCTGTAGATTTGTATTGTTTTTATTAAACATAGACAAGAGGGACTACAAATGACATAATCTGAAGACATTTGTTTTTTTTGCGTTTGTTTCCGAGATATCGGCCGCCGTCAAAATAGGACGCTGGACTCCTGCATTAGTGTCAAAAGTACAGTCTCTAAGACCACGAACATAATTTACAATACTTTTTTATTCACACGTTAATGACACAAAATGTCACTTTTGATACAGAGCAAAACTTTGAATGCGCAGGTTCGTACTATAATTAATTCAGAATGATCTTGGTTTCCCTCTGCACCAGTCCTAACCGCATCTTCTTTACTTCTTTCATTTCACTAAAATATGACATGCGTCATCAAATGTCATCAGACATTGCTCTGATAGGACTAGCATACAAAGGGAAAACGGTCATCCTGCGTGTAGAATTTGAGATAGGGCACAGTTGTAGCAAGTGTGAGGGTCCAGAAGGTCCAGTGCTTCTGTTCCAAGTACTTGCTCGTAATGAGCCATGCAGTTATTATGGTCGTGATCCTTGTAATCGAAGCAGTGCCCACCTCTACCACCAACAGGCCATAGTTTAAAACGAGACATTTCTGGTTTCACATGAATGAACTGTCTGGTGTTATTATGTACAATTTGACCGTCATCTCATCTGTAGATAGATATTACTAAAAAATTACAAATTGTTGAAAAAACATTCGTCATGCCAGTGAGAGGATTGGTTTTGAAATCACGATCGTAATTATTTTCACTTGCCAAACCATTGTCTTTAAAACTGATCATGGCCATTAGTTCTCTGTATTCATATTTCGGCGCAGCTATCTGGATGACAACGAATGTAGCCGTGTATAATGAAGTGGACGGAAGGTCAACTTGAAGGCTTACCTGAATTTGATTCCGAATTTAAGAATTTATTGATCTATGCCTGGATGTTCTGCTTTGTCTTGGTGACCTGGTGATTAGCACAAAAAGAACTTTACATCTGCTGGAGAAATACCATAGAAATTTGTCTTTTACAATGCGGGACTACAGAATAAAACAAACAATTTTAAATTCTCGATCCAGTCGAAGGATAGACTTTGGATGCTATCGAATTTGATGGACAATCTTGTTAAAAGACGGAAGAAGCTGTGTGGTTTAACCTTCAATTGTTGCTGGTGGTAATCTTCCACTCCGACATCTGCCCGACCTCCAAATGTGAGATCAAATAATGTATAAATTTTCGGTCTGGTGTTTTATAATTTGAAGGGATGTGAAACACTTTGTGTTTCAAAGGGCAATGCGGGCATATAAGAAGTGTTGTGTACATATTGCATTTGTACAAATATATTTCATGCCACAATTTATAGCACAAATTAAAGAATTGTTCAAAGTTTTAAGCAACCACAAGCAAAACATATGCCTATTTACCTATCAATTCATACATGTGTTTCGAAGAGAAGGGTCTGCGATGCAATATGAATAGTGTTATTATCTTCATCATCATCCCCTTTATGCAGGATATTTATACTTATATTCCTGAGGCAAACTATGTCCCTAATGAGTACAGTGTTGCAGGTATTCTGTTGTTACTATTCCTGGTGCTCATATGTGTTGAATCCATTGTACTTTTACATTAGTACTTTCCGAAGTATGTGTGCAGTGCACAATTATTATTATTATTATTATTATTATTATTAAGTACAAAGTTTATTCTAATTTTGCACAAAACAATGAATAGAAGTGTTTTCCCGGCTTTATTATGCCCAATTCTCTGAAGAGTTTTCGGGATGCTAAAGATTTCGTGGCGCCAAATTTGTACAATTCTTAAGCTATCGTTGTAGCTTGGCTATGCAAGTGACTTAAGTCATATTTGGACTAATACTTTCACTATAATTAATATGCTGCAAAGGTTTTAAGACAAAAGCAGAACGAAGCTTGTAATAAGTAAAATTATACCCTACGATTTATTCAGTGAAGAAAGAAATTTTACTTCATATTTTGAAGAGTCTGGAGTAAAATCCAAGGCATATACAAAATGTTTAAGAACTCCGTTATACTCTGTGGAACTTCAGGAATCACCTGCTGTTTGAGCAAACCGTCATGTGAACATCAATGTCGATATTTAGGGTACGTGCAATAACAACTACAGACAAAGACACGTACAACTGGTACATCCGTACGTTACTGCTTTTACACGTAGTGGGCTTCAGGAGTGTTCTCGAGATTGCGGCTATTAGCTTTGTCATGTCCGTCTGTCTGCCCCTCTCTCCTGCAGCATGGAACAAATCGACTCCAACAGGAAGGCTTTTTATGAAATTTATTATTTGAGCATTTTTCGAAAATCTGTTGAAAAAATTCAAGTTTGTTTAAAGTCTAACAAAAATAACGTGTACTTTACATGATTATATGCCCATGTTTATAACAGCTTGCTGAATTCTTTTCAGAATGAGGAATGTTTGAGATAACAGTTGTAGAGAAAATCAAAACACACGTTTTATTTATTACAATTTTTTTTTTTTTCAAAAATCGAGCCGTTTTTAAGAAAATGTGGAAAAGTATGGTAGAGACAGACAGGGCACGGGTGACAATACATTAGGGTTCATGCGCATTTCATGCAGGATAACTACGGCAAGAACAGAGAGACACAGTAACAATATTTAATACTTCTTGCTTTTACATGGCAACAGCGGTTACGCGAAGTCGCATTACTGTTTTGTACATTGCCTGCCTTGTTAATTTTTCAGTTATATATGGTAATGCAGTAAGTACAGAAAGTTGTATAATTTGCCACACAGAGGTTACTTGTAATGTTCATTACTTCTATTACTTGCTATACCAGACCTGTGTGAGGCCATACAGTCTACACCGCAACGATATTCTCGTTTAGTAGCTGTGCCCACATCGTGTGACCTGCTTGCTGCCCACACCTTCCTCTGACAAATGTCACTGCAACCTCAGACTGCCTAAGCCCTTCAAAAGCAATTGATTGTGACTGAATACAATTATATTAGCAAACATGTTATATCAAATTGATTTATGCAAGGAGTTCCCAGTAGAGCTCATGACCTCTGTATTCCTGTTGCATAGGTTTTTATTCCTATATGTTTGTCTCTAATATTTACTAAAATACAGATCGTGTTTACGTTGAATCTGTCAACTAAATTCCGCATTGTGTCTTTGTTTTAGGCGCGCTCACCTAAGTCTTGAAATTTGTCCGCCTTTATCAAATTTGTTGCCACTGGATGTATTTTCGTAAATTTTGATATTGGAAACATCTATGAAAATATGTCGGGAAAATCCACATTTGTTTAAAATCGGACATATTTCAGGCACTTTTCAGACATGAGTACCTTGTGTTGGGAAAAGCAGGACACAATATTCTGTAGCTCGATAGAACTGCAAAGGGAACGCGTTATTTGCTTTTCATTGCAAAACTAAATTTTCTGTTTTATTCAGAGCCAAATGTGGTTCAACAGTAAAAAGGAAAAGTATTGTTACTTTTCCATGCCAACACTGCTTATGTGAAGGTGCTACAGTGTTGTTATATGTACAATACCTCTCTTTGATTTTTGATTTATAAACAACGAGAAATATGTACGTATGTTAGTGGTCAATATGCATGTCAAATTTCCCATGCCTTGCTCCAGGTACTCATTAGTGACTGCCACCAAACAGAAAGCTAAGAGCACCTTAGTTCGGCCACCAAATTTTTATTTTACGGACAGCCCCTAGTGGGCCAGGACTTCTCATTGTCGAGGCTTCACGATCAGACTCAGACACACAACATTCGGTAGGACTATCAGCCCGACACAAAGACCTCTACCTAACACACAACTCTTACAGAAAAGAAGCATCTTTGACCCCAGAGGGACTCGAACCTAAAATTCCAGCAATCGAGCGGCCGCAGACCCACGACTTAGACCTCTCGGCCACTGGGATCGGCGCAAAGTTATTACCTTCATAACATTTCCTGCTCTTCCAAGATATCTATCCATATGTCTCTTCACGTTCTTCGTAGAATTAAGAACAAATGGAAAAATGGGTGAAGTTTATATTGGTGACCATAATTAATGAAACGCTGGATAAAACCTATCTAGAGATATACGATAAAAATAGAGCGGGAATTTTTCTATTATCAACTCAGTTATCAACATGCAGCCGATGCGAAATTTGGGGTTATCACTCACATATTTATGAATTGCTACGAGTAAAAATTCTGTACATTTAACGAACAAACAAAGTACACTGTTAAATGCAACAATTCAATATCGTACAACAAAGTGCTACACGTTTCGGTCCGCACGAACCAACATCATGCACTTCTTGTTACGACGATATAAAACGTACATATGTACTTAAGTACTTTAAATTGCAATAATTAGTGCCTGATGATAGTTCGTTCCTTTTTTAGAAAGTAGGTATTTACTTATGTTTTTTTTTAAATTTGTTGCAAAAGAAGTGCCTGCTGATGATTCGTGAGAACTGAAACATGAAGCACCGCGTTATACGACATGCGACTGTTGTGCTGGACTGCGTACTTTGTTTGTTTATAATTTAGAAAAACACAACGGGTTGTACAAGAATAAAATCTGTACAGATAGTAATCACTAAATTGCGTCAATATTAGTGCATATTTCCTGCACTTCTCGCTGTATACATTAAAATATATAAAGGAAAGTGAGTAAAGTAAGAAATTTTATCACACCCCCTCCCTCAGTCTCTCTCTCCCTCCCTCCCCCCCCTCTCTCTCTCTCTCTGTCTCTCTGTCCATCTGATATCCTTCCAGCAGATGCACACGTTGAAGGCCGAAGGCCGCTGGTCTTTTAGACTACCCTTACTATTACACAGCTTTTGTGTCTCCCTCATCAGTAAGCAACTTCGCCCAAAGCAAATAAGGTTAGAGTCAGCTTAAAAGGATGGCGGACAGAAAGAGGGTAACACTTTCCATCGCTTCTCCTTTGATGATTAGAAGCAGCTTCCAACGATATGAGAAGTTGCTAAAAGGGCTATGTATTATATCTGTGCAATTTTATTTGTCCTTTAATGTGGGCGTTAAAATTTGTCGCTGTAAGGGGAAAACATAGAATTTGTCATTTTCAGGCTATGATGCCGGAGATGTATGAACTTGTTTCTTAATTCTGAAGGCGAGTTAGCGTAATTAATTTCTTCCAAAATTTTCTGTTATTATATTGACATGGCTCTTGTGAGTGCTGCTTGTTGTCAGATACAAGTCTCTGCGACGGGTCGATCACTCGTCCAGAGTCCTACCGAGTGTGGTGTGTCTGAGTGTGATCGTGAAGCCTCGATAATGCGGAGGCCCTGGCCCACTGGGCGCTGTAGCGCCATGAAAATATAATACTTACATGCCAGTTGTTGTTATTGTTGTTTTTTACTTTGAACGTCGCAACTGTCCTTCGTTAGATGCTCTCCGGCGGCAAATTCCGTTCGTAACGATAATGGTGTATTCAGTGGGAAGTTTGTTTTGATTAAGGATTTGTTAGATTTGGATTTTCTTACTAGGTAAATCACAACTATTAAAGGAGAGTTTGCGCAGAAGTTCGGTCATTGACGTTTCATGTCAATTTTGGTTTTAAGTTAGTATTTGTAACTAATTCTATTATGTTCTATTCCGTTTATGTTACTCTTTTATGCCTTGAATTTTTAGCAGTGCTGTTAAAAAATTTAAGTCGCGAGTCTCTTATAAATATCACTTTTCTCTTTTTGTTATGTTGGGTTGTTTGTGTGTGTCTTCGAGAGATTTTGTTGTATTTATGTGGTACCTGTTATGTAATTGGATGGTCATTGAGCTGTTAAACTTGTATGCTAATATGTAAGAATTTTATTATTATTGTTACTATTATTATTAACATAATTTTGGTTGTCATTAATTATTACTTTTATCGTTATTGTTATTACCATCATCATCATTAAAACTATTATTTTCAGTACCTAATCCTCACATCTAGGTCTATACGAAATGAAGCAGCATAAACCATGGTTGGATGAAGAATGTTTACGTTTTTTAGGTCGAAACCAGCAGGCTGAAATGCAATGGTTACAGGACCCAAACCAAATAAGTAATATCTGAAAGCTAAATTTTATTAAATTGAAACTAACAGTAAGATAAAAATCATCAGAGAACTGCATAGGGGCATCAGAGACTCTAAGAAGGCTTACCAACCTAGAAAAAATATTGCAAAGGATGAGAAGGATTATTTGGTTACAGAGATTCACAGTTTTTCGGCTAGGTGGAGGAACCGTTTCTCACGGACATTCAATGTACATGGGTTTAGTGATGTTATGCAGACAGAAATAAACACAGCAGAACCACCAGCGCCTGAGGAGAGGGCCTCTGAATTTGAAATGGCTATTGAAAAGCTAAAAAGACACTAATCACCAGGTATTGATCAAATCCCAGCAGAATTGATTAAAGCAGGGGGCAGAACAAATTGCTCTGAGATCCTTAAACTTATTAATTATATTTAGAATAAGGGAAAATTGCCTGGAGTGGAAGGAGTCGGTCATTGTGTCTATTTATAAGAAGGGAGATAAAACAGATTGTCGTAATTATAGAAGCATATCACTTTTGTCAATTACATACAACATTTTATCCAACATCCTGCTATCAAGGCTAAATCAATATGCAGAGGAAGTTACTGGAGATCATCAATGTCGATTTCGACGCAACAGATCAACTACTGATCATATACTCTGCGTTTGTCAAATACTTAAAAAAACTGGGAATAAAATGAAGCAGTGGATTGGCTATTTATCGACTTCAAGAAACTTTATGATTCAGTTAGAAAGAGGGTCTTGTATAATATTCTTATTGTGTTTTGTATCCTCTTGAACTGGTAAAGCTAAAAAAAAGTGTCTGAATGCAACCTATAACAGAGTACGGGTAGGAAAGCACCTGTCTGACATGTTTCCTGCTAGGAATGGTTTGAAACAAGGATATGGTTTATCGCCATGGATTTTCAATGTTGCCTTAGAGTACGTCATTAGGAGGGTTCAGGTAAACTAGGTTGGCTTGAAATTAAGTGGTACACATCAGCTTTTGGTTTAGGCAGACGATGTTAATATATTAGGTTGAAGCGTACGTACTATAAAGAAAAACGCAGAAGCTTTGTTAGTCGGTAGTAAGGTGACTGCTCTGGAAGTGATTGCTGATTAACTACATGGTCATGTCTCGTGATGAGACCGCAGGATAAAGTTACAATACAAGGATTGATAATAGCTCATTTAAATAGGCGGAAGAGTTCAAATAATTGGAAAAATCGTTAACAAATCAAATTTCTATTTAGGAAGAAATTAGTAGCAGAGTAAAGTCATGGAATGCTTGCTCTCATTCGGTACAGAATTTTTTGTCTTACAGTTTGCTATCCAAAAAATACAAGATAAAGATATATAGAACTACAATTTTGCTTGTGTTGAATACGTTTGAAACTTGGTCGCTCACATTGAGGGAGGAACGTAATTCGAGGGTATTTGAGAATAGGGTGCTGAGGAGGATATTTTGACATAAGAGGGATGAGTTAACAGCAGAATGGAGAAAAGTACATAATGAAGAGCTTAATGTTCTCTACTCCTCGCCCAACATTATTCAGGGGATTAAATACAAAATCAAGAATAGCGTGGTGGGCGGAGCATGTAGCACTTGGGGGGAGGGGAGTAGAGGTGTAGAGAGGGTTTTGGTATTGAAACCTAAAGGAAAGAGACCACTTGGAAGACCCAGGCTTAGGTGGGAGGATAATATTAAGATGGATTTCCAGGAAGCGGGATGTGAGGGCATGGATTGGATGGATCTGGCTCAGGATAGGGACAGGTGGCGGGCACTTGTGCATGCTGTATTGAACCTAAGGGTTCCATAAAATGAGAGCAATTTCTTGACTAGCTGAGAACCGGTTAGCTTCTCAAGAAGGACACTGCACCATTGAGTAATCCTCATATCATCTTTTGTGTTAACACCTGTTTTTCTGGACTTCAATGTTGTAGGCTTTAGAGTCAAATGTAACATAGAAAAATGAATATCTCTCGGTTTATAAAAATAACATCAACATAGTAGACCGTATTATGGGCCTATGTTATCCAGGGGTGCAGACTATTAAGGCGTGAAACTGTGTAGAGTCTCAAATCAAGATGGCCTTACTCATATTTGATGTTATACGATTCACGATAGGCCACTGTGACATATTCCTGTACTTGTCTTAATTCATCCCACGCAAGGGACTAGGGTACATGTCAAAATATGCATTTCGCATGGTTACAGAATTTTTATTGCTCCTGTTTCCTGTGCTGGAGTGGTTTGCTTCGAGTCTCTGTACAATAGGAGGTTATCACGAACGTTTAATGTGTTTTACTTATGTTTATGGGTCCGTGCATCATCTTGATAGTTGAATAAAGAGAAACCAACTTGATGCCACTTATTTTATTATATATTCAATACTCATTGAATGTTTTACTTATTAAGTTCGGGTCGTAGCGATATTAAGGCCACCACCGCTTTCTTTCACATACTTATTGTTCCAGCCCTTCTCCCGAATCGCCCTATAACTCACGTAACTGAAGCAGCGTAGTTAAATAACTCAAGGTTAATCGTCAAGGCACAGACCTATAAGTGAAAGTTCATTCCAGCTTCGTTTCTGTATGTCATTCAGTTTGAATGAGCACAAGTCCAGAGGCGAAGTGACTTTTATTCGGAGTGGATGTAGTTCAAATCTTAGTCTGGGCACATTCTACTGTAATGACGTTAAGTAAAATTCACCCTACAACATGCCACGAAGACTCACATCGGGGAGTAGAGGTATATGCCTTGAAGTTTTAACTGCAACAAAACTTGATAAGTCTTTTCGGGCAGACAGCCACGTGAGATCAATTATAAAATATAATATGAATTTTAATTCATCTGGCGCCCCTGTCTGCCCGAGTAAATTTTATCGGGAGTAGAGGTATTCTTCTACCTCGATGTTAGAAGAGGAAGGGTGGTTACCTTTAGGCCCCGTCCGCTTTAGCCCCGGGAAAGAGACCAGGTATCCATTTTATAGAAGGCTGCGTGGACCTCCAGCCCGTCTGGACGGAAAATCTCGCCCTCGCCATGGTTGGAAACCCAGGACCACCCAGCCCGTAGCGAGTCGCTACACAAATTACGATACCTTGGTCGCCACTGTAGTAGTGCAATGGGAAGTGATACACATGTTTGCATTTAGTGCGTAAAGAGAAAGTCATGGCCTGGTCGTCCGTAGCAACAGTAAATAACTTCCTACTTGTCACTGACCGGAAAAATGAAGACCCAGATGTTAAGCGTTAATATAAGTGTAAATCCGGGAAACGCTATTCGAGTGTTCGCCTCAGGCGGGGTGGGAGATTAAATGGAGGCAGCGAAGATGCGGAAACTGTAACAAGCTGACAAAAATAGAGGAAATCTTTCTTGAACTCAGTATGTTCCATATCCGTGCATTACTTGAATGTTTAAATTTATGTAGTAGATCGAAAAATTCACATGAGTGAAAAGTGGTAAAATTGTTTTCAACAACCTAAATGTTATTTGCTTTTAACCGTCTGTAATCCGATATTTTTACGACCATAGGAAGAACCTGAGACATTCACTATGACATTAAGCGTCTTTAATTGTGCAATGTAGCAGTGTGCTGAATTTATCAGTGTTCTTGTGACGTTATCCTGATGATGGTCACAGTAGCGAAAAAAACATGTAGGTAATAAATAATATACGATAAAGCATATTTTACCAGTGTGCATTTATTGGTCTACTACATTAATTTAAAAATATTTCTTCTTTCAATATTTCTAATACGGTTGAACCCGGATATAAAGACATCGGTTAATGAGGCACCTCGTGTATAGCGTCAGACATTCTGTGGTACACTCAAACGAACAAAAACCCATCGCCGTGATATTTCGTACGTCCCGCTCAGGCAGTGACGTGCAGTACAGTTGCCATCATAATTTGAGTCGTTTTTCATTTCCCATATTTGCGCATTCG
>Ga0123355_10022869_pt1 | contig 10023 bp, 7 predicted proteins | sample TergutEmb28metaG_3_FD_89872 | JGI IMG/M metagenome (GOLD analysis project Ga0123355, IMG submission 89872) | Embiratermes neotenicus P1 segment gut microbial communities from Petit-Saut dam, French Guiana - Emb289 P1 | ecosystem: Host-associated > Arthropoda: Insects > Digestive system > Gut ...
CAAGTAATCGACGCCATGGCCATTATACTGGCCTTCGCGCATTTCGGGCTGTCGCCTTGCTTGCCACTTGCCACGGTCCCGTGCCGTTAGCACATCGCAGCAGCGCTGAGCGCGTCCATCGGTCCGTTAAGCGAAGCACCAGACGTCTCTCCTGATCGCTTGCACCAGCGAGCTGGAACAGCGTCCGGGTGCCACCCGCAAGAGAGACTTTGTGGTACGATACACGGATTGCGACTGTGAAATCACGCCATCACTGTCTCGACGCGCGAAATGCACGGACGCAATACAACCCAATCTAACGGATGAACAACCATAGATTAGTAGATCAGCTCACGTCTTTGTGAGCAAGGTGAGGGGTCGTTGCTTCTCAGAGACAATCGACAGCAGGCCAATTCGTGAAGGGACTCGACCCACAAAGCTGCTGATTTTGGTGAGGCGCAGGTTTGCGCGCTTGATCGGAAATGCGGCGATTCCAAAGGAGCCGGCGTCCCCGATATCCGTCCTCCGCGGCATCGAAGTAGGTGAAACTGAGTTGTTCATAGACACGAAGCGCTATTCAGCCCTGATCGATAGCTTCTACGCCGCCTCAGCGGAGCCGGAGCGCTGGCCGGAGGCAGCGATGCAGATGGCGCGCTTCCTCGACTCGGAGAGCGCGGTGATTCAGGTGCGCGCCGGCGGGATCAGCTCGATGGCGTTGCGCGCCACGACCGCAAACTATGATCACGCTGCGCAGCAGGCCTACGTCACGCATTTCTACAAGCATGATCCGGCGGTTAATGGCTGGCACGCCATCGGGACGCCGGGCATTTTCGTCGGGCGCGAGCTCGTGGATTACGCGGCGCTGCAAGACTCTGAATTCTACGTCGACCACTTGCGGCGCATCGGCGTCTTCTATCCGCTCTGCGCAATACTGCGTCTCGATGCCGATACGACACTCATGTCCGGAATTCACCGCCCGATAGAACGCGAGGATTTCGGACCCGAAGACCGGCAGCGTCTCGAGCTTGCGGCTCCACATCTGTTGCGGGCTGTGCAGACCCACCGACTGTTGGCCGCGGCCGACATACACCGGCGCGTCGCTTACGAGGTCCTGGACGCTCTCTCCGTCGTGGCCATCGCGGTCAATCCCGGATGCAAGGTGGTGTTTGCCAATGCTGTCGCCGAACGGTCGTTGCGAGCAAGCGATGGCTTGGCCATACGGCAGACACGCCTCACCACAAGCGACCCACGGCAGCAACCGGCCCTTCAGGAAGCCGTCCGGCGAGCATCACGCCTCTCATCAGGGAGTGTCGCGCCGCCCGCCGACATGCTGTTAATCCAACGCGCGCGGAAGCGGCCGCTCTCGGCAATGGTAGTGCCCTTTCGCGCTGATACCTGGCTCGGTGGTCCGGCCGGCGCCTCGGCGATCGTGTTCGTCAGTGATCCGGAGACGCGCCGGCCGCCGGCAGCGACGGCGCTCGCGGCACTCTGCAGGCTCACTCCAGCCGAGGGCCGCCTGCTCGATGCGCTGCTACAGGGCGAGCGGGTATCGGAGTACGCGGAACGGGTCGGCATCAGCACCAACACAGCCAACACGCAACTCAAGCAGATCTTTGCCAAAACCGGAACCAACCGGCAGGCTGAGCTGATGCGACAAGTCTTCTCAGACCCGATCGCATTACTGGCGAGAGGGCCGGGCACCGCGACTGAATGCGCGGAAGGGCACTGATCAATGACATGGACCGCAAGGCGGATCCGATCGCGGCCGTGACCACTTTCGGCCCAGCGATCCTTAGAGCTATGCGTGCGATCTCACGCCCGCCCGCCGGCACTTCCGAATTCGGCGCCATGGCGATGACGCCGTTTGATCCAGGCTGGTGCTGTGCGGTCCATAGGATGAATCACTCGGGCGCGTCGCTGACGGTCTGGGCATTGTGACAAACGAACCGGCCGCACCGCATGAGGCGGGCAGCCGCGCTTCATGAAGCCACGACGAGCAACGCCAGAGTTGCTGCGGCGAACGCCAAAGCAATCAGCAGCAGGATGCGGTCAAGCAGCATCAGCACAATATTGCCCGCGACGGTTACGCGGCTGTGTCTGAAGTGTATCATTACTTAAATGTTCGTGATGGCGCATGAAAAAGCTGCCGACGAGCGACGTCGAACCGCGTGCAAATGCGGAGCGGCGGCCCGCCGCCCTCTCGCTTCCACACTGACGCTGCCGGGTCTGGCCCGAGAGAGATGTCGGGTGTCTGCGCGGTGCCGGATCCGCCCCGCATCACGCTCGGGTTGTTGCGGGGGGCAGCGCGACGACACTCACTGCCCAAGTGCCTGGCTCCGCACCAGCCGCGCGTAGAGGCCGTTCGCCGCAAGCAGCGCCGCGTGCGTGCCCGTCTCGGCCGCGCGGCCGTCCGCCATGGTCACCACCAGGTTCGCGTCCCGCACCGTGGACAACCTATGCGCGATCACGATCGTTGTTCGCCCCTGGCGCAGCCGTGCCAATGCCGCCTGGACCGCCGCCTCGCTCTCGGTGTCGAGTGCGCTGGTTGCCTCGTCGAGCAGCAGGATGCGCGGGTTGCGCAACAAGGCCCGCGCCAGAACCACACGCTGGCGCTGCCCGCCCGAGAGCCGTTGTCCGCCCGGTCCGACGCGCGTCTCATAACCCCGCGGCAGAGCCGCAATGAAATCAGCCGCGGCCGCATCGCGCGCCGCCGCCTCCACCTCTGCCTCCGTCGCGTCAGGGCGGCCCATGCGGATATTTGCTGCAACTGAATCATCGAACAGCAGCGCATCCTGGCCGACATATCCAATGGCATCACGCAGGCTGGCGAGCGTCACCCGCCGCACGTCCGCTGCATCGATCCGCACCGCGCCGCCGGTCACGTCATGCAGCCGCGGGATCAGCGACAGTGCAGTTGATTTGCCGGCGCCCGACGGTCCGACGAGTGCGATCGTTTCTCCCGGCTGCGCTTCGAAGCTGAGCCCGGCCAGACCCACTCGCCCGTCCGGGTAGACGAAGCCCACGTTGTCGAACACGACATGCCCGCGTCCCGGCGGCAGCGCCACCGCGTCGGCGGCATCGGTGACCCGCGGTGGCTCATCGACGACCGCAAAAACCCGGATGATCCCGGCCAGTCCCTCCTGCAGTGCGGCGTTCAGCGAGCCAAGCGCACGCAGCGGCCGCGCCGCGATCAAGAGCGCCGCCACGAAGCCGGTGAAGTTGCCGATCGTGTCTGAGCTGACGGCCGCGCGCCAGCCCGCGAAGCCAATCACCGCGGCCACCGCAGCGCCCCCCAGCACCTCCAGCACCGGGTCGATGCGCGCACGACTGCGGCTCATGCGAAGGAGTGCCCGATAGAGATCACCGAACGCGCCCTGAGCCCGCACGGTCTCCTGCTCTTCCAATCGGTAGGCACGTACCGTGCGCGCCTGCGCGAAGCTCTCGTTCAGCATCGCGGCGGTCTCGCCGAGGCGTTCCTGCATCCCGCCCGAGGCACGGCGCACGCGCTGGCCAATGCGTTGGATCGGCACCGCGGCCAGCGGATACATCACCGCCGCGATCAGCGATAAGAGCCAGTCCAGGTAGATCATCGACGCGATGAGGCCGACCACGGTCACGCAATCGGCAACGCCGTTCACGGCCCGCGTCAGCGCCTCGCGGATGACCGAGGCGTCTGTGGTGAAGCGGGTCGCGAGCTGCGCTGGCGCTTCGCGTTCAAGCCGCGCGAGATCGGCGCGCGCCAATGTTTGGAACATGCGGCCCTGCAGCGCGCGGATGATCAGCAGGACCATGCGCTGCACTTCGACGTTCTGGAAGTACTGCGCCGCCGCCTTCACCGAGGTGATCGCCACTACCAGCACCGGTATCTGATAAAGAATGCGCCGGTCGCGATCGGTGAACATCTGGAACGCGTGCTGGATCGCCACGGGGTAGAGCGCCGTGGTGCCGGCCATCAGCAGTGTCAGCACCAGTATGAAAAGCAGGCGCGGCTTGTGCTGGCTCAGATGCTCGCGCCACAGGCGCAGCAGCAGTGCTGTGGTCGTGGTGTCGGGTGCGGTCCGGAGTGCGGCGGATCCGGTCATGGCGTCCATGCGCCGCGTCTATCAGGCGGCGGCGCGGCCGGCCAGAGACGCGCCGGCTCCCCATTCGGCATTCGCCCGCAGGATGTCCGGGTGCGGGGGTGATCTGTCCGTGGATCTCCAAGCCTTGTTTCGGAGATTTCCGGGAACATGGTGATCGCCACCGCGAGCAATGCGATCAAGCCGGGCCAGCATGGACGTCGCGTCGCGGCCGGCTCTTATCATCGCCAAGGCCCGGACCAGGCCGCTGAACCTGACACATCTGGACGCCAGTCGCGGGCAATGTGCGGCCATGGTGTTGAACCCGGGCGACACTCGACCCGTCCACGCCGCACTGACGGTGCTCAGCGGACCGCGGCGCGGAGGCGAGGACGCGCCGGCGCCGATTGCAGCGCGTGGTCGTGCTCCGCCACAACCGCCAGCGGCCGCCGGGGAGGCCGGGCACGCGGATCGAGGGCACTCTGCCGGTCAAGCTACCGGGCTGTCAGCTCACCCGACCGACCATTGCGCGCGAGAGACTTCCGAGACGCTGCGCGCGCCGCAAGCCGCTCGCGGCGTCGTGCTGCGTCAGTGCCAGTCGTGGCCACGCCAGCCGCCGTCGTGATCGTGCCAACCCCAGCCCCAGTCACCGCCGCCGATCCCGACGTAGGCGGCCGGGTAGCCGCCATAATAGGGGCCGTAGCCGTACCCATAGCCGTAGTCCGGGTAGGCGGGATACGCGACGCAGCCGCCAAGTGCGGTGGCCAATCCCAGCGCCGCCAGTGTCAGGACGATGCGGTGCCGGGCGGAATGAGGACGGGTCATGACCTCTCTTCTCCTGTCATCCGTGGTTGACGCAGGAGATGCGGACCATCCTGGGCGGATTGATGGCCAACCGAGGGCAACGCGGTGTCACGCCGGTCGGACCGGCCCTTGGGTCCGCCGATGGCGGCGGGAGGGCGTCCGGTCGTGCGCGGTCCGGCTCACCGAGCCGCCCTGGCGTCGGCCGGGACGCCGCTAGCCGGCCGGCCGCAACCGGCTGCCATTCCGGGTCACCCGAAGGCGGAGGCTCATCTCCCTCCGCTCCGAGCTGCAGGAGCGCACGAGGCTCCGCCACCGTTCCGTCAGGGCGCGGCACCGCCCCACGCCGCGACGGGTGTCCGCTCACGCGGCACCGGGCCGGTCACCGTCGCCGTAGCCGACAATGCACCAACCGAGGCCCGCCCGGATGACGGCCATGCCAGCGCACGCTCCGCAATTTGCGCCACCATCCCGGCCGGCGTTGCGTACTTCAGCGCGACGGCCTGCGTTTCACCCGGCCGCGCCGCAACCGGCGTTCCGCGCGCCAGCGCCGCGGCCCGCATCGCACGGGCCCGAACGGCGGCCGTAACGGGCCTTGTCAGGTGCGGGCGCTGCAGTGACATTGGCTTCAGTACGTCAGTCGACCACGTAGCTCGTCGAAGGCCAGCATCACACGGGTCCGGTAAGCGGGGCGCTGCTGCAACCGGTCGTACCAGGTGCGTACGTTCGGCATAGCGGGCCGCGCGATGTCGAGTTCGAAGTAACGGTAGAGCGACGTGGCGATGGGAATGTCGGCCAGCGTCAATGCCTCGCCGAGCAGGAAAGACCGAGTCGTTAGGAGCGAGTCGATCAAGCGAAAATGGTCAGCGCAGCGCGCGATGCTGCGGTTGATCGCGGGCCAGTCGCGCTGTGCATCGGGTGTGCGATAGTATCCCCAGAACACCCCGGTCAAAAAATCGGGCTGCAGCGTGGTCTGCGACCAGTCCATCCAGCGATCCGCGAGCGAGCGCGTGCCCGGATCTTCAGACCAGAAACGGGCCGCGCCGTATTTTGCTGCGAGGTAGCGAAGGATCGCGTGGGATTCCCAGATGGCGAGGCCGTCGTCCTCCAGCACCGGCACCCGGCCGTGCGGGTTCATCGCCCGGAACGCGGGTTCGTCGAGGCGGCCGAACCGGCCGCCAGCCGGAATGTGTTCATACGGGAGGCCGAGTTCGTCGAGCAGCCACAGGACCTTCTGCGCGTTGAACGAACTGGAACGGCCCCAGACTTTCAGCATCGGGCGGATCCTTCATTGTCGGGTTGTCCATCGTCTGCCCGCCGGTCGCAGTGGGCGGTTGGAAAAGGTTCCATACAGATTTCAATCAAGAGGTCTCCGGGGAGCCGTGCAACACCAATGACCGGAGCGGGGCGTCGGGGAACGTCCCGAGCTTGTGGGCCCAGCGCGGTTCTGGCCAGCGCGGTTCTGGCCAGCGCGGTTCTGGCCAGCGCAGTTCTGCCCAGCGCAGTTCGACGCGGTGACCAGCCGGAGTTGCGCGACTGAGACGAGCGGCTGCGCGCATATTTGATCGGCGCCAGGCCTTGGTATCCTGTTACCATTGCTCTTCGTCCACAGCGGGAGAAACCAATGAAACGCATTCTGGCGATCGTCAGTGCTGTGCTGATCACTGTCAGCAGCACACTCGCGGTCGCACAGCCGGGGCGTCCCGCACCGCCGCCACCGCTGCGCTTTGAGCGCGTACCGCCGCCACCAGGCGCACGCTATGTCTGGGTACCGGGACACTGGCGCTGGGACGGCAGGGGTTATCGGTGGGTCGGCGGTCGTTATCAGATACGCCAGGCCGGCTGGGGTCGCTGGGTGCCCGGCCACTGGGCCTGGCGCCCGCGCATGGGCCGCTGGGTCTGGGTGCCTGCGCACTGGACCCGCTAAAGGGGCGTCAGCACCGTTCCGCGCCGTGCTATCTCTGTCGCGGTGGCGACGGAGAGGGTCTGGCGGATGCATTCCGATCCTGTACGACTGGAGCGTTCGGGTGACGTCGGCCTCATTCTGGTCAACCATCCGCCGGTCAATGCGTTGTCGCACGCGGTGCGCCTCGGCCTGATCGAGGCGCTGAAGGCATTCGAAGCGGACGGGTCTCTGCGGGCCGCAGTTCTGGCCTGCGATGGCCGTACCTTCATCGCCGGTGCGGACATCAGAGAATTCAGCCGGGCGCCCGAGCAGGGTGAATCATTGCTGCACCTGTTCGTGCGCGCTCTGGATGCCTGCCCCAAGCCGGTGGTGGCGGCGTTGCATGGCACGGCGCTCGGCGGGGGATTCGAGGTAGCGCTCGCGTGTCATGCCCGCGTCATTGCACCCGACGGTTACGTTGGCTTCCCCGAAGTGCGCATCGGCTTGCTTCCAGGCGCGGGCGGCACGCAGCGCACGCCGCGGCTGGTCGGTCCGCTGGTGGCGCTGGACCTCGTCACTTCGGGTCGTCATGTGCCGGCAGACGAGGCGATGGCGCTCGGACTCGTCGACGAAGTGGCGACCGACCCGCGGCGCGCCGCGATCGCGCGGGCCGGCAAGCTTGCCGTCGCCGGCCACCTGCCACGCGTCGCCGACCGCGGTATTCCCGCATTCGATCGAACGGTGTTCGAGGCCGCGGTCGTCCAGGTGCACAGGCGGGCGCGCGGCGCGCTGGCTCCCGTGCGCGCAGCCGAGGCAGTGACGTTCGCCCTCACGTCTCCTTTGCAGGACGGTCTCGCGTACGAGACAGTTCTGTTCCGTGCGTTGCTGGCGGGTCCGCAGTCGCGTGCGCTGCGCCACATGTTCCAGGCCGAGCGCATCGCCGCGCGTCCGCCCCATGGCATCACGCCGTGGCCCGTGCGTCACGTCGGCGTGGTCGGCGGGGGCACGATGGGTTCTGGCATTGCCGTCGCACTGGCCGATGCGGGACTGGACGTCACGCTGGTGGAAGTGAGCCCGTCTGCTGCTGATGCCGCCCGGCAACGCGTTCATACGGTGTACGACCGGCAATTGCGAACGGGCCGTCTTGCGCAGCGTCTGCACGAGGAGCGCACCGGCCGCATCCGCTACGAATCCGAATTGCGTGCATTGCGCGATGGCGATCTGGTGATCGAAGCGGTGATCGAGGATCTCGATACCAAGCGTGCAGTGTTCCGCACTCTCTCCGGCATCGTTCGGCGCGACACGGTGCTGGCATCCAACACGTCTTACCTCGACATCGACCTTCTGGCTGACGAAGTGGATGCGCCCGAACGCGTCCTCGGCATGCATTTCTTTAGTCCGGCGCATGTGATGCGGCTTCTCGAAGTCGTGCGCCCTGCGCGCGCGCTGCCTGAAGCTCTGGCGACGGCGCTCAACATTGCGCGCCGGCTGCGCAAGCAGGCGGTGGTCGCCGGGGTGTGCGATGGCTTCATCGGCAACCGCATCCTGGCAAAGTCACGTGCACAGGCAGAATTCGCGCTCGAGGATGGCGCACTGCCGGCCGAGGTGGATGCCGCCCTTGAGGCCTATGGCATGGCGATGGGCATTTTCGCGGTGCTCGACATGGCGGGTCTCGATGTCGACTGGGCGGACCGCAAGCGCAAGGCGGCAACGCGTGATCCGAGGGAACGCGTCGTGCCGGTGTTCGAGCAGATTTGCGAGAAAGGACGGTTTGGACAGAAGACGGGGAGGGGGTTTTACAATTATCGCGACGGTGAGCGGTTGCCGGATCCGGAGGTGAAGGCGCTAATCGAGGCGGCGTCCGCCGCGCGCGGGATCACGCGGCGCAAGGTAACGCCCGAGGAAATCCAGCAACGCATACACGCGGCAACGGTCAATGAGGGCGCCAACGTGCTGGCGGACGGCATTGCCGCGCGGCCCGGCGACATCGACGTTGTGCTGGTGCACGGCTATGGCTATCCGGCCTGGCGCGGCGGGCCGATGCACGAGGCGGACGAGATCGGTCTTCGCGAAATCCTGCATCGTGTGGAGGCGCTGCACGAGGCGAGCGGCCTGGGCTGGGAACCCGCCCCGCTTTTGGTGGAAATGGCCGCGACGGGAAAGAAGTTTGCGGACTTGAACAGGTAAAGAACTCCGCCCGCGCGTCGCGCCGGAGGTGGGAAGGCAAACCGCAACAGTGGGCGGCGAACGGCACGGCCTGGAGCATCGCTCCCGCCGGCCTCTCACCCGAGGCTCAACACATCTCTCTCCCGCTCCCCCGACGAATTTTGCCAATGAGGTTCGCCGGCGAGGTTCGCCGGCGAGATTTATTGCCGTGCACCGCCGCATCTGACACCAATGCCGGCGCTCGCTCAGGAGACCACGCATGCCATCTCGGGACGGCGCCCTCGGGCGCGCTCTGTCTTTCTTCGATAACAACGGCTTTCGAGATCGGCTCGCCGCGCTGGTCGCGATCCCCAGCACCTCGCAGGACCCGGGCCATGAGGCCGACGTGCGCCGCTACCTCGGCGAGGCGATCCAGCCCTGGCTGGCGCAACTGGGCTTCACCTCTGCCATTCACCCCAACCCGCGCGAGGGGTTCGGCCCCATCCTGACCGCCGAACGCATCGAGGATCCGACGCGTCGGACCGTGCTGACTTACGGCCATGGCGACACGGTGCGCGGCCTTGAGGATCAGTGGCGCGCCGACCTCGACCCCTGGGTGCTAAAGGAGGAAGGCAATCTCTGGTACGGCCGCGGCACAGCCGACAACAAGGGCCAGCACGCGCTGAACCTCTCCGCGCTCGAAGCGGTGCTGGCGGAGCGCGACGGCAAGCTCGGTTACAACATCAGGCTGGTTCTCGAGACCTGCGAGGAACGCGGGTCGATCGGGCTGCGTGAGTTCGTCGCGGCGCATCGCGACGCGTTGGCAGCAGACGTATTAATCGCCTCGGACGGGCCACGTGTGACGCCGGAGGTGCCAACCATCGCCACCGGCACGCGCGGCATCTGGCAGTGTGAACTGGTGCTGGAGCTGCGGCCGGGCGGCGTGCATTCCGGGCACTGGGGCGGCCTGACCACCGATCCGGCGGTGGTGTTGTCGCATGCAATCGGCTCGATCATGGATGAGCGCGGCAAGATTCTCGTGCGCGACTGGCTGCCCCCGAACGGCGTACCGGCGAGCGTGCGGGCGGTCTTGCAGGACTGTCCGGTGGGCGGCGGGGGTGAAGCCGCGACAATTGATCCCGACTGGGGCGAGCC
>Ga0123355_10022870_pt1 | contig 10022 bp, 4 predicted proteins | sample TergutEmb28metaG_3_FD_89872 | JGI IMG/M metagenome (GOLD analysis project Ga0123355, IMG submission 89872) | Embiratermes neotenicus P1 segment gut microbial communities from Petit-Saut dam, French Guiana - Emb289 P1 | ecosystem: Host-associated > Arthropoda: Insects > Digestive system > Gut ...
CAGCCAAACCACAACGTAACACCAACACACATCGAACCAGAGCAATACAACCCATGAAATAACTCAACAAATAAGTCGCAAGCTCCTGAGGATGGATGTATTAACATCCGAAACACGTTGAGCGCTGAGTAAAGTAATAATAAAACAAGTGGCATCAAGTTGGTCTCTCTTTACTCAAGTATGTATGTATGTATGTATGTATGTATGTATGTATGTATGTATGTATGTATGTATGTATGTATGTATGTGTGTGTGTGTGTGTGAGTGAGTGTGTGTGTGTGTTTGTGTGTGTGTGTGGTGTGTGTGTGTGTGTGTGTGTGTGTGTGAATGAATGCAAGCATGCATACATTTATATGACGATGTCATCGGACTTAACATCCCCGTGTGAATGCTAGTCGGCCTCTCCCCCTGCATGTAACTGTCGCTAATCCACCTGACATTCCTAGCAGGTGACCAACAGATTGAAGTGAAATGATAACAGTGGTAAGGCAATTGCAATAGGCGGTTTATATGCTCTGTCAGTACAATGAAGAGCTGTGTCTGATGCAGACTGCTAAAACGAAAGTGTCAGATAACGTGGCTTGCTTGTACTGCCGCCTGCCTAGAATGCAGATGACCATAAATACACCGCAAGTCATGTTATGAATAAAGAGGCAGGAAGTGCACAGTTGCCCTACGGACGGCGTAGGCATTCTTTGTTGAATATGAGACTGCAGGCATAACTTAAAAAAAACACGAACTCCAAATCGCGCTTTTATTTGTTAATTTACGCGTATGATTTCTTTTACGCATTGAAATATGGGCCCACACCTTGTGGTAAGAACATACTGAGAGTGTTTAAGAACAAAAAACAGTGGCAAAGGTAAAGTTTTCCCTGTGTACGTTGTAAAGGCACACAAGGGGAGCAAAGATATAGCTCCAGTCATTCTTAGCCTTATCACTAGTTGGATGCTAGTGATTAAATTCACGCTCCTGCCGCTTTACTCCCCGGAAAGAACCCGATACCCATTGAATAGGAGTCTGGGTGGGCCTCAGAACCGGTCTGGCAAAATACGGTGGGTCCTTCCTTAACCGACACTGTAAGTGACATTACTATTACAAACATAAGGTTTACATTTTATGTTATATCTGCATGTAACAAATCATCTTCAAATCGACACACGTGTTGTCGTCAACCACAAAGATTTTGCTGGTTTTGTCAACACATTATGCATGTTTCGGTCGTACTGACCATCTTCAGGCATTGAAATGCATTATTTTTAAAACTTAAAATAAAATAAAAGTATATATATTAAAAAATATGAAATGAGAACCAGGATTATTTCCTGAGGGGTAAAAGAGGCCTGCGCGTAAGGCTGACAACCTTACCACAATCCTGAGCCATTGTCACTTAATCTGGGAACCTTAACTTCCTGGAACCCTCTGGACACCTCGGGCCTGTAATGGGGACTGATTTACCTTTTTATATATAAAAATATATATCCGTTGTATTCCTCCGAAATATATGTACTTATCTACCGTATTACACTATGTGATACTCTAGAGGACCCCGCTATGTGTTGCAGTAGACATGGCCGAGTATCATAATGGTGGTAATGTAGCTTTAAGTCGTTTGACAGGCGGAAATTTCACCATCCTACCATCATCACCTGTAAAACTGTTATGTGCGCTTGAAGTTAGTCTTACAGTCTGTTATTTCACGCATGCCTTCGATACCACACATGTTTCATATGCCAATCTTACGTCGCAGGGAAAGAAAATAATTCGAAATTTCATTACCACAGAAAATTTACGATAATTGAAATTTTTTGATCGATGTGTCTCAAATTTTTTAACGTGTTGGCTATGGAAATATGCCTGTAGTTTAACATCACTCACTGCACTATTTTAAATTTGTGTTTTCAGCCTACAAGAACAAAGTCTACTTCTGTTTGATCTCCGTTCGTCCATGTTTCCCTATATATATATAATGCACTTGTTTCCCTGGAGAATGCTGCCTAAGGTCAATCTCACGGTCCAAGTGTAACACTATGTTCCTTTAAAATTCATACCTTATGTTCCGTTGCATATTATATGACGTTGCTCCTTATAGTGTAGTGGGAGCGGGGATGGCTTGGGGTGGACGGTCCGGGGTTCGAATCTGCCTAGGGGCAAGATATTATTCTCTGTTCCAGAACGCTCCTATCGACTCTGGGGTCCACCCAGCCTACTTTGCAATGGGTACCGGGGTTTTTGCCCGGTGATAAAGCGGCAGGGGCGTCACGTCAACCACTCACCTCCATTTAGAGCCGAGATTCAGAAGAAGCGGATCTCTGCCTCTGCTCCTCCATATGCTTTCACGGCGTGGACGGAGAAACAAGGATGCATCATTTAGGTTAAAATTCGCTGTTACGTAAAAGAGCAGAAACACTTTAACAAATACACTACAGGACAGACCGATGGGCTGATAAGTGAGAGCTGAAACGTCCTGTTTCAGTGCACACACCTTACGAACTACTGTTAATTATGTCTTAATGAAGTATGGGTCATAAAGAATTCGTAAAAATCGCTTGTTTCTAAACTGCAAGAGAAGAGTGAGTTTCAGATACTTTGGCACAGATAGGAGGAAAGGTCTAATATTACAACACTTTACGTAGCAGTAAAGCAGAAGTCTCTCCCAATAACCGGTATTTAAGTGTTAATTTTTCTGTTTTATAGTAGGCCTACAGTGCCTCTGTTTACCTTCTCCGTGCTTCATTTTAACGTATCTCTGTTTTGATGATAGCGAATGATGATTCAGAAATTATGTAAAGGGAGTGCCGTAATGTAATTTAGTGCATAGCTCCTGCATTTGGGCGGAAGGAAAGACAAAAATTTTGAAAAACCTCCGTCACGCTTTTCGGGAACTCTACCAATATTTCAACCCTGCACCTCCCAAATACAAGCCAGAAGCAATAGCTGTTCATCCGACTTGCTTGAGAATACCTTTCTATAGATGTGGTAGGCCTGTAAGTAGGCTGCACTACTCACTGCCTATCGTGTTCTGCTTCTCCCTTCGAAGCAGTTAGGAGACTTCAAGTTTGCACTGTTTCTCCTTGGGTTGTCAATCATCGTTCAAGAGAAACTTTCTTGTATGAAAAGACTGGATTGTGAAAGAGAGTTATTCACGCAAAAGGGCTGTAGCTGCTACGGGATATAACGTCACGATCCAAGACGGCACCATAACTAATTGTATAAACTGTGGACATTATAAGTGTCGATCCCTGTAGATGTGTGCTTTGTATTACTGTTAAAACACAAAAGTGTGTTATCGTATTGAAAACATGCATGTAGTTTTATTTTAATGTTTGTGGTGATAAAAGTTACGAAAGTAGTAACAGGAGAAATGAGAGAAGTTTATACGAAAATAATAAAGGGAAAATTCCACAAATGTTTCTTGGAGGGGTTTCAGAACACGTTGGTAAGTTCCGTGAGAAATTTCTTAACCAGCTGAGTATCTGTCAGCAAGACATGTGCCATGGAGTGAGAGAATAAATATCACTGTGCGTAGTGCTGGCAGCCGTTTCTTCTAACTAAAGGGTTGTTCTGTCCCAGCTCTCATTCCGTCAAGGAATCTAGAATGACATACCGTTGTCAAATTGTTCTGGTATAAGAAACGCCTTTCGTGAATGCAACCATTAAGAAAAGCATGTTACCGTAAAGATGTTCGATTGTCGTTATCAGTCCAGCAGAACAACTAATTAGGAGATTTCAGACTGGATTAGGCAAGGGAATAATGAACACGTATATTTTTTTTTTTTCAGAGGATGTTGCTCAAAAGGTAGTATTCTGGGTTCTTGTATAGTGTAGGATAATCAGTGTGTTATACCAAAACGTGGGAAAGAAGTTGCGCTCCTGTATGGTGTAAAGAACCGAGATGAATGCTATTAAATAAACAGGTGTGAGGAAGTGAGGAAACTGAGAATTTTCCTCTTTTGAACATGAAACACGCTGCAAAAAACGAAAACAGGCTTGAATTATAACTTGCTCGACAGATGTTCACGGTGTAACACATAGCCAATCACGAGGATACTTTATAAAATATGCTAAAAATGAAATGCTTGTGTCACTTTACTGTGAGGTTATGTAAGGGTGGTAAGAAAGGAAAGCTGACACAGAACTGTAGTCGCTTTCATGAGAGTGTAGTTTCTACCTGTCGTTTCGCGCATAGCCTGTTAAATTCCTGTTCCAACAGCTGACACAAAATGAAAGACCATTTTGTGCATTCTTTGTGCAAGTTCCTACAGTCCGTCTTAGTGTTTTCCGCCGTTCTGTCTCTACACCCTTCCTTTCCGAAACTACTCGACATGCATTGACATTTGGTAGCCTATTTAGAACGTGGGCTAAATGCCAAATAATGAATGAAAATTTTAATCTGTTCATGTCGGAAGTAGTCCATGCTTTTTATGTTTAATTGAAACTCAAAATTACTTTTTTTCTTCTTCTTCTTTTTTTTTTTGTGGATCCACGTCTTCTCACTCTTGAGCTCTCGGGTCACACTCAGACACACCACACTAGGTAGGACTCCTCTGGACGAGCAATCGACCCGTCGCAGAAACCTCTACCTGACAACACACAGCACTCACAAGAGACAGAGATATCCATGCGCCAGGCGGGATTCGAACCTGCAATCCCAACCCGCGAGCTACCGCAAGCCGAAGTTTTAGACCTCGCGGCCGCTGGGATCGGCTTAAAAAGACATACTTGAACGTATTTTTGTGCCATATATATATTTTCCATATGGCCCATCGTACAAAAGAGCAGTGCATGAGGTGGAAACTAGACGCCATTACGATATATGTGGTGAATATTTATAGGCCTATCTAAGGAATTAAGAAAAAGTTATTTGCAATCTACGCAGTTTCAGGTGGAGGCCTTGATGTGTATATTTTATGTTCCACATAACGACGTTGGTTCTAGTTACAGTTGTATAGCTCCGAGTGTTGGACGATCAGTGGATAATAAATTGGAAGGCACGTGTAATACTGTTGCCTAGTCCTAATTTGAATTATTATACCATATTTTACCTGCTGGGTTTGAGGGTAGCCACGAAAATTATGAAGTGGAGTAATTGATGTTCTGCGGGTCTCCAGAGCACGTATGAAAATCATTATCACTTAACAAGCTTGATCGGTCCTTTACTTGTGATGTAATAAATTCGCGATGTAGATTTGTATGTGAAATAGACGAAAATCAAACGGCAGCGAAGTACGTAAAGGTGGGAAGAAGGGATATTGAAAAAAGGTGCTTCTCGGGTGGAATAGGCCATAGGCAACTTTTGCAGTATTTGAAATACAAAAATTAATTTTCACGTTCCTAGCATACACTGTCAAGAAGCGAGCCCTAAAAAGGGTACCGTGTTCGAGCAGATAGCATCAACTTTCCAGACTACGAAACTTTTCTTCATAGACAACTTATGGTTGTTGCCGACTTCAGAATTATTTAAATAAAAACTAATAGAAATGAAAAAGATTTTTACAGTTTTTTATAAAGAAATACGCTATAGGATTACATATGTAGTCCGAGCTTTAAATACATATTTACCGTTTTTTTTACGTTTTGCTGACCGTGCATCTCAGTATATTTGTCTCAGTAATTAACCAACTTGATGCACAAAATTTTTGTTTTACAGTAAGTTTATTTCATGTCTCTACATGTTTCGAGCACATGTGTTCGGAACATGTAGAGACATGAAATAAACTTATTGTAAAACAAAAATGTTGTGCATCAAGTTGGTTAATTACTGAGACAAATATTTACCGTTATATACTGTGTTCATTAATTAACAACAACAAACCGTCTGGTTTAAACCACATTTATTAATAATACGCTTTGCGCGTCCTGTATATTTAGGCAAGGCTTTGCAAATCGTGGGCATGTATAACAAAGTGGAAACGATTGGGAGTATTACGGTATAGCATAAAACTCACTGTAAATGTTGAGTTTCTATTTATGTAAAGTCGGTTTGATATTATCCCCATGTACACCTGGTATTCTAATTTGTCTCTTTCTTTCAGATAAACTCCCTCTCCCTTTTCAAAAAGCTGTATGCATTTCTGTTCTACCACATACGTGCCACATAACCCGCCTATTTCAACCTTCTTTACTTGATCACCCGAAATACGTATTAGTAAGGAATGCCAATCCGGAAGCTTCTGATTATACAGTTTTATCTATCCCCCTGTTGCTACTTCTCCCTTAGGGTCTAATTTCTTCCTCTGCACCTTTCATACCGTCAGTCTATGTTCTTCCTGTCATAAGAGACCAAGTTTCGCACCAATATAAACCAACAGATGTAATTACAATTGTGTATAGTTTAATATTCATTTTTTTTCGATGGCAGACGGGAAGACAAAAGAATCTGCATCGAATGGTTACAGGCATTTCCTGAACTTAATACACCTTTAATTGCTTTATATTTCTAATTTTGATTTATTGGTGTCTTTCACAAATATTTTAACTTTGCCACAGAATTATGATGATAAATATAAGGTTTTATACTCAAGCATAAAGAAACTGAATCAGCTGATAATGTAACAAAAATCTGAAGAAAGAAACGTCCTGTTAGACTGGGCTACTATATTCTTAGATGTCAACAAAAACGTTGTTTAAATACACGCCTACGGATGCGCCGTAATTAGTAAGCCTCGTGACAAGGGTATAAAAGCATGTTGAAATCAGTAAGTCACACAAATCAGAAGAACACAGTCGTACACGAATATAAAAAAATGGACACAACAGCACAATAGGTAAGAGGAAAATGTATTGGTAGTCTATAAAATGTGGCGTAAGGACAAATAAAATATTACAGTATAAGGAGAACTAAAATTAACGTGGATAAAAATTGACAAACGGACGAATAATATAAACTGTGTTACATTTAGAGACCCCGTAATATAATAGGAAGCGCCATTCAGCACTCCAGGACCAGAGTCTGAGCGGGAAAGAATAATTTATCGTCTGTTGTACTACGCAGCTTTACTTGTTTGTTTTTAGCGCAACAGCCCTCAGTGGGCCAGAGCCTACTCTTTCACGAGGTTTCTAGATCACACACAACGACGCACCACAGACGGTAGAACTCCTCCGGACGAGCGATTAGCTCGTCGCATAGACCTCTACCTGACAACACACAACACTCACAACAGACTGACAGCCATGCCTCCGGTGTTATTCGAACCCACCATCTCAGCAGGCGAGCGGCCGCAGCCCTACGCCTTACACCGTGCGACCACTGGGACCGGCTTATTACGCAGCTTACAAAACAATATAAAAATCGGAAAACAATTGCAGTAGTTTAACAATTTTTTACCCTTCCTACATACTGTAAGCTGTAGATCACATTTTAAAACTTTTAATAACTTCCACCTGATATATCCCTGAAGATGGCAAAGCCTTGCTGTTAAATGTAAGTTACATGAAGGGAGTTATTAATAAATGTGGTTGTATTCAAATTGTGTGTTGTTTACTTATGGCCAGAAAAATTTACATCTGACTTGATTCATGTAATCTCGGTTACAGAGGCTTTCGTCCCTTCCGTGTAACTATAACACACTAATCTGTTTCATTGTCACAACAGATTTTAACTATGTTCTGAGTTTCTGGAATATTTACCAAGAACATTCTGACACCACTCACGGATAATTGGAAAATAATTCGTAAAATAAATTAATAGTGCCAAATTAAACCATCTTGCCAGCTGAAATTTACAGAATGTGTTAGTTTACTTACTTAATTACTCAATGGAGCAGAGTCCTTCTTGAGAAGCTAACCGGTTCTCAGCCTATCAAGAAATTCCCCGCATTTTATGGAACCACAAGATTCATTATCGTATTTACAAGAGCACGCCAAAGGATCGGTCCAAGCCTGAGCCAATTGTATCCCTTTCGTAACACGACCAATTTTTATGATGAGTTGTTAGCTGTTGTTTGCCATATATAAACCGAATTATCGTGTCTTTAGCAGGGCCTGACATTTGAGTGGCTGGCAGAACGGGGCTGTGTCCAAAGTCCTCGAATCTGAGGTCTAGGAAGAAAATGCATGGCGTGTTCTTACGAAGGGGACAACTTTTCGTTCACTGTTATTTAGTAACCTTGGAAATGGCCCACGTCATATGAACACGGTTCCCGATCCGAAAGGGATACTCATTGTCATACAACACATGTTAGTGGAGTACAGCGCTGGTGGGAGCGGCGACCCAATGTGCAAACACATACTTTCGCTTTCCAGCAAGAGCCGGAGTTCTCCTCAAAGAGAAACAGTAGCACAATACAGCCACTGTGGCATAAGGAAGGCCGCACAATTGAGCGTGTTGATTTCGACCACGCGCAGACAAAGAATCCTGCTGGATTTATCCTGCGAAGTTCCTTCACGTCCAGGTGGTTACTTACCACAAATAAAAATATTTTTACAAAGTCAATCAAGGGTATAAATACTGTATTATTTAAGAGTATTTTGTTATTGCGCTGTCTTTATAAAATATTCGTTTTTCTAATACTTCAGGCTGTATAAATTCTAAAGATGGGCTGATTAATGAATTATGACTTGTGAAGGATGTAGAAGGAAGCGGTCTTGGCCTAATTTCAGTTACTTTCGGAATTTCTTTCAAGCAAGTGACTACAACCGCGAATAAACTTATTATATCAGGACACCAGGCCGTATATGATTTTGGGCATTCCATAATAAGAGGCAGAAACGCTTACAACTCGGCCATGACTTCTATTAGTTCGTGTTTTTTAAAACTGGGATTTAGGGCATAACACTGGCCCATATAGTTTGCTATCACTCTCCTATCTCCTGACCTGACGCAGATAATCACAGCAATGGAATCAAATTTAAATTCATTGATTAATGGTTTTACAAAATTTGTTGCTCGCGGCCCCCTTTTAGCTTCGAAAAATAACCACATATCCTCAGATTCTTGCTCACGTAAATATAGTGTCCGGATGATAGATATCCAAAATTTAAAATTTACATCTCAGAACTGATTTAGATAGATACAAATATGTACCAGTAGCATAAATTATAATGCATTGCAAAGTTTTACTTTAATTAAAGTGTTCGTCGCTCGCTTTATGAGTACAGGAAATATGTTCACTGGATATTCTAACGGTCATACGAAATAAACACATCGTCAATTAAAGAAGTTCTATGATTATTTTTAACAAAACATGATTCCCGTATTTAAACAATAAGTAAATTTCAAATTAGCCATTACAGAAATAATACACGGATCCCTTGGGAAATGTTCGCTTGTCCCTTTGGAAACCGCTGCTCTAACACCGTCTTCAATGCCAACTCTGTCATGGAGATTCCAAAATCTGCTTCACTATGTAGAAATCAATGTAGATCATCATCATCATCATCATCATCATCATCATCATCGGAACTTGAAATCGGAAACTGAAGTCAGTCAGTCGGTTGTTTGGTGTGGTGCTCTGCAGTTCAGACACACAGAACTTGGCCAAAATGTAGTATAGTTTTAACAGCCTTTATTAGCAACGTTTAGATACGAACCTGGCAATATCGACCTTTAAGTTAGCTTGCATTTAATTCTAAATAGCCCAATATCTGTCACAAAATCTGTACAGAGAATGGCAGCACGTTATGTACTGGCTATAATATGATGTCTTTATGCAGAAGTTCTCAGCATTATCGATAGTACTTCCGAAGCGGCTGCGCAACTCTGAAGTCGGGTATTTGGGAACAATAGCAAAGGTACAGGTAAATTTGATGTGTGGTTGACCGTGCATCGTAGTTCATTGTGGGATAAGAAACCAACTAGATGTCACTTAGTATTATATTTATTTCTCCTTTATAAGTTGCTCTTTATAAGTTGCTCAACATGTTTCGGGCCACCTTGTTCCCATCTTCAGGAGCTGAGGAGTTGTGCTACGTACTTCCCAATGGACACACAACCAGCCAACCGGATCTGACTGCCTACACAGCCACGGCACTACACCACACGTGAAAAAATACCACTAAGTCGTCAGCTCCTGAAGATGGGC